>WNGQ01001661.1_pt1 | contig 26461 bp, 19 predicted proteins | sample 5407661 | NCBI WGS metagenome assembly WNGQ01 (sample SAMN13153382, study PRJNA577476) | soil metagenome | isolation source: 60 cm soil or saprolite under Garry oak tree replicate 2 | place: USA:California | collected 2016-06-15 | reverse complement strand
CTTTCGCACAACGCGGCTGTGGCGCTCTTCATCTCGCGGGCCCAGGCGGTCAAACCCGAGTTCCAGGTGACCAACGCCAATGTTCGCGCTCTCGTCGAGATCTGTGCCCGGCTGGATGGGCTGCCGCTGGCGATTGAACTGGCGGCAGCCCGCACGAAGCTGTTCTCGCCCCAGGCGCTGCTCGAACGGCTCTCGCAGCGCTTAGCCGTGTTGACGAGCGGAGCGCGGGATGCACCGGCACGGCAGCAGACGCTGCGCAACACGATCGCATGGAGCTATTACCTGTTGCATGCAGACGAGCAGCAGTTCTTCCGGCGGCTCTCGATCTTCGTGGGCGGCTGCACCCTGGAGGCGGCAGAGGCCGTCTGTCAGGACATGATGGCAACTGTATTGGATGTGGTGGCCTCCCTCATCGACAAGAGCTTACTGCACCAGGCCGAGCAAGAAGGAGAGGAGCCGCGACTCACCATGCTTGAGACCGTTCGAGAATATGGGCAGGAATGCCTGCACGAGAACGGGGAGGCTGAGATGAGCCAACGAGTACATGCCTTGCATTATCTCGCGTTGGCTGAGGAGGCAGAGCCACACCTCAAGGGAGCGCAACAAGTGCAGTGGTGGAGACGGTTAGAGCGGGAACAGGGGAACCTGCGGGCGGCACTCAAGTGGCTAATAGAGCAGCAGGAAGGCAAGCTTGCTTTGCGCCTGGGGGGAGCGCTGTGGTGGTTCTGGAACATCCGGGGCTATTGGAGCGAGGGATGGCACTGGCTGGAAGCGGCCCTGGCACTCCCACAGGCGCAAGAACGAACGGCAGGGCGGGCCAAAGCGCTTGTAGGTGCAGCAGAGTGTGCCAATCGCTTAGGAAATCCTAGGGTTCACCCGCTGAACGAAGAAAGCGTGACTATCTATCGTGAGCTGGGAGACATGCGTGGTCTCGCCGAGTCACTTGGCGGGTTAGCATGGGCCCTCCTCACACAAAACGACAGCGCGGCGGCCTGTACGCTCTTGGAAGAGAGCCTGGCGCTCGCACGAGAGGTGGGGGATCCCTGGATTCTTGCCAACGCGCTACACGAATTTGGAAGCTTCAAGGGCCAGTGGCAGGGTGACTTCAAAAGCGCACGCCCCTTCCTGGAAGAGAGCCTGGCGCTCTACCGAGTACTGAAAGACCACCATGAGCTCTTTTACACGCTGCTTAGATTGATAGAAGTACGGTGGTCAGAGGGGAACTTTCTGCAAGCCGAAGCACTGGCTCGGGAAGGTCTCGCTCTGGCTCGAGAACTGGACAACGAACCAGACATTACCAGAGCCCTGTTCTGGTTGGGAGTCGCAAAATCATTCCAGGGCGATGTTGAGCAGGCACTCGTACTGTTTAAGGAGGGTCTCATCCTGGCCCGAGAGCGCGATGACAAGGGTCCAATCGGGAACATCCAATTAACTTTTGGTGGCATCGTCCTGCATCAGGGAGATCTTCAGCTGGCAGAAAGCTGTGCGCAGGAAAGCCTGACACTCTACAGAGAACTTGGTAGAAAGTCAGGTGCCGCTTTAGCACTAGCTCTTCTGGGAGAGATCAGACGGAGACAGGGAGATTTCCCGCAGGCAAGGGCGGCTTGCACAGAAGGCGTATTGCTGGCGAGAGGAGGAGGAAGCCGCTACAGCATGAACTCCAATCTCATCAGTTTAGCCATGGTCGCCGCAGACGAAGGACAGCCCGAGCAAGCCGCACGCCTGTTCGGATCCGCAGAACCCTGGTGGACCTCTCAGGTATATTTTTTTGATCCATTCGAACGTGCGGACTATGAACGCGCGGTGGAGCGTGTGCGAGAGCAACTCGGTGAAAAGGCCTTTGCTACTGCCTGGGCAGAGGGACGCACCATGACGCCGGAGCAAGTCCTTGCTGCCCAGGGGCCAGCGATAGTGCCTATGCCTGATCCCACCGAGCAGCCATCACCCGATCCAGCGAAATCAGCAGATACCTATCCTGATAACCTGACCGGCCGCGAGGTCGAGGTGCTGCGCCTGTTGGCACAAGGATTGACCGATGCCCAGATTGCCGACCAGCTCGTCATCAGTCCTCGCACCGTCAACACCCACCTGACCTCGATCTATGGGAAGATCCAGGTCTCCTCGCGTAGCGCAGCCACACGTTATGCCATCGAGAATCAATTGGGGTGAGTCGCTCTGAGCAGATCAGCGGCGCAAGACGGTATACTAGAGAGTGAAATGTGCTGAACGTATTCCTTATAGCTGCAAGAAAGATCAGACGAGACCTGACGCGATAAGTAAGGCGCTGGGGGAGTCAGCTATGCAAGACGAGCAACTCATACTTTCTGCGAGAGAGCCAACCGAGCCTGGATACACGTCTACACACAACCTGCCCACGCAGCTCAATCCACTGATCGGGCGTGAGCAAGAGGTGGCTGCTACTTGTGCCCTGCTGCGACGTCCAGACGTGCGCCTCCTGACCCTCACCGGCACTGGTGGTGTCGGCAAAACCCGTCTCGCTCTCCAGGTTGCCACGGAGTTACAGGCCGATTTTCCTGATGGTGTCTTCTTCGTTTCCCTGGCTCCCATCAGCGACTTTGCTCTGGTCATTCCCATCATCGCTCAGGTATTCGGCGTCAAAGAGAGTGGGGCAAGGCCACTGCTAAGCCTGCTCGCAGCCCTCATAAGAGACAAGCACCTGCTGCTCGTGCTCGACAACTTCGAGCACCTCCTGCCAGCAGCCCCCCAGTTGACCGACCTCCTTGCCTTCAGTCCTGCCCTGAAGATATTGGTGACGAGTCGCGCCACCTTGCATGTCCAGGGGGAACACGAGTTTCCTGTCCTCTCCTTGCCAGTCCCAGATCTCAAGCATCTTCCTGCGTCTGAGGCTCTCATACAGTATGGCGCCATTGCCCTCTTCCTCCACCGTGCGCAGGCGGTCAAACCGACATTCCGGGTTACTACGGCCAACGCCCGTCCCATCGCGGAGATCTGTGTCCGTCTCGATGGCTTGCCTCTCGCCATCGAACTGGCAGCCGCTCGCATCAAACTCCTCTCACCACCTGCGCTCCTGGCACGGCTAGGACATCGGTTACAGCTGTTGACAAGTGGGCCACGAGATGCCCCATCTCGCCAGCAGACCCTGCGCAACACTATTGACTGGAGCTATCATCTGCTCAATGCTCAGGAACAACAGCTCTTCCAGCGACTCTCCGTCTTCGTCGGCGGCTATACACTGGAAGCAGTCGAGGCTATCTGCACGGCTCTAGATGGCGAAGCAGAACAGGTCTTGGATAGAGTGACCTTACTTTTTGACAAGACCCTGCTGCAGCAGACTGGGCTAGAGAGCGACATGCCACGTTTCGTCATGCTGGAGACCATCCGCGAGTATGCCCTGGAATGTTTGACTGCAAGTGAGGAGGAGGAGACCATTCGGCAGGCTCATGCTGAATATTATCTGGCGCTGGCAGAGCAGGTAGAGCGAGTGTTTGATGACCAACAACAAGCGATGGGGCTGGAACGTCTGGAGCGCGAGTATGATAACCTGCGAGCAGCGATGCATTGGCTGATAGATCAGCAGGAGAAAGAGATGGCCTTACGCCTCAGCATAGCTCTCTTTCGGTTCTGGAGAGTACGTGGCCATTTCAGCGAAGGGAGAGACTTTCTGAAGCAAGCACTCGTGAAAAGTGAGGGCGTCGTCGCAGTGGTGCAGGCGAAGGCACTTCAAGTAGCTGGGTACTTTGCCCTTCTCCAGGGGGATGTGAATCGTAGCAAACAGCTGCTCGAAGCGAGCCTGAGACTCTATCGGGACCTTGAAGACACACAAGGCCTTGCACGCACACGTGTCTGGCTGGCGCTTGCCTCGTCGAGCAAGAACAAGAAGTACTTTATGCTGGAGGAAAGCCTGGAGGTATTCAGGAGGATAGGAGACCACCAGGGGATTGCTGAGTCACTCATGTACAAAGGGAATGTCCTCTTAGGTCGAGGCGATGACATCACGGTGGATGCATTATATGAAGAGAGCCTAAAGCTCTTCAGAGAACTGCATGATAAGGAAGGCATTGCCGCTGTCCTCAATAGTTTAGCGCATGTAGCATCTGATCAAGGAGACTATGCTAAGGCCCACCTGTATGCACAAGAAAGCCTAGAGATATCCAGGAAATTGGGCTACAGTGGAGGTATTGCCGAGGCACTCTTTACATTGGGAGTAGTAGCTAGCAAGCAGGGAAACTACCTTATAGCAGGTCCGATGCTGGAAGATGGTCTGGGAATAGCTAGCGAATTGGGTGATGCCGACGGCATAATGGGAGCGCTCTCGTCATTGTCAGAAGTGACATCCGATCACATTGACGTTGACGACGAAACGTGGCTCGCTGTGTCCAAGGAGTTGTTAGCGATGGTGCGAGAGCTGAATGACAAGCAATGGATCGTCTTCTATCTAGAAAGCGTGGCGGGAGCGGTCGCAACAAAGGGGAGGCCAGTGTGGGCAGCATGCCTCTGGGGTGCCGCCGAGGCCTTGCGCCAAGACAACAGCGCACCCGTACCACCAATCGGGCGTCCCGCCTATGAGCAGGCAGTCGCCGTCGTCCGAACCCAACTGGGAGAGCAGACCTTTGTCGCCGCCTGGGCCGAAGGCAGCACCATGACCCCGGAGCAAGCCCTCGCCGCACGGGGACCAGCAACCATACTCACACCAACCTTAGTGGAACCATCCTTAACTCCACCAGCGAAGTTTTCACCCACTTATCCCAACAGCCTGACCGCCCGCGAGGTCGAAGTCCTGCGTCTGCTGGCACAAGGACTGACAGATGTGAAAATTGCCGACCAAATGGTCATCAGCCCGCGTACCGTCAACACCCACCTGACTTCGATCTATGGGAAAATCCAGGTCTCCTCACGTAGTGCTGCCACCCGCTACGCCATCAAGCATCAGTTGGGATGATTCGCTCTGAGCAGAGCGGCACAAAACGGTATACTAGAGAGTGACGTGTGCTGAGCGTGTTCCTGGTGCCTATCAGAATGATCAAACCAGACCTGTCTACTATGAGCAAGCAGTTGTGAAGAGGAGTTGACGATGCAAGACAAGCTCTTCGAATTCCCGTCGAAAGAACCGACTGGACCTGGATCTACGTCCACACACAACCTGCCTGCGCCATTGACCCCACTCATTGGACGCGAACAGGAAGTGGCCGCAGCCTGCATTCTCCTGCGCCGCCCAGATGTGCGCCTCCTGACCCTCACCGGCATCGGTGGTGTCGGCAAAACGCGCCTGGCTCTCCAGGTTACCACCAACGTGCTCGACGATTTCGCTGACGGCGTCACCTTTATCTCGCTCGCTCCCATCAGCGACCCCGACCTGGTCATCCCTAGCATCGCCCAGGCGCTCGACCTCGAAGAGCGCGGAGCGCGCCCCCTGCTGGACTTGTTGAAAGCCTTCCTGAAAGACAAGCACCTGCTGCTCGTCCTCGACAATTTCGAGCAGATTCTGCCAGCAGCCCCGCACCTGACCGACCTGTTGACCTCGTGCCCTGAGCTGAACATGCTGGTCACCAGCCGTGCCGTGCTGCACGTCCAGGGCGAACACGAGTTTTCCGTTCCTCCATTGGCGCTCCCCGATCTGAAACAGCTTCCTCCCATAGATGCCTTGTCTCACTATGCCGCCGTTGCCCTCTTCCTCCAACGCGCCCGGGCAGTCAAGCCCACGTTCCAGGTGACCCCGGCCAACGCTCGTCCCATCGCCGAAATCTGCGCCCGTCTCGATGGCTTGCCCCTGGCTATCGAACTGGCCGCTGCCCGCATCAAGCTGCTCCCGCCGCAAGCCCTGTTGGCCCGGCTGGAATATCGGTTGCAGGTATTAACCGGCGGAACACAGGATGCTCCTACTCGTCAACAGACGCTGCGCAACACCATTGACTGGAGCTATCACCTCCTCACTCCCTCCGAGCAGCGCCTCTTCCGCTGCCTCTCCGTTTTCGTGGGCGGCTGCACCTTGGAAGCGGTAGAAGCTCTTTATACTACTCTTGGCGACCAGGCTTCGCAGGTACTGGACTGGGTGACGTCACTTATCGACAAGAACTTGCTGCACCAAATTGAGCCGGAGGGGGAGGAACCACGCCTCATGATGCTGGAGACCATCCGCGAGTACAGATGGGAAGCGCTCGAAACCCCCGAAGAGGCAGAGGCCGCGCGCCAAGCCCATGCGGTGTATTACCTGGGGCTTGCGGAGGCAGCGGCACCGACGTGGAGAGGTCCGCAGGTAGGGAGGTCGTTTGCACGGCTGGCGCAGGAGCATGACAACCTGCGTGCAGCTCTGAGCTGGCTGCTCGAGCGGGGAGAAACCGAGATGGCCTTACGCCTGGGTGGAGCTCTACGGGGGTTCTGGCAGGCGAGTGGCTCTGGGCATGAGGGATGGAACTTTCTCGAACGGGCGCTGGCGGGAAGCGAGGAAGTTGCCGTAGCAGTGCGGGCAGAGGCTCTCGACGCTGCTGGGGAGCTGGCCGGCTGGCTAGGTGATCTAGATCACCTTCAGCGTGGAGCAGCCTTGTGCGAGCAGAGTCTGGTACTGTTCCGAGAGATCGGAGACACAAAAGGGATGGGAGATGCGGTCTATAACCTGGCACTGATCGCTTACTCCAGAGCTGACTGGGTAGTGGCACAGTCGCTCTTTGAGGAGTGTATCGAGCTCAGCCGAGAGGCGGGCGACAAGGATCGCGTTGCCCGGGCGCTTAACATCTTGGGGCTAGCAGCTGCCAAGCAGGGAGAGTTTGTGAGAACACGCCCACTTTTCGAGGAGGCTCTGGCGCTCTTCAGAGAGTTGGGCGATATACTGGGCATTTTCGAGTCACTAAAATGGTTGGCATTTGCACTGTTTTGGCAAGGCGACCTTGAGCGAGCGCATGTCTTGGTAGAGGAGTGTCTCGCCCTGAACAGGGAAATCGATCTGAGGAGGATTACTGAAGCTGAGCCGCTTTTTTTGCTGGGAGAGATTACGTTCTATCAGGGCGACACGACGACCGCACGCCTGCTGTTTGAGAAGAGCGGCACGCTTTATCGAGAAGAAGGAAACGAGGCACAAATGGCCTGGGCGCTCTCGCTGGTAGCGAAGGTCAGCGCTGCCCAAGGCGACCTGGCGGCAGCACGAGCGCTCTATGAAGAGAGCCTGATCCCAGGGAGGGGTATGAACAGCCGTCTGGACTTTGAGGATCTTCCTCCTGCTCTCGAGGGTCTGGCAGCCGTGGCCGCAGCACAGGGAGAGCCAATATGGGCAGCCCGCCTCTGGGGGACGGGGCAAGGACAGCGCGACGCCTACGGTGTCCCCCTTGCGCCAGTCTATCGTGCCGACTACGACGACGCAGTGGCTGCCGCCCGCGCCCAGCTCGGAGAGCAAGCCTTTGCCGCTGCCTGGGCCCAGGGACGCGGCATGAACCTGGAACAAGTGCTTGTCGCCAGGGGACCGGTAACGATACCAGCGCCAGCACCATCATCAACTCCCGCAGCAAAATCTGCCCCCACCTATCCCCATGACCTGACCGCCCGCGAGGTTGAAGTGCTGCGCTTGCTGGCGCAGGGCCTCACCAATGCCCAAATCGCTGCACAGTTGGTCATCAGCCCGCGCACCGTCAACACCCACCTGACCTCCATCTACTGCAAGATACAGGTTTCTTCCCGCAGTGCGGCTACCCGCTATGCCGTAGACCACAGGTTGGTCTGATCACACTCGCCACACGTACCAGACCCTTAGCCCGCCAACCGCCTACGTGATTCTACGTGGAACCCCGCCTATAGTCCCTTTCTTGCCCGAGAAAAGATGCGTAACAACGACACGTTCTTCAACGGATGCGTTCTGGCCTGCGCTCACGTACACTCTCGATGAAGCGGTGCTTCCGCGATCTGATCGTCGGAATATCTTGAAGATCGGCTCTCTCTTAGCAGGAGGAATTATGTCTAGGATAACGATCCGGCTCTTTGGGCACTTCTCTCTGCGGCGAGAGGAACAGGTGATAGTCGGCTTCCAAGCACGCAAGCTCCAGGAATTTTTCTGCTACCTCCTGCTCCATCGGCATCATCCCGTGCCTCGCGAGGCCCTGGCCAGCCTGTTTTGGCCTGAGACGACGACGGCGCAGTCCAAGAAACGGTTGCGGCAGATGCTCTGGCATCTTCAGTCGGCTTTGGGTTCGCAGCAAGAGCCACTGGCTGAACGGCTCTTACTGGTGGAACCCGACTGGGTTCAACTGAACGCGGCAGCCGACCTCTGGCTAGACATTGCCGTGTTTGAGCGGGCCTTTGAACGCGTGCAATCGAGAGCAGGTCACGAGTTAGACGCCCAGATGATGCAGGCGATGCAGCAGGCCGTCCACCTCTACCAAGGTCCACTGCTGGAAGATTGCTACCAGGAGTGGTGCCTCAACGAGCGGGAGCGGTTGCAGCACATGTACCTGGCCATGCTCGAACAATTGATGCATACATGCGAAGGACGGCGCGACTACGAGAGCGCCCTGCTCTACGGGATGCAGATTCTTCGCTGTGATCAGGCTCACGAACGCATCCACCGGCGACTGATGCGCCTCTACTACCTGAAGGGCGACCGGGCGGCAGCCATCCGCCAGTACGAGCAATGCGCCACATTCCTCGACGAAGTCCTCGGCGTCAAGCCTTCCAAGCGGACGGTCGCCCTCTACAAGCAGATTCTGGCTGATCAGCTCGTCGAGCCGACATCGCTCACACCGCCTTTCACCTCAGAGGGAGTGCAACCGGTGCGTGCCTCATCTCCCTCTCCGCTTATTGAAGCCCTTGCGTGCCTCAAACGTCTGGAGCAGTCGCTGGCTGATTGCCAACGTCAGGTACAGCAAAGCATGCAGCGTATAGAACACGTGTGGGACAATGCTCATCCTCTCCCTCCTGCCGACATCTGAGGGAAAAACCAGACGCTTTGGAGACGCTCAGGAGACGGTGAGAGACGCGAGCAACCCTGAGGAGAGACCAGGAGAAGACGCGGCGGGAGACACCTTCTTGTTATAGTCAGCATGAGCCTTGGGCAAGGCAAGCACGATCACATCTCGGATGAACTAAAAGACGAGGACGACCATGGATGAGATGGAGTTGGCAGCGCACTCGTTCATCATCAGGATCTGGGTTGAAGAACGCAGCGAAGCCACAGGCCGGGGAATCTGGCGCGGCTCTATTACCGAGGTATCCAGTGGTCAACGCCGCTATCTCAACAGCCTGGAAGAGATCGCAGACTTCATCATCCCTTGCTTGCAGGACATGGGCATGAATATTGGAGTGCGCTGGCGTATGAGACGCTGGTTGAGACGCTTGACAGGGGTACGTAGCGGTCTGTTCCGTTGTCCCTCAGAGACCCTTTCTGACACAAAAAGGAAGATAGATGCATGAATCAGGCACTGAGTCAATTGGCAAATGATGCACCGGACAAGCAAGAGATCATGAAAGCCATGCAATCGCTCCCTGCCGAAGACCAGACGGACATTGCTCGGCAGTTTCGACCAGGTCGACAGGTCACAGATCTCGTTTGGATCGTCATCGTCAGTAGCTTTGCCCTCGTTTTCATCGGAGCGTTTGTTACCCTGGCTATGGCGGTGTTCACTACCGGGAAACTCTCAGGTGACCTCCTGCTCACCGTCTTTACTACTACCGCAGCTTTCCTTGCCGGCCTTCTGGTGCCCAGCCCAACACAGACAAAGGGGCCGCTGCCATAAAGGTGTGAGCAAGACAGCTTTGTAGGCGAAAAATCTCATCGCCGGCTCAACATTTTGGCGTCGTCAGTATGGGCAAAGCAGCAGGATCAGTTTCGTTCAAAGCATGCGAAAAGCCGTATGGCTTTCTAGACAAGAGGAGTTGACGAGGCAGGTATATCGAATCTGCGATCAGTCGATTCAGCTCTTGAAACTAGACGTAAAAATCAAACTACATGCGCGTGAGCGCACGAAAGGAGAACCCTACTATGGCAGATCTCACCATCAACAGTGTTTCCGCACCATTGGCCGTTCTTGGAGGCACCGCTTTCACTATTAATCTGAATGTAACAGCCTCGGATGACTCATTTGAGGACGGATCGGCCTACCGCCTTGACGTCTTGGTAAATGGCGCCAATTTAAATCAGCTCATGCCGTTTACAGGACATCTCCAAGAGGCATCGTGGCCCACAGCAACCTATGTCTTCCCTGTTACCGTGACCGCAGCCCCGGGTCCCGACATTTACACCATTACAGCGGCCGTGATAGAAGGCCCTAGCGGTTTGGACCCGGACAGTGTTCCCACTTTCGGTTCCTTTGGTCCGATTATTGTCGTTTAAACGTCTGAGTCGTGCTTGGATTGTTGAAGCGAGAGATGAGTAAGCGACGAGTCAAAACGAGCAAGGGAGAACAGGGTATCTCACCATATAGGTCCGGTATTCTCTTCTCTTTGTACGGGTCTCCCGCACTTCCCGTGCTCAGCCATTGTGTTGATCTACTAAGAAACCAATGCAGATCGACGTTGAGAGATGGTTTCCCTAAAAAATCATCCCTCGTACATGATCAGGGAGTCAGCCATTTTCCGAGAAGACGCATCTGAAGTGAAAAAGGGGTATCGCGACAAGCGTCTCTTTGAAGAGGGCACTCACTCTTGATGCACCCTTGTTTCAAATGGCAGACTCCCTGTTCATCAGTTCTTTATATTTGGTGTGGGGTAGAGTGTTCACTGCATCGAGTACTTTGATCACGCTGAAGCGTTTCTGCGTGATCAAAGTACTTATGCTCCAAAAAAACCCTTAACTGACGTTATTGTTGTGGCAACGAATAAAGGGCGGCTTAACCTCCTACTAGAAAATCAGCCTGTTCCTAATGGACCAACCATCGCGATATGCTTCGTAGGTACTTCTTTAGTGTGTCTGAGGAATCGGTCAGGGCTCATCTCCAGTCATAATCAGCTACTTGGAGGGATCAATGGATTCATTACCCTCATCTGAACAAGAAGCCCTAAAAGATAGGCCGGAAGCTTCTTCTGCCGCGACACTACTCGAAAGTGGATTAAACTGCATCCGGCAAGGGCGCTATTCGGAGGCGATGGCCTTTTTTGCATTAGCTCATGAGAAGCTTTCCCCCAATATGGTAGATCTGGTTGCCATACTCGATGCATTCACTCATGACTACGTGAATTATTGGCAGGCCCAACAAGCACTTCAACAGGCAAGCGAACGTTTGGTTGAAATCCATACTAAGCAGCAAGCTCGTATAATCTCCCTCGAAAATCTGTTGCCTGACCTGAAGAGAGATACGGATCCTATCATGCCTACCATAAGCCCTAAAAATTATCAGTTGTCACAAACATTATCCGAAGGCTCCAAACTATACCAATCAGTCCCACCAGCTATTGAAAGGCATGCGCAAAGTCAGCCACCTGGAACCTCCGGGTTACCAGGAGAGAACAATACTCTTCCCGCATTATATTTCATCTGCTTTGGTCGTTTCGAGGTAAAGCGATTAGGTCAAACCATTCCTCTCTGCACCAATCGAAACGGACGGGCAATCTTGCGTTACATAGTAGCCCAGTCAAGCCACCGAGTAACGATGGATATGCTTATGGCGCTATTGTGGCCTGAAGAGGAACCTGACGTGGCTCATCATAAGCTGCAAGTGGCTATCAGCGCCTTGCGCCGTTCGCTCAATAATGGCTACTCCAGTGATACAGGTGGCGGCTACATCCTATGTAAAAATGGGGTTTACCAACTAAACCCGGCCGTACCCATCCGAACCGATGTAGATCAATTCTTGGCATTTTACCAGGTAGGACGACAGGAGAATAGCAGAAGTGCAGCGGTTCCCCACTTTGAAGCTGCTTGCCACCTTTACAATGGAGCTTTCATGACCGAGGATCTGTATTTTGACTGGTCAATTATTCAGCGTGAGCAACTCAGCCACACATATCTTGCTATGTGTGGAGCACTATCTGAGCACTATCTCGCTATTGGCAGATACGAAGATGCAGGGAAATGGGCTAACGCAGTTCTCAAGGAAAACCATTGTGACGAAGTTGCCCATCGACAGCTTATGCGGATATATGTCGCTGCAGGTCGTCGTAGTGAGGCATTGCGCCAGTATCAGCGCTGCGAACGCATTCTGGCTGAGGAGCTAAGTGTTTCGCCCATGCCAGAAACAGTAAGTCTATTTCATAACCTCCTGAGCAGCACATCTTCCCCCCAGATAGAACAAAAATAGAGCTACAATGGAAAAAGCATAGAATTGCGATAGAGCCGCTTATGATAGAGTAAGTTAGAGGCAACAGGTAAAGACAGGAAAGAGGTGCATGTTGCTCATGTACTACGCCAAACTGTGCTGGGAAAGACACTATGAGCAGTAATGTTTTCTCTATCATAGTAAAGTGCTGGTACGAAACAAAGACTGGGGCAACTCACTTGCAGGTAGTGCGGACTGACACGGCTGAAGAAGTGCATTTAGGCAATAGTACTTTTCTTCTACGGATTCCGGCAGAAGGGGCAGCATCTGTAGAGCGCTGCTATATTCGCCACATTGCAAGTGGACGTGAAGCCTACGTACAGGGTGGTCCAAGTCTACGTGCTTTTGTCAAAACCTGTTTGCTAAATAGTGGATCGCCTGAATCCGATGATCCTGGCGCGGTAGGGGATAACGAAACCACTCCATAGAAGTTTTATGCCAGCAGAGCCTTCTTATGCTACTTGTTGAAAGGTACACCTCAGATTGTACCAGGAGGACAACATTATGACTACGCGTGCCCCACTCAATGGCACAGGTGCGGCCGAGATGGAATTTGAAGCATCCCACTACTCCACTCCCGAGATGGAGGAAGAGTGGGAGGTTCACGAAGGCAGCCCCTACAGCAATCCCTACTCCACTCCCGAAATGGAGGAGGAGTGGGAGGTTCACGAGGGCAGCCCCTACAGCAATCCCTACTCGAACCCCGAGATGGAGGAGGAGTGGGAGGTTCACGAAGGCAGCCCCTACAGCAACCCCTACTCGAACCCGTACTCTACTCCCGAAATGGAGGAGGAGTGGGAGGTTCACGAAGGCAGCCCCCACAGCAACCCCTATTCGAACCCCGAGATGGAGTATGAGGCTGACCGCTTTATTCCACTGATTGCCAAGGCGGCTACCAAATTACTTCCACACGCGGTCAGGTTAGGCAGAGGCCTTTTCAGGCGCCTGGGGCGAGGTAGCTCTCAACAACCTGGCAGTCGCGCGACTGCCAGCGGACGTTCTCAACAGATTGCTGCGCTCTTCCATCGCCTGGGGAGGCTTTTTGCACAAGGGGAGAGCGAGGTAGCTGCACATGAAGCGCAGCTGTTTGGCGCAAACGAGTTCGAGACCGAGGTAACTGGACACGAAGCGGCGCATCAGGCCGCCTTAACCGAGGTGATGGCGGCGGAAGCTTCGCATACAGAGAGCGAGAGCGAAGCCCAGGCACTGTTAGGCGCTGCTCTTCCCATCTCGGTACGGGTGATGGGTGGAAGAGTAGACGTGCGGCGTTTGACTCCCGCGCTCGTGAGGGTCAATGCCCGCCTGGTGCTGAATCTACATCGTCAAGGCAGACCGGGTAGAGAGCTGCTTCGCGTCATCCCTGCAATCCAGCGCCGCGCCCTTGCTACCATCAGAACAATCCAGCGCGCGGGACAACCCGTCACGCCGGCACTGGCAGCACGGGTGATGAATCATCATGCCGCACAAGTCCTGACTACACCGCACATTTGCCGCCAGGCGCTTGTCCGTAACATGACGATACGCAATCGTACTGTCGCTCCAGGTAGGGCAAGTGTTCGCCCGCGTCAGCGTATAGCTTCCTGAAATTCATGAATGGAGAGTGAGGTCTCACTATGGCATTGTTTGAAGCACCCGTTGCTCACGAAGCAACTCACTACAGTAATCCGTACAGTAACCAGGAGCTCGAGTTCGAGGAAGAGTCGAGTCATTACAACAGCCCGGAGACCAGCCACTACAGTAATCCGTACAGTAACCCAGAGTTCGAGGAGGAGATTGCTCATTATAGCAGCCCGGAGACCAGTCATTACAGCAATCCAGAGTTCGAGTTCGAAGAGGAAATCGCTCACTATAGCAACCCGGAGACCAGTCATTACAGCAATCCAGAGTTCGAGTTCGAAGAGGAAATCGCTCATTATAGCAACCCGGAGACCAGTCATTACAGCAATCCAGAGTTCGAGTCTGAAGATGAGATCAGTCAGATACTGGGCGCTATTGGCAGCGCACTTGGCCTGGGTGAATATGAGACCGGCGAGGCCGATCAGTTCTTTGGGAGAATCCGCCGCGCAATCAGCAGGGTCGCAAGGATAGCAGCGCCACTTGCGAGGAGGCTGGCTCCCCTGGCCGCGAGAACGCTTGCCGGCATGATCCCTGGTGTTGGTGCGATTGCTGGCCCACTTGCCGGTAGGCTGGTGGGTTCCCTGGTCCGCGAGGCCGAGATGGAAGTTGAGCACGCGGAGAATCAGTTACTCAGTATGCTCGCGCAGGAAGGGGAAGCAGAACATCCGGAGGCTCAGGAGGCGCTCGTAGCAGAAATGATGGCCGGTCAGGCCGTCTCTGCTGAAAGCGAAGACGAGGCGGAAGCCATGCTCGCCGCCACTATTCCCATGACGATCAGGTTCATGCGAGCGCAGCGCTCGATGCTCCCGGTCACTCCCGCGCTTGTCCAGGCAAACGCGCGGCTCGTTAGAACATTCCGGCGACAGGGACGCGGCGGTCGACAGCTCCTGCGGCTGCTGCCCGCTATTCACCGCAACACCATCGCCATCTTGCGGCTTCTTGGCCGGACACAGCGGCTGACGACACCAGCAGCGGTGCGTGCTATGTCTATCGCGACCGGGCGCGTCATGTCCAACCCGCAGCGCGTCCAAAGGGCTATTCGACGCAACATGGCGATGCAGGCGCGTGCGACTCGCATGAGCCGTCCTCGCGGTGCTTTGCCCCTGCGTCCTACGCCGCGCCGCCAACGGATCGCTGTTTAAAGAAAAATGAGCTGCGTGATCAGGGGTAGGGTCACCCGGAGCAACTATTATGGCAACGTCAACACCAGGGGCTCGTATAGCCGAGCAGCAGAAAGGGCCGGCACAGGCTGCGATCATCAATGAGCAGCGTTTGCTCGACAACTGGCTGACGATTCAGGGGATCAACCTGACACGTCACGCCACCTCGCTGCGACCCTTCACAAATGGGGAATTTGGCACCGGGCAAGCCGCACCGGGCGAGGCACACATCAAGGCAGTGAATCGTTTCATTGATGATCTGCGCGTGAGATTGGACGAGATGGTACGTTGGGTAGGAGCTGCGGCCAGCGCGGCCAGGCGCGAGCCAACGGGTGAACGCCTGCGCGTACTACTTGAGCGCAAGCAGATTGCCAGCAGCCGCGTACTCTATGTCGAGGGCATCTGGGATTTCTACTTCGACCTTTTCGTCCAGCGACTCTCCAGTTTTGGTGAGCGGCTGCTTTCGGTTGATCGCATCGCTGCCAACTGCTACGAGGACCTCTACGTTGGAATAGGAGCTGCGCAGCCAACACCGAGCCTATTGCCTTTCAGCTATGCCAGAAGTGGCTTCTCGCCTGCCACCTACCGGCGCGGCGTACCACTGATGCGGTTGAGATTCAATAAGAATCTCTTTCCTTTGATCATGCTGCCACAGCACCGCCTGGACAACGTGTGGGCGCTCTCCAGCGTGCTGCACGAAGTGTCCCATAACCTGCAGGCCGATCTCGGATTATGGGATGAGATGCCGCCGCACATCTACCGACGCCTGACCACTGAAGGGCGTATACCTCCAGGCGTGGCCCAGGTGTGGGCGCGCTGGCACAAAGAGATGATGGCCGACATGTTCGCCCTGCTCCTGGGTGGTCCCGCCGCGGTCGAGTCGCTGATGGACGTGGTTGGGCGAGCACCGGCAAGTACCGTGAGGTTCAACCCGCAGGGAGTGCATCCGACTTCGTACCTGCGCGTATTGATCAGCCTGGTTCTGCTGCGCAGGATGGGTTTTGAGAAGATGGCTGACGATCTGAGGCGCGTCTGGCTGCGGCTCTATCCACATCTCAGGCCGGATGACATTCCTCGGCCTATTATGGAAACGTTCGCGAGAGCCAGCGAACTGGCAGTGGATACGATGGCGTTTCAGCCCTACCGGCAGCTTGCCAACAAGAGCCTGTCACAGGTTCTCACGTTTGGCCCGAGGGAGATGGAGATAGTCGAACAGGCCGGGCGACAACTGGGGGCAGGCCAGGAAACTGGCGCCGTTCCAGCCCGCTTTATGATTGGCGCCGCCCGTTTCGCCCTCGATAACCGGCTGGCAACGCCACAAGCGATTACCGACAATTTTTACCGCACGTTAGGGAGGCGATGAGATATGAACAAACCAGAGATAATGCACCATTGGGTCGATCTGAACGATCTCATGTCAGCGGTGAAAACTCACTGCGATAAATTGATAACCGAGTTTTCCACGGGAAGTCCTGAACACCTAAAAGTATTAGAGCTCACAGTGCGTCATGATCCATACCAGCAATTCTTCCAACAGCCATCTCCCACCGATGACATGGGTATGGAAGAATTGGCTACACACGTGTGGACATACTACAAAATGACCAATGGGTACATAACCGATTTGGGTAGTGTTGGTAGCGGGATGCCGGCATATGACGAACTTGCGAATGCTCACAGTGGAGTGAAGGATTGGTACGAGAAGGTACTACAATCCGTTGGAGGTACCCCTTCTCCCGCACCTTCACCATCGGCAAGCCCGGCTTCAGTTGGTGCCCCTTCTCCCACACCCTTGAGGCATCGCAGGTCCTTGTGGGCTCGCTTGCTTGGTAGCCTTCCGCCATCGACAAGTCCGGCTCCAGGTGGTGCTCCACCACCACCATCTTCTCCAACACCTCCGACATCAGCAGGTCCTGGTGGGGGTAGTAGCCCTCCTCCGCCGCCAGCAGGTCCGGCTCCAGGTGGTGCCCCTCATCCGCCGAGTAGCAAGTCCCTGTTTATCGCCCTGCTGAATCACTTACGAGGGACGCTGAGTATTGACCAGGCTATAGTCAACAAAACAGTAGAACTCTTTGATTATCAGCAAGGCGCTCCGCCAATACCTTTGGCAGATAATGAGATCGCTGCTCTGCTTGCTGCTTGGCAACAGGTAGTGAATGCTTTCAAAGAGAATCCACCCGGCACGACACTGTCAAGTGACCCAATAGAGGCCATAATAAGTTTTGACGTGGTACATTCCGATTTGGAAAAGCTGTACAACCAGCTTACTACAAATGTTAAGCGTACATCTGAGGATAGCCTGGATAGTTTCCTGTCCAGCGTGTATTAATAAGAGGTGAGCCATGGCTTCTGTATTCTCACAGGTAATTCCTAACAGGGCCAAGAACCGGAAGTTGTTGCGCGAGGGATTTCTAGCTCAACTTTTTCCCGTTATTAAGAACCCTTACACATCGGCCAGCGCTGCGGCAGGTGGCCCGACTCAAATCCAAGTCTTGAACGACCTGGCCAATAGTTTTAGTCGTTATGCTGTCTACCAGCAAACAGTCTACGATAATGGTGCATCTCGTTCAAGTAACGGTAGTGGTGCCAGTGTCATGACACGACAGGTAGAGCAAGCCTTTAATAAAGTACTGGGTGGATCGTATGGAAGCAGCTCTAGCGGCTTCGTGAACGCGTTGAATAGCGTTTTTCCCTCGATGAACACTGCTGATGGCTCGATGGTGTCTTTCAAACCGTCACGCAGCATGGTATGGCTCTATGGCCCGAACGGAAGCGGAAGTGGAATCTCTGCTAACGGCGGATTCTCCGGGCCGCTCCCCGCTAAGCAGGCTACTCTTTATCGCCAGGCCAGCATCATAGCCGTCGATAGCTTGCAGGTGTTAGAAGGTTTGAAGCCCTTTGTCCCCGAGGCCGATCTTGAACAAGTGGAGGCCTTGAGGGCACAGGTACGTGCAGAAATAAATGCGTTGGTCGATGAGTTTGGTCGTGTAGATGAGCCGCGATCAGACCGAGTAAATGCCTACCTCAACATGCTGGGGCTGCATGTGGCCCAACTTGGACGTCGAGCATTGCTTGACAACATCTCGCAAGTTGCTACCGATGATGATGAAGCCCAGACCGCGGCGTTCAGTCTGCTCAAAAATTATACGAGTACTCTTCGCAGCATCTGGTTAGCCTTCTTCAAAGACGATCGGTCTATCATCAACCTTTCGTTAAGCAAGCTAGTCGAACGCGCCACTATCATACTCCCAGTGGTCGCTCAAGCTAATGTTGACTTTAAGGCCGCAATGGACTCAGTCGACTTTCCTGAAAGCGATCGTCGCTCCGCGGCTACCAGATTTACCGAACTGGCCGATCTCAAACCCATAATACTCACCTTGCCAATATCCCTGCAGCAGCCAGACATGACCGTCTATGATCTGACCGAGTGGATAGACCACTTCTCTAACAACGAAGGTCCTAGTAGTTTAGCTGATTCAGGCCAGTATGGCCTGAATTTCGTGACTGATCAGGCCGACACGCTTTTCTGGACCATTGCTCCTGTAGTAGGGCATTTTAGGACGACCAGCACAACCACACCATCTTCTTTTGGTGGCAAAACGTTGGAACAGGTTCTGTCAAATGAACGAGTAATCTGGTCGCTCAACAGTCTGCTGACACAACTGGATAGCCTCGCCAAGCTGGCTGCCTGAGAATAGAGGAACTCATCTTGTCAGCTTAGTCCGTAGTAATGTGATTTCTACTTTTCGGCATATGCGTCATCTAGTAGTCAGGTAACGTGTGGTTGCTTACAAACAACCCGTTTTGCCTATACCTGTATGTTACATAAAAACGATGGGAGGCAATCAATGCCCAACAAATCAGATTACGACCAGAGGAATGATCGCGTCGCGGCGCTGCTTCAGAACACTGTTGACGCGCTGGGGCCTGACCTGGTCGCTAACCCGCAGCTAGCCGAAGTGCTGAACCAGATGGTTGATGACCAGCTCCGCAAATACGATGCTTCTCAGAATGGTAAAAACCAACCGTCTGATGGAGGATTGGCGGACTTGATAGGTCTGGGCAAAGACGCTCCTGCCGATCTTGGTCAGGCCCAGGTTTCGCCTGGTGTCGTCAACTACGACGATACCGTCACCAGCGAGCGCATCCTGGCAACGGGAGACCTGTACTACATCTACATGCACGAGCGTCTCGGCGTGTTCCGGGTTATGCATAAGCTCCAGGAGCTTTTCCGGGCTGGTACTCTGCGCATTTCGAGTGGTGAAGGCGCGTATGGCCTGTATCGCTTCGACAAACATGGCATTTTGCGCTATCGCATGCGAGATCGCCTCAGAGCATATAATCGCGTGTTTGGCTACACCCGTTCCGACCCGGGACCAGGAGCGCGTTCCAATCCAGAGTTTCACGGCTTATTCCAGTTCTTTATCGCTGAAACCGCCAAGTACTGGCGCGACAAGCGCATCAGCGAGGTCATCCGCGAGCGGGCGCAGGACCCCACCTTCGGTTCCATTGCCATCGTGCGCCGGACAGGTTTAGATCTGCGCAACAACATGAAGAATTCATCTTATGGCTACGTGAACGTGCTGCGTATCGAAACCAGTCAGGCTCTGGCAGAAAGCTTCAAGGTGCTGGAAGCGCCAGACGTCAAAGCCCAATTCGGCGCACAAAACGCCTGGGATGTCATAGAACTTGTCCTCTGGCAGTACTACCACGAGGCCGTCTATGCCAGTACCATGAACCGCATGGCCGTGACCGGACGCGATATCATCCGCTGGTTGGCTGAACCTTTTGTAATGGAAAACAATCGCCAGCGCTTTGAGGCCTTTTTGAGCCGCATCGCCGAATCTGCTGAGGAGTGGATCTCGAGCGAAGAAGGTCTGCGTATATCACGCCCAACGCCGCCACCGCGTGGAGTTTACATGCAGGGTCCACCTCCATCTGGCCCTCGTCCTCCATCAGGAGCGCGCCGCGAACCTGTATTCGCGCGTTCAGGCAGCCTGATGCCAGCTCCACCGATCATGGGGTAGACGCAGGGAGAGTATAGGGTGGGCAGGCCAGTCCCTATACTCTCTTACAGCAATTGGAGGAATTCATGATGAACAGGCAAGGTTCAGTGCTGTTTGAAGCACCGCTTGCTCACGAGGTTGGTGTACATGCAGACTATTGTAATTGTAGAGAGTGCCGCGGCAATTCCGCACGAGCATTTGCGCGTGGATGGGCTGAGAGAGAATGGGAAGCTGTTGCGAAACAAAATCCCCAATTGCCAGATATCAACGGCTTCGGACCAAAGATCGAAGGCTATTCACCCTATGTTGGGCAGTCACGGTGTGACCCCATAGCCAAGCCAGGTGTGGTAGCATTCCGCGATCTGATGTTGAAGGCATTCCCCGGGACTGGGAATAGCGGCATCGTTCGTGAATGTAATCAGGGTAAAAAAAGCGAACATAAAGAAGGACGTGCCTGGGACTGGAAAGTTTCGGCAAAAAAACCCAGTGATGTTGCCAAAGTCAATGAGGCCCTGGATTGGCTCTTTGCCGTCGATAAGTACGGCAATCAGCACGCGATGATCCGACGGCTAGGTATTATGTATATTATCTGGAACCGCAAAATCTGGTCAGCCAGTAAAGCCTCAAAGGGATGGCGGGACTACAACGGTCGCAGTCCTCACACAGACCATGTGCATTTCAGCTTCAGTTGGGATGGTGCAAACACGAAGACGACCTTCTGGTCTGGTGGACCTCCGACACCACCGCCATCTCGCCAACGGCCTGTGCTCCGCCTGGGTTCGCGGGGTCCAGTGGTGCGGGACCTGCAGGCCAGGCTCAATACCTGGCTGGCTGGAAGGCCTCGCTTTGGTGGTAGACTGCTCGCCGTTGATGGTATATTCGGCCCTCTGACTCGTGCAGCAGTTCGAGCTTATCAACACTCTGAAGGCCTGAGTGCTGACGGCATAGTAGGCTCCCAGACATGGATGCGCCTCCTCCGCCTGAGCCCTGCACCAGGGCCACAACCACCGTCACCCCCATCGACCGCTCCCGCGTTGATCGGGCGTGAAGACCAACCTCCTGACACCACGCTTTATGTGGATATTCGCCTGGGTGACGAAGGGCGTGCCAGGCCAATGACGGGCATCTTTATTCCAGAACACTACCTGCCTCAACCGAAGGTCGATATTCTGCTCTACCTGCATGGCTTTAAGGCTCAGAGGAATCAACCCGATCCAGGATGGTCTGTCAACTGGTACTGGAATAACCTTCCCCTGCGAGCATTTCGTGAGGAGTTAAATGGCAGCCATAAAAATATCGTTCTGGTAACGCCCACGCTAGGAAAGAACTCAGAGGCTGGATGGCTGGTAGCCCCCGGTGGACTTGATCGTTTCCTGAATGCAGCCATAGCAGCTCTGAGAACATACGGACCATACCGAGGACAACCCGCAATGGTAGGGAACATTATTCTGGCATGCCATTCGGGCGGAGGTCTACCCATGAGAGCACTGGCACTATCGAACCAGCGGTATTCGCCGCTCATCCGTGAGTGCTGGGGATTTGACTGCATGTACAATAGAGGTGATGCGTCTCTATGGGGTGATTGGGCGAGACAAAACCCGAACGCCAGACTCTACAACTATTACCGTCTCGGTACCGGCACTGCACAGCAATCGGAGATACTTCAGCAGCAGAATCTTCCGAATGTATCCGTTGTGCCATTGAGACCGCAACAAATTTCGCATGATCGGGTGCCGATAACCTACTGGAGTACCCGCATTGAGGAGGCCTCGTTCCTGCTTGCCAGGTAAATGGGAGCAAGCAATACTGTGTTCGAATCTGTGTATACCACAACTGCGCCACTCACCTATAGCCGCCAGTTGTCTCGAAGGGATGACTGGCTGCGAGAACTGGGCGAGTTACTCGATTTTCCCACTATCTCGGCCATGCCTTCACATCGAAGGGATATAGAGGCGGCAGCTGATTGGCTCAAGAATCACCTGGCGATGCTTGGACTGCACCATGTTCAGGTCTTGCCGGGTGTCAATGGTGGGCATCCGAGCGTCTATGCGGACTGGCTCCTCGCTCCTGGGCAGCCAACGCTGCTGCTCTATGGGCATTATGATGTGCAGCCGGTTGATCCACTGAAGGACTGGCGCACCCCTCCTTTTCAGGCTACTCGTATTGGCCAGAACCTCTTTGCGCGTGGAGCCAGCGACGACAAAGGCCAGCTTTTCATCCACCTGAAAGCTGTGGAGAGTTACCTGGCAACGGTTGGCTCATTGCCAATCAATGTCAAAATCTGGTTGGAAGGGGAGGAAGAAATCAATAGCCCGAATCTCCCGGCCTTTCTGGATAGCGAGGCGACCCGCTTAGAAGCAGATGCAGTGCTCGTATCCGATACCGAGATGCTTGGTCCCGGGCGCCCCACAATTATTTACGGCTTGCGCGGCAGTCTTGCTTTCGAGTTGGAGGTAGGAGGTCCACGCCACGATCTACACGCGGGGCGCTATGGCGGGGCGGTACACAATCCTGTACAAGCGCTCTGCGAAATAATAGCCGGGCTTCACGACCGCCGTGGTCGCGTCGCCATCCCCGAATTCTATGCACGTGTGCGCGAGGTAGCTGCAACTGAACGCCAGGAATTACGCTGCGGTTCCCCCGACGATGAACAAATTATGGCTGACCTCGATATACCCACTGGCTGGGGTGAGGAAGGATACTCGCTGTTTGAGCGCATGACCATCCGGCCCGCTTTGATCGTTAACGGCATTGGGAATCAAGACCGTTATAGCGAAGCGCGCATTGGCAAGGCTGAGCATGCGGCTTGTCCCCGCCCAGGAACCAGCAGAAATCGCCAGGCTTTTACAACGACATATCGCTGCTATAAAGCCGCCAACAGTCTATACGAGATTGAAGATCATGGGTGGTTCTTCTCCAGTCGTGATTCCTCACCGCCATCCTATGATGTCAGCCGCCAGGCGTGCGATTTACCAGGTCTGGGGTGTACCGCCAGTTTTCACACGCAGCGGCGGCACTATCCCTCTGGTTGCATATCTCAAAAAGAGGTTCGCTGTGCCGGTCATCCTGCTTGGTTTTGGGTTGCCCGATGACGATATACACGCCCCCAATGAAAAAATCAGATTACCCAACTTCTTCCGTGGCATTGAAACGATCATCCACTTTCTAGAGGAGTGCAAGCGATGATTATAGATTGCCACTGCCATGCCGGGACAGGCGATGGCTTTCACGGCCCCTGGGACACCGAAGCGCGCATTGAACCCCATCTCGAACGGGCGCGGGCGGCAGGCATCGAGAAAACGATCGTTTTTCCCGTCTTCAATAGTGACTATGCAGCCGCGAATTTTCGCCTGGCGCGCATTGTGCGTAAGTATCCTGGTGAGTTGATCGGTTTCGCCTCGATTCATCCGGTGCGCGATGCCGGGCGCATCGAACTGATGATCCGTCGAGCGGTCGAAGACTACGGCTTCCGCGGCTTGAAGATTCACGGTTTCGACGCATTCCCCGGGCGCGAGGTATGTGAAGTGGCGCGGCGCTACCGGATTCCCCTTATTGTCGATGTGGTAGGACGGCTGGCGGCGGTTGAAATGCTGGCCTGGCAGTATCCAGACCTCAACTTCATTATTCCCCACCTGGGCGGTTTCAAAGATGATTGGATGGTTCACACGCACCTGATCGACCAACTGCGTCGCTTTCCCAATGTCTATGCCGATACCAGCGGCGTGCGCTACTGGGATTGCCTGGTACAGGCTGTCAGGCGAGCGGGGCCGCACAAAATTCTGTTTGGCTCAGATGGACCCCTACTCCATCCTGCTGTCGAACTACACAAGATAAAGATGCTCGGGCTTCCGGCATCTCAAGAAGCCCTCATTACGGGCGGCAACATTTCGCGGATATTACGCAGGGGAGAAAGTCATCTGAGATCAATCGACAACAAGCCATCTAGTTTGCGTCAACTTGCCATTGCTTCCTTGTAGGATGACAGCAATCCTGACAGCAGAACCAGAGGACATCGGCAAACAACCACACATCCAGACGGACAACAAAACGAGGAAAGAAGCACGTGGAGGACATCGGCAAACGTCATCAACCAGGCTCTAACGAGTCCCCCCTCCGGCACTCCTCTGTTCGCCTAGTTCCTATTGACCCTCAGCCATTATCCCGAATAGGCATTGAGGTTGAGTTGCTCTACTCGCGTGGCTAACTGAGAAACTTCCGGCTGACTATAGAGCCGGGTGGTATCCAGTGAGCTATGTCCCAAGAGCGTCGCTAACCCCACCACATCTCCGGGATACTGCGCCAGGTAACTGCGTGCGAAGGTGTGGCGCAACGTATGGGCACTGGTCTCTTCTGGGACCAACGCCCCTGCGGCCTTGACCAGATCTGCGATCATCTGTCCCATCGCTGAGGTTGTGAGAACTCCCCCCTTCTGTGAAAGGAAGATGGGCTCGTGTGCTTCTGGTCCTTTCGGTGTTGGCCAGCCTTTCGCCACCGCCTTCACGGACCGTTTCTCCATGCCCAGGCGTGAAGCCACATAGGCCGCAATTGCTTCCCGTGCTGACGCATTTAAAGGTACCGAGCGGGCTTTGTTTCCCTTACCTGCCCGCACGCATAAGAGGCCACTGCGTTCCCCAAAGGTGATATTCTCAAAGGTCAAGGCAGCACACTCGCTCAAGCGGAGCCCGGTTTGCAGCAGGACCTGGACAATGGCATAGTTGCGTGCGGGATCGCGAGAGAGCTGGGCCTGGCGGAGCAGCGCATTGACCTGCGCACTTTTGAGCCCCTTGCGTGAGGATGCTGCCTCTCCCCCAACCAGTTTGACGTGGGCCGCCGGATCGGCAGCCAGGTACCCTTGCTCGGTCAGCCAGCCGCACCAGGTGCGCAAGGCACTCACCTGCAAGTTGATGGTACTGATCGATTTGTGCTGCTCATGTTGCAACTCATTGCGGTAGCCGATCAAGGCAATCGGGGTCAGGGTCGAGAGCTGAAGAGGTGCTTGCTCCTCCCGCTCGTACCAGGCAAGAAAGCGCGCCACTGCCTGGGTATATTTTTTGACGGTGCCTGCCGAACGATCGTGCGCTTGTAGGTGACGCTGCCACTGGATCAACAATGCCTGTGGGGTCCATTCCTTCCGCTCGGTGTTCAGAGCGGTGATTCGCTGTTGCATCAGTGTCTCCTGCGATCAAAAAAATATTTCCCGCTGTTATTTTGGCGACTTAGCTGGGTCTTTTATAGGGTCATCTGAACGTGACTGCTCCCTCAAGTATAACACAGAAGAGCGGGAAAAATGGATTTCCCGCTCTTCCTATTGAGGCCTCTGAAGGATTGTAACACTTGCAATTAGATGATTTGTAGGTATTATTATTTTAGGGGGGACCATGTTTGAGCAGGTTAAGCAGGGAGTCTGCCATTTGAAACAAGGACGTATGAAGAATGATCAGGGATTCACGCCACTTTGCACGGTTGACCATCTGATACTCTGACTCGGTGAGGATGGCTGATTCCTTCCCTCAGACGCCTTGCTTGGGTCAGCTCTCCGAGCAGGGAGCACGGCAAGAGACCTCCTCTTTTCTCGACTCATCCTCTTGACAAGTCAGCCATTGCCATGTATGATTGTACTATCTCATTAGCTATTTAATGAGATGGCGATCTAGCTATGTGGAGGAAGTACGATGATCGAATTTCATCTGGACAGTCATTCCGGCGTGGCGCCCTATCTTCAGCTGGTGCAGCAGGTGAAGCAGGCGCTGCGCTTGGGCCTGCTGGAGGTCGGGGACCAACTGCCCACCGTGCGCGAGGCGGTGGCGCAGATTACCATCAACCCCAACACCGTGCTGAAGGCGTACCGCGACTTGGAGCGCGAGGGGTTGATTGCCAGCCGTCCCGGCCAGGGAACCTTTGTGCAGCGCACGCTGGCAGGCACGTCGCTCTCCAGCCACGCGGCGCTGCGTCGTAGCCTGGTGCGGTGGCTGCACAGCGCCTCTGAGGCCGGCCTGGACAACGAGAGCGTGCTGGCGCTCTTTCTGTCTACGTTTCAAGACACCCAGAAAGAAGACGAGGAAACCGCATGAGCACCGTGCTGGAGACGAACAAGCTGAGTAAGCGCTACAGACGCACCTGGGCGCTGCAAGACTGCACGCTGAGCCTTCCCGCCGGGCGCGTGGCGGCGCTGGTGGGGCCGAACGGCGCGGGCAAGACGACGCTGCTGCATTTGGCGGCGGGCCTGCTGGAGCCAACGAAGGGCAGCGTGCAGGTCTTTGGCCTGTCACCGAGTTTGCAACCGGGCGAGGCGCTGCCGCGCCTGGGCTTTGTGGCACAGGATACGCCGCTGTACAAGGGCTTCAAGGTGGAGGAACTGCTGACGCTGGGGCGCAAGCTGAACCCACACTGGGATGATGGGCTGGCGCAGGCGCGCATGCAGAAGCTGGGCATTCCACTGAACCGGCGCGCTGGCAAGCTCTCCGGC
>WNGQ01004508.1_pt1 | contig 26467 bp, 22 predicted proteins | sample 5407661 | NCBI WGS metagenome assembly WNGQ01 (sample SAMN13153382, study PRJNA577476) | soil metagenome | isolation source: 60 cm soil or saprolite under Garry oak tree replicate 2 | place: USA:California | collected 2016-06-15 | reverse complement strand
CCTGCTGTGCGTTCACCCCGTTCACGCTCCAATCCTACTAAGGCTCCAAGCAGGAGTGCAAGGCCAAGCCGTATGAGCGTAGTCTGAACAGAGATCATACACTTCCTCTCTTCCTGTTACGGGATGTTCATGAAGAAATGTTAACGGAATGTTAACGGAATGTTAAGAGGATGTTAAATACTACTATACTATCTTTTTGCATCCTTTACAAGCTGAACTGTTTTCGATACCCTTTGGCAAGTTAAGAAGAAGCAACCCTTGTTTTTACGCTCGACCATCGGTTTTCCAGTAGTCGAGCTTTTTTTTGTGGTGCTGCTCGTTTGTCTTTTAACCTATCCCCATGGCAAAGATTTAACAGAGATTTAACACCACTTAACATATCCATAAAGCATAGTTAATGAGTGGGTAGTACAGTGGAAGCATGATAGTAGCACATGTCTTTACGTAATGTCGTCTATCATAAACAACTTATGTTATCGCGTAGGAAAGCGAGGGTATTATGGCATTTGAATCAAGAGGGCATACTCAGCAGCGCGATCTGCTGACTCATTTCATTACAGCAGCTGTCCTTGCTCTGGTAGTGCTGTTGACTGCCTGTGGGAACAGCTCGTCTGGGACGACGACTGGATCTGGGTCAAGCTGTCCCGCGACTAAATCACTGACTGGTGCTGGATCGACGTTTATCAATCCGCTGTTTTCCAAAATGTTTGCTGAGTATCCGAATGCGAAGTGCGGTGCGAACGTCAATTACCAGTCGGTTGGTAGTGGTGCGGGCATCAATGATTTACTCAAGGGGATCGTTGAATTTGGGGCAACTGATGCACCCATGTCTGATACGCAACTTGCCCAGAGTACCAAGGGTCCCATTATTCACATTCCTGTCACTATTGGCGCAGTAGCCATCTCCTACAACCTGTCAGGCGTCTCCGATCATGTCAAATTATCGGGTCCTGTCATCGCAAGTATCTTTCTGGGTACTGTCAAATTCTGGGACGACCAGCAGATCAAGGCGCTCAACTCAGGCGTGAACCTCCCTCATCAAAGCATTACCGTGGTACATCGCTCCGATGGGAGTGGCACCACGGGTATCTTCACGCAGTACCTTACCGCTGTCAGCCCTGAGTGGAAGTCAAAGGTGGGCGCTGGCACGACTGTCAACTGGCCCACTGGCGTTGGTGGCAAAGGCAATGCTGGGGTCGCAGCCCAGGTCAAATCGACCGCTGGGGCCATCGGCTACAATGAGTTGGCCTATGTGCTCACCAACAACATCCAGTATGCTGCTGTACAAAACGCGAATGGGAAAGCCGTGCTACCGTCGGTCGATAGCGCGAAGACGGCAGCAGGGAACATTTCGACTATTCCGCCTGACCTGCGTTTCTACTTCGTCAATGCACCCGGTGATGGCTCCTATCCCATTACGGGCTTCACCTGGGCGATCGTTTACCAGAAGCAGACGAATGCTGACAAGGGGTGGGCTGTGGCGGACATGCTCTGGTGGGTTACCCATGACGGCCAGCAATATGCTACACCACTCAACTACGTGCCGCTTTCGGATACCATCGTCAGCAAGGATGAGGCGCAGATCAAATCCATGACATGCGGCAGCGGGCCGTGTTATAAAGGCTAGCTCTCGCACAGGAGTCTGATCTCATTTCATTTCGTGCTCCGCAAGAGGGGAACGCCCACGGAGCCTTCCTGGAAGAGAGTCTTGCCGCTCTTCCAGGAAGACGTTACTCAGATGAAAGGAAAGGTGCATGCAACAACACGTATCCGTATCGGGTGGCGGTGGAGGAAAGGGTGGTCTTGCCTGGTTGACGACACGCTTCGGCAAGAGGCCAATCGATCTACTGTTCCGTGGCATCACACTGCTCTTTGTTCTCATTGTCCTCGCTGTGATTCTTGGGGTGGCTCTGGTGCTGATGGTCAATGCTTGGCCGACCATTACCACGTTTGGCTGGAGCTTTCTGACCAATCAAGCGTTCGATCCTGTCCATGCCAATTTTGGTGTTGGGCCTGCCATCTTCGGCACATTGGTGACCTCAGCATTTGCACTGCTCTTTGCGGTGCCGATCGGCGTGGGTGCGTCCATCTTTGTCGTGGATTTCTGCCCACGACCGCTGCGTATCCCGCTTGCTTTTTTTACCGACCTGTTGGCAGCGGTTCCGAGTGTGATCTACGGTCTCTTTGGGTTCCTCGTCCTGGCTCCGTGGCTGCAACTCACGGGAGAACCCTGGCTGCAGCAGCACCTGGGATTCATTCCGCTCTTCCAGGGGCAAATTCAAGGGGTGGGCATACTCGCTGCGGGGATGATCTTAACGGTGATGGTCCTGCCGCTCATCATTGCCGTCTCACGTGAGGTGATGTTGACGGTGCCGACTGCTCAACGTGAGGCGATGCTGGCCTTGGGTGCTACGCGCTGGGAAGTCATCCGCTACGCTGTCCTACCATTTTCACGCGTCGGTATCCTGGGTGGGGTGATCCTCGCACTCGGACGTGCGCTCGGCGAGACGATGGCGGTCACCATGGTGATTGGGAATCAGGCGACGAAGCCGAGCGCGAGCCTGTTCCAAACGGGTTACACGCTCTCAAGCGTCATCGCGAATCAATTTGGAGAGGCGACGCCAGGACTCTTCTTCTCGGCAGTCATCGAGGCGGGACTGATCGTCTTCCTCATTACCTTCATTACCAATGCTCTGGCACGCTGGCTCATTAGTCGTTTAGAGCGCAAGGGGGCGAAAGGAGTACGAGTATGAGGACAACGCTACGTCCTTCTAACAGAAACACTGCGAATCCATTCCAGCCACCCCCATCGGTACTCTTGCTCCGGCGGCAACTCAGTAACGCGCTTTTGATTGTCCTGTCGACGCTCTTTGCGCTCTTTGCCGTGGGGGTACTGGTCTACCTCATTGTCTATATCTTGCGGCAAGGACTCCCGTACCTCAATCTGGATTTCTTCACCAAGCCACCCGCTCCCAATGGTGAGCCGGGTGGAGGGATGGGACCAGCCGTGCAGGGAACAGTGATCCTGGTGGGACTTGCAGCACTTTTGGGCGTCCCCCTTGGTCTGTTCACTGCCATCTACCTCGCTGAGTTTGGGCGAGGCCACTTGGCCAATGGTGTTCGCTTCATCGTCGATCTCTTGAACGGGGTACCGACCATCATCTTCGGCCTCTTCGCCTGGGTGCTGATTGTCGTTCCCCAGCAGACCTTCTCGGGGCTGTCGGGTGGCGTGGCCCTGGGAATCATCATGATCCCGATTGTGGCGCGAACGGCGGAGGATGTGCTGCGCCTCGTCCCAAGAGAACTGCGCGAAGCATCGCTTGCCCTCGGTGCAACGGAGACTCGTACCATCCTGAGAGTCGTCTTGCCCGCTGCACGCGGTGGGATCATCACCGGCATCGTCCTGGCCATGGCCCGTGTGGCTGGTGAGACCGCGCCGCTGCTCATGACGGCCTTTGGCACCACGTTCTGGAGCACGGACATCACGCAGCCCATCGATGCGCTGCCGCTGCGCATCTTCAATTTCACCTTGAGCCCGTACCAGGTGCAAATCAACCAGGCCTATGCCGGTTCATTTGTGCTCATCCTGCTCATTCTGCTCGCCTCGTTCGCCGTGCGTTGGTTCACCGGTGGATTCAAGCGGAAGTTCTGACGCAGAGACTGGACGAGGATACATGCTGATGCAGCATCAAGAGAAAGGAGATAAGCACACGATGGCTTTCACAGTGGAACATTTAGACGCCTGGTACGGTCGTAAGCAGGCACTCTACGATGTCAATCTCTCTATTGCCCCGCTGACGATCACAGCAATGATTGGGCCTTCAGGATGCGGCAAGTCCACCTTCGTGCGTTGCCTCAATCGTATGCACGAGGAGATACCAGATGCCCGGGTGGAGGGCTCGGTACTGGTCGATGGTGTCAATATCTACGCAGGCTCGATCAAGCCAAGATATGTGCGCCAGCATATAGGCATGGTCTTCCAGCAACCGAATCCACTGCCGACCCGCAGCATCTTTGAAAATGTCGCGATGGGTCCACGCATCAATGGCTTAGCCAGTGGAGCTGCACTGCAAGAGCTGGTAGAACAGAGCCTGCAGCAAGCAGCACTGTGGGAGGAGGTCAAGGACCAGCTGTACGCCCCTGCCACACAACTCTCTGGCGGGCAACAACAGCGACTTTGTATTGCACGGGCACTCGCGAACCAACCGAAGATCTTGCTGATGGATGAACCGTGTTCTGCCCTTGATCCCATTTCTACATTGCAAATTGAGGAGTTGATCTGCGAGCTCAAACAGACCTATACCATCATCATTGTGACACATAACATGCAGCAAGCCGGGCGTGTTGCAGATAGGACCGTCTTTTTCCTCTTGGGACGCATTGTTGAAGAGGGAGAGACCTCAACATTGTTTTCTCATCCGCAAAAGAAAGAAACCGAGGAGTATGTCACCGGACGTTTTGGGTGATGCACGAAGATACAAGAGAAACGAGGATAAGGCTATTATGAACATTTCAGCAGATGCACAGGGACATGGTAATATGCTGTTTCCCAAGGGTGCCAGTATCTTTTCACGTAAAGTTGCGCGGAGTGGTCATATCTCCTATGAAGGGCGTCCCTACTTTATCAGTAAGGCTCTAGCTGGTCGCTATATCCGTCTGGTTGTGCTGGATGACCGCCTCATCGTTGATACAGCTATTCCTTTGCATAAAGAGTACCCACTTGTTTAAGTAAGGAGGCGTAATGGAAGAGCGCAATAAATCATCATCAGGACCGTTGATGGGGAAGGCGCAAGCTGGAACAAAGATTACATATCTGACAGGCCAGTCACCTGAGCCTCCCAGGGAGTCATTGAAGGGAGGAAATGTGGTGAACACTTCGTCTCAGTTGAAGGAACAGATATATAAAGTACACCGAGGTAAAAACCTGGATATCGGTGCGTCTATAAGGATAGATGTGCAGCATCTCAATTTTTACTATGGTAGCAAGCAGGCTCTCCATGATGTTTCGTTGCCGATCCGTGAGCGTCAGGTGACGGCATTGATAGGGCCATCGGGTTGTGGCAAATCAACGTTTTTGCGTACACTGAACCGCATGAATGACCTTATTCCTGGTACGCGTACGGAGGGTGTGGCTCAGTTTGCAGACGAGAACATCTATGATAGAGCGATGGATGTGGTGTTGTTGCGTCAGCGTATCGGGATGGTGTTTCAGCGACCCAATCCTTTCCCCAAGTCGATCTTTGACAATGTGGCTTATGGCTTGCGTGTGCAGGGTAAATCTGGCAAGCAGGTGACTGATCTGGTGGAGCAGAGCTTACGGGGGGCAGCTCTGTGGGATGAGGTGAAGGATCGCTTGAAGTCTTCTGCACTGGGATTGTCGGGTGGACAACAGCAGCGTTTGTGTATTGCGCGTGCGTTGGCGGTTCGACCCGAAGTGCTATTGATGGACGAGCCATGTTCAGCTCTCGACCCCATTGCTACGCTCAAGATTGAGGAATTGATTACAGAGTTACAGAAGGACTATACTATGGTTATCGTGACGCATAATATGCAGCAGGCTGCCCGTGTCTCACAATACACCGGTTTCTTCCTCTCCGGTAAGCTCATCGAATATGCTCCAACGGTTGAGCTCTTTGAGCGTCCCAAGAGAAAAGAGACCGAAGATTATATCAGTGGTCGTTTCGGTTAGTAAAGAGATAAAGAGGCAGCTGGTAAGGTTGCCCATGGAGAATATGGTGGGACGCAAAATTTTAGTGGTGGATGACGAGGCGGTGCTACTAGAGACAATGGCCTATAACCTGGAGCAGGCTGGCTACCAAGTCATCACTGTCTCCGATGGTGCGAGCGCGTTAGAGGCGGCCCGTCGCGAAAGGCCCGATCTCATCATCCTGGACATTATGCTACCCGAAATGGATGGGTTAGAGGTGTGTCGCCAGTTGCGTCGCGAACATGGAACGGCCACAACTCCGATTATAATGTTGACAGCGAAGGGCGAGGAGATTGATAAGGTTGTGGGCTTAGAGGTTGGGGCTGATGATTATGTGACCAAGCCCTTTGGTCGGCGCGAGTTGCTGGCACGTGTGCGTGCCTTGTTGCGCCGTGCTGAGTATGTGCCTGCCAGCAGTGAACGTGTTGAAACGCAGAGCGAGCAAGAGGTGGTCAGAGCCAAGCGAGAGTTGGTTGCCGGTCCGCTGCGGATCGATCTGGCCGGTCGGCTGGTTGTGTGTCGTGGTCGTGAGTTGGAATTGCAGCCCAAGCAGTTTGATCTGTTGACGTATCTGGTACGCAATCGTGGTACTGTGCTGACCCGTGATCAGTTGCTGCACAATGTATGGGGCTATGATTATGTCGGTGATACGCGTACGGTTGATGTGCATATACGCTGGCTACGCGAGAAAATAGAAGAGGACCCTGCTAATCCGCGTTTGATCCAGACGGTGCGTGGTGTGGGATATCGCTTTCAGTGGTAGCTGGCAACCTTGCAACCCCGACATGATGACCGTCGATATGATGACCGCAAGGGTCATCACAACCCCGGCATGATGACCGCAAGGGTCATCACAACCCCGGCATGATGACCGCAAGGGTCATCACAACCCCGGCATGATGACCGCAAGGGTCATCACTACTATACTACGCCTTCTACTCGTCTTTCGTGTATGATAGTGATGTTTTTTGGGGTTATTGTATGTTTTTGGGCGCGTGTGTTCGATACACAAGAGACGGCCCGGCCGCATGATGACCGCAAGGGTCATCACTACTATACTACGCCTTTTGCCTGTATTTCGTGTATGATAGTGATGTTTTTTGCGGTTATTGTATGTTTTCGGGCGCGTGTGTTCGATACACAAGAGAACGCTACAATTATACTGATGCCTATTAGTACCCTCTCGTGGCCAATTACTTGATTTTATGTGGGAAATGGGTTATTTTCATCATGAGTGGAAGGGATAATTGGATGGCGTATGGGAGAATATGATATTTTTGTTCTGCTTTGTTCAACTCTGCGTCGACAGAAAACGAGGAGCAGCTAACAGATGAGTGATCGTAGCGGACAGAAATTGGGACATTATCTCCTGCAGCGTCGATTGGGTCAGGGTGGTTTTGCCGAGGTGTATCTGGGAGAACATGTTCATCTGAAGACGTTGGCTGCGATCAAGGTATTGCACCAGGTGCAGTTGGCAAGTGATGAAGAACAGAAGTTCCAACGAGAAGCACGTACAATTGCCAAACTCAACCACGCCCACATTATACGGGTGCTGGACTTTGGTATACAGGAGAGTACCAGTACACCTTTCCTGGTGATGGATTATGCGCCCAAAGGGACGTTACGCCAGCGTTACCCGACAGGAACCATCCTATCACCTGTGGATATCTTGCACTATGTTAAACAAGTAGCCAGTGCTTTGCAGTTTGCACATGACCGTAAGCTGATTCATCGTGATGTCAAACCAGAGAACATGTTGCTGGATGAAAAGGACAGCATTCGGCTCAGTGACTTTGGTATTGCGGTGGTGTATGACACGACGCGTGCGCTGAATACGCAGGATAAATTTGGAACGCCTCCCTATATGGCCCCTGAACAATTTCAAGGCAAACCTGTACCAGCTAGTGATCAGTACGCGTTGGGTATTGTAGTCTACGAATGGCTGTGTGGCAGCCGCCCCTTCAATGGTATGCTGGGAGAGCTGATTCGCCAGCATGAAGGTGTTTTGCCGCCCTCTCTGCGAGAGAAGGCCCCATCGCTGTCGTCTGGGATAGAGCAAGTGATAGAGCGGGCTCTTGCCAAGGGCCCAGGGGAGAGATTTGCCAGTGTGTGGGACTTTGCCTTGGCTCTGGAAGAGGCGTGTCTGGTGGAAGAGGATGACAATGGTACTTCGCGCACCAAGGCTATGTCCTCACCCACGTTTGCGGCGGCAGAACGAACGCGACGCATGGTGGTAACACCCCCTGAAGATTCGTCGGTGATCTGGAATATTCCTTATCGTAGCAACACCTTTTTTACTGGGCGCGAAGAGGTGATTGCTCAATTGCATGAAAGCCTCGGTTCAGGCAAAGTGGCGAGCCAGACGCAGGCGATTAGTGGTCTGGGGGGTATTGGGAAGACCCAGGTTGCGGTTGAGTATGCCCATCGTTATCACAATGCGTATCAGGTGATCTTATGGGTGCGGGGTGATACGCGGGAGAAGATGCTCTCAGACATTGCGGCTCTGAGTTTTGTGCTGAATCTGAAAGAGCAATACGAGCAGGAGCAGCATCGTATGATCGAGGCGGTGCGTAATTGGTTGAGGAGAAATGCACATTGGCTGCTGATTATCGACAACATTGAAGATCTGACACTGATGCGGACGTCTCTCCCTTCGGCGGTACGAGGCTCTATTCTGTTGACAACACGCACACAAACAACTGGTAACATCGCTCATCGTGTCGATCTAGAGAAGATGACGCTGGAGGAGGGGGCATTATTGCTGCTGCGTCGCACGAAAATGGTGGGACAGGACGCTTGCCTGCAAGATGCTTCACCTCTAGATAGCCAGCGAGCAAAAGCTATTGCTGAAGCACTTGATGGATTGCCGCTCGCGCTTGATCAGGCAGGGGCATATATCGAAGAATCTGGATGTAGCCTTGCGGACTATCTGCGTCTCTATCAGGCAGGACGGATGAGACTGCTAAATAGGCGTGGCAGCTTTGATACTGACCATCCGGCATCGGTGACAGCGACGTTTGTTCATTCCTTTGAGAAGATCGAGAAGAGTAGCCCTGCCACTGTAGAACTCCTGCACTTCTGTGCCTTCCTGCATCCTGATGCTATTCCTGAAGAAGTCATTGTGCGGGGAGCGGCTGAACTTGGTCCAGTATTGCAGCCAGTGGCAAGTGATCCTTTTGCCTTAGATGCGGCAATCGTGACGCTACGTAGGTTTTCCCTCATGCGGCGTGAGCCAGAGACGAACATGCTCTCGCTCCATCGTCTGGTGCAGGCGGTGTTGCAGGACAGGATGTGTGAGCAGACAAGGCAAACATGGGCTGAGCGTACGGTGAGAGCGATCAATCTGGCTTTGCCGGATGTAAATAATTACTCTATGTGGCAGCGTTGTCAGCAGTGTATGCCACATGCGCAGAGATGTGTTGATCTGATAGAGGAATGGAAGATGGTATCGCCAGAGGCAGAGCGGCTGCTTGAACAAACAGGAGTGTATTTACGGATACAAGCAGAGTATAAGCAAGCCTCTGTACTCTTTCAAAGAGCGTCAGAGATGCGTACTTTACTAGGGCAGAGCCTCTCATACGGAAGGTATTGGTACGTTTGCAACAGACGTCGGAGGCTGATCAACAGTATGTCGCCTCATGTCTGGCTGCATTTGCATACCTTTCCTATCAGCAAGGGAAATATAGCCGTGCTGAAGAGTATTTTCTTCAGGCTCTGACCATCTATGAGAAGCAGGTTGGATTACAGCATTTCTCGGTGGTCTGTACCTTCAGTGGATTAGGAAACGTCTATCTTGCTCTGGCGAAATATGATCGGGCGGAAGGGTTTTTCTGGGATGCGCTGAACATTTGGCAACAGATGCCGGAACCCCAGCATCCATCGAAGTGTCTGATACTACTGGAAGTGGAAGCAGTGCGAGCGAGCAGAACCCCTGTTACAGAGAGCATTAGCGATTCGTGAAAAGGTACTGGGGTCGGATCATCCGGAAGTGGCTCAAGTTCTCAAGACATACGCCAGTTTGCTGCTGGTACTCAATCGCAAAGCTGAAGCGGCAGAGGCCACTATGCGTGCCAAAACTATTCTAGCGAAACATGCTCCGGTGATTGATAGGGATGTATAGGGCGTCGTTAGCATGTCATGTGGTATCATGTTGTTGGAATTTTTCCCATTCTTTCCAAAGTAGAAGAGCGGGAATCAAGTCAGGAAGCAGAGGAAGAGTCAAACTTCTGCTCTGCTTCCTCACCAGACATTTGGAGAGAAGACTTGCCGTGAGCGGACTTGAGTGCTGTCCGGCGTGTCATCCTGAGCGAAGGATCTCTGCGTGCGTCGAGCCAGATCCTTCGCTTCGCTCAGGATGACACGCCTTCTCTCCAAATGTCTGCTTCCTCATCAAGACACTTGACATAATCTAGTACAAAGGAGCCAATGTTGAACATGACTCTTGCCCCTGATGCTGCGGTAGATTTACATATGCATACGACCTATAGCGATGGTCGTTGGCCTGCTGAACGGTTGATTAACTATCTTGTTGATGAGCACTATGAACTGGTGTCGGTTACCGATCATGACCGGGTGGATATGGTTGCGAGTATTGTGGCTCTGGCTGCCGAGAAGGGATTAGCGGTGCTGCCGGGTGTAGAGATGAGTACGGATTGGAAAGGTAAGATGGGCCATATGCTTTGCTACGGTTTTGATGCGGAACAGAACTATCTGACTGAGGTTACCGAAGGTGTGGTACGCAAGCAGTTAGAAAATACGCATGTGGTGCATGATGAACTGGTCAAGCGAGGATACACTTTTCCACGCGAGGAAGAGGTATTAGCTGAGAATGGTGGCAAGTTGCGTCGTCCTGTTGACAATGCTCTGCTCTTGCGTGAGCACGGTCATGTATCTGATTGGCGTACCGCCATGCGTATGATCCATGAGGCCGGTTTTTATTCTGTGCATGCTGATATGGCTGAGGCGGTAGAGGCTGCTCATCGGAGTGGTGCAGTGTGCTTGATCGCTCATCCTGGTCGGCGTGAGGGTGGCTTTACTTTCTATGCTCCTGCTCTGCTTGATCAACTGCGGGCCGATGTAGCGATTGATGGGATCGAGGTGTATCATCCCTATCACGATGCTGAGATTATTGAAGCTTACCTGGAGTATGTAGATAAGCATAACCTCTTGATGAGTACGGGTTCTGATTCTCATTGCATGCCTGGGCGAATGCCGATGAAGTATCGGGCTGAGATCAGCCGGAATTTGTTGGAGCGTGTGGGGATACACATCCAGTGAAGAAGCAAATCAGCAGAAATGGTAAGAGCCGAAGAGAAGGGGCAAGCGACTGCCTGGCCAGGCAGTCGCTTGCCCCTTCTCTTCGGCTCTGTCTCGATTATTTTAGATACCAATCGTTTGTTGTAATGCCTTCTGGGTAATCTACTGTTTTGAGGACAACACCGCCAGGGTTGGGAAAATCGCGAATAGGCATGCCTTGTTCGGCGAGAAGTAAGCCATCGTGCCAGATGGGAGCGGCTCCGTCAACGCCGGTGACATTGACCATGGGTGAGTTGTCGTTGTTGCCGGCCCAGACGCCCATGACATAATCGGTAGTGTAGCCGACTGTCCAGTTATCTGCGAAGTTCTGCGAAGTTCCCGTTTTAGTGGCTGCGGGACGTACTGTGCCGCGATTGCCCTCATAGCACTGGAGCTTCGAGTTTGAGTAGAGTTGCAGCACGTTACAATCGTAAAACTCGTAGAGACGTGACTTATTATCACTGAGGACGTTGGTGATCAGGAATGCGGCTTGCTTGCTGATGACACGATGCCCGATTGGTGCAAAATGATAGATGACCCGTCCCTGTACGTCTATGATGGTATCAACTGTATGAGGAGGGATGCGGACGCCACCATTGGCGAAGACCCCATAGGCGGAGGTCTGGTCGAGCAGATGCACGCCTAGTGTACCCAGCACCATGGTATAGTTGGGTGTGCCTGTATAGCTGTTAATGCCCATAGTTTGGGCGGTATGCAACGATTGATCAACGCCTGTTTTCATGAGAAGTTTCACGGCTGGTACATTAAAGGAGTTTTGCAGGGCGTAACGGTAGGAGATCAGGCCGTGGAAGCGTTGATCATAGTTTTGCGGTGAATAAGATGGTAGCCCACAACAGAGCTGTATGGTGACGGGGGTGTCATATACGGGCATACCAGGGCTGACGCCTTGCTCAAAGGCGGTAGCATAGATGAACGGCTTAAACGAGGATCCCGGCTGACGATAGCCATCGGCGGCTACGTCGAAATCGCCGTATTGTGGATTATTGGGATCGATATTGCCGAGCAGTGTGCGGATGGCCCCATTGTGATAGTCAATCAAGACTACAGCCGCATCCGACATATGATGTGCTGCTGCCATTTCGGCAATATGCTGCTGAGCAATTTTCAGTATCTTGTTTTGGAGAGGTAAATCAAGGGTGGTTGAGACGATCAAGCCTGAGCGGGAAAGATCAGTGGTCTTGACGTGCAGGATGTTTGTTAGTTCATTGAGAGTATACGCGGCGAAATGGGGAGCTAGCCTGTTGTTGAGGGTGCCGCGACGTAGAAAATGTGGCTGTTGTACCTCAATAATGGCCTCGCGTTCCTGTGCAGGCGTAATATAGCCCTGGGTGCGCATATCGTTGAGGACTTCCTGTACGCGTAAAAAGGCACTGTGTGGATACAAAAAAGGATCACGACCGATGGGGGCACTGGGGATGCCGGCCAACATGGCGGACTGGGCGATGTCGAGTTGTGAAGTGGCTGTAGCTGTTGGCGTATCGTGTAAGCCAAAGTAGGTAAAGGCGGCAGCCTCGGCACCGTATGCCTGTTCACCATAGTAAGTCGTATTGAGATACATGGAGAGAATCTCTTGCTTGGTAAACTGCCGCGTCACCTGTGGTGCTAAAATCAGTTCTTGCAACTTACGAATGGCTGTGTCTTGATTGCCGACAATGGCATTTTTAATCACCTGTTGCGTAATGGTACTGCCGCCGGAGACAATGGCACCATGCTGGGCGTTTGCCAGAGTGGCGCGTACAATACCGGAAATATCATAGCCTGGATTTGTCCAAAAATACTGATCTTCGGTAGCAATCTCGGCGTGAATTAAGTTAGGTGAAATCTTTGAGAGAGGGACGGTTGTCTGTAAGCCCTGGTCAGTCATTTGATAAATGAGAGTGCCGTTCTTATCATACATTTTTAAATTATCCTTGGGCAGAATATCGGCCAAGGTGGTGACTTTCTGAGAAAAGCGTTGTTGGGTTGCGGCGACGACGGCAGTGAAAGTGACTAGCAGGGTAGCGAGGACAAGCACAGTAATCAATGCGCCGAAAGCTAGTGGCAACATGGCCCAGCCGGTGCTAACGCGATCAGTAGCAGCATATTGCTCATTGCTACGGCGGAGATGCTTACGTTTGATATGACGCCGTGTGCGAAGCCCTTTGGGGAAGTCACTGCGATGAGGAACGGGATAATAGACGCCGCGCATACTTTGTGGACGTTCATCAAGTCTCTGGGCTGCGGCGGCACGACTATGAGTTGGAAGTTTTGCCGGTAAACCTGGATGCGGAGAATCGTTTTGCATATTTTCCCTTCTTTAATTACAATACCACCTCACCTATAGAGGAAAGATATAAAAACATGAGGATAGTTACTATAATAGACGTTCCACGCCAACTACTCTATTCGCAGACGTAAATGGAGTGTTGTTGAGTATATGTACTTATGGCTAGGCAACAATAGGTCATTCTAAAAGAAATATACCCCAAATCTTGTATAAAGACAATGCTTTCACCACCAATCAGAGCTGAAGGGACTGTTATCACCGGCTGGTGGGTTGAAGGCGAAGCTGTAACTATTTGGGCAGTAGGGATGAGCTGTTACTTGGGTTGGAGGATTGCCCTGCTCTGTAGTGGGGGTAGGCGTCACCGTTACGGTAGTGGTGGGATTGCCTTCGACGGTTGGCTCGACGGTTGGCAGCGGAGTTGGAGTAGGCTGGAAGGAGACGGGAACAGTGCCGGGCAGGAACCAATCGGTGGTCTTGACGCCATCGGCATACGTAACGGTGGCTTGTTCGAGGCCACCTGGATTGGTAAAGTCACGGATAGGATGACCCTGCTCGGCTACGAGCATGGAGTCGTGCCAGATGGGTGCAGCACCCATGACACCTGTCACATCATACATGGGTGAATTGTCGTCATTGCCAGCCCAGACGCCCATGACATAGTCAGTGGTATAGCCAACCGTCCAGTTATCACGGAAATTTTGCGTGGTGCCAGTTTTGGCTGCTGCCGGACGCACGGTACCGCGGTTGCTGTTCCAACAATCATCTTGTGAGTTCGAGTAGAGTTGTAGCACGTTACAATCGTAAAATTCTGGGATGCGGGAGGCGTTGTCGCTGAGGACGCTGGTCATCATATAGGCCAGTTGCGGGCTGATGACCTGTTTACCAGGGTTGCGTTGATGCTGGTAGAGAATTGTGTTGGTGGTGCTGGAGACGACCTTTGTGATAGCGTAGTATGGGACATGTACGCCGCCATCGGCAAAGGTTCCCATGGCTGATGTATGGTCGATCAAGCGTACCGAGAGGCCACCTAAGACCAGAGAGTAACCAGGTGTGCCTTGATATGAAGTAATGCCCATCTCTTCGGCAGTCTGCATGGCCTGATCGATGCCGACATGACTCAAGACGCGCACGGCTGGTACGTTAAGCGAGTTTTGTAGCGCACAGCGGAGGGTCATATGTCCATGAAATTGCAGGTCGTAGTTGCTAGGTGAATAAGTAGGAGGGTAACTATCGGGGGTATCAATGGTGGTAAAGGTGTCATCAATGGCCTGAGCGGGTGAGACTCCCTGTTTGAAGGCCGTGACATAGACATATGGCTTGAACGACGAGCCTGGTTGACGATAGCCCTGAGTGGCTACGTCAAACTGTCCGTCGATGCTTGCATCATTGTAGTCGAGGCTACCGAGCAATGAAATGATTGCGCCAGTATGGAAGTCGAGTAGGACTTCGGCGGCGTTGGTGATATTGTGAGCATCGCGTAGTTCAGCGATGTGCTGTTGGGCAATCTTCTGTATCTTGTCCTGTAAATTGATATCCAGTGTGGTGTAGACGCGCATGCCGGAGCGGGACAACTGGCTCTGATCCTTCAGGTGGAACATCTGGACCAGTTGTAACAGGACGAAATTACTGAAGTGGGGCGCACGATTGATAAAGCTGGATGTGTGCTTAAAGAAATGTGGCTCCTGTGCTTCTCTGATAGCATCAAGGGCATCGACCCTGGTGATGTATCTTTGGGTGACCATCAGGTTGAGAACTGTCTCAAAACGCTGAAAAGCAGCTTGGGGATGTGCCAGTGGATCATAGATTGAAGGATTGCTGGGAATGCCTGCTAGTATGGCAGCTTGTGCCAGATCAAGCTGCATGGCGGCAGATTGGTGAGGCGTATCTTGCAACCCAAAGTAGATGGTTGCGGCAGCATCGATACCATAGGCTTGATGTCCATAATAAATGCTGTTCAGGTACATCTGCAAGATATCGTGTTTGGTGTAGAGGCTATTGAGTTGTGGCGTCAGGACGATCTCTTCTAGCTTGCGAGTAAGGGATGTCTGGTTACCTACAATCAAATTTTTAATCAGCTGTTGGGTGATGGTGCTACCACCTTCGACAATTCTGCCACTACGTACATCGTCCAGGGCGGCGCGAAGGATACGCAGAATGTCAACGCCCTCGTTTGTCCAGAAGTTTTTGTCTTCGGTAGCAATAGTGGCATTCTGCAAAATGGGTGCTATCTGATCAAGGGAGACGCTGGTATGTAGGCCCTGATCGGTCATTTGCATGAGCAGTATGCCTTTGCTGTCATACATCTTAAGGTTATCCTGTGGGAGCAGGTCATAGAGTGTGACCACTTGATGTGTGTATTTTGTCTGCGTATCTGTATAGAATTGATAGGCGATGACTGTTCCTGCTGTTCCCAGGGAGAGTAAGACGACCAGAATGGACATGACCACGCTGCCAATGGTGAGCCAGAGTTTACGCCGCGCCCGATACTCATGGGCGCGTGCCTGGCGTATGTGTTTGCGTGAGAAGTGGCGTAACCGTCGGCGGTGTCTAAAGCGTGCGTGAGGGTCTGGTGGAGATAGCTTGCGTGGTGGTGTAGGGATTTTTCCTACTTCTGGAAGAGCGGGTGAAGTTCTTGCACTAGATGGAGGTACAGGTGTAGCGGGCAGTGCAGGGAAAGGCATTGTCTTGTCTACTGAGGGGATAGATTGAATATTGTTGGTGAGCGTAGGATATTCTGGTTCCTCATCCTGGCTTGAGCGGCGAACGATACGTGCATGGCGCATGCGTCGGTGTGCCAGATATCGGAAAACTCGTTGTTGACGTGGTGTCAGTTGTATGTTGGGAGTAGTTGGCTCGTCGGAGGGGTGGCGTTTGTGCGGGCCTGCCGGGGTCATTTTTTCATCGTCGTTGTCAGCTACTATGATAGGTGCTGGTTGTTCAATATGTGAAGAAGCGGCATATCTTTCGCTCGTATAATCGTTGCCATGATTGGAGATCGGGGAGTTTGCATCCACGGCAATACCCTCTCTTTTTTGCTTTGCTTACGCTTCTCTAGGTTGAACGTACTCGTAAAAGAGTATACACCAAAGACTCTGCTCTATAATATAATACGTTATGCTGGGCTATTTGTTCCATATGAAAAAGACAGGTCAAAACCTCGTGAAAACACGAGGTTTTGACCTGTCTGTGAATGTTTTCTATGCCTTTAGTGACGGTTGCACTGCCTCGATGAGAGCGGGGAGGACCTCATTGGTAAGGGCCTGTATCTGTCGTAGGCTCTCGGCCCACGGTATATCCTGAGTGTCACGGAGACCACTGTTGCCGCGTACTTCTGCCAGTTGAATGACGCTGTCATCGACGATATTACGGAAATAGAGGAAAGCGCGCACGGCATCAACCAGTGAAACCTGGGAGTTATAGGTAATCGAACCATATTCATGTCCAAGCTGAATAGCCTCTTGCCGCAACTCTTCAGAGAAGATATTGGTGGTGAGTACATGTAGCAGCAGTTCCAGCATGCGCCGCCCTAGCTTGCGATATGCCTCACGTGCAGCCTCATCAAAGTGTTGATACCAGGGGAGCTTGTTTAGCGTGCCATCGGTAAAAGCGAAGCGCACGCGACCAAGCACACTTTGGACGAGCAACTGTGCGGCAGGATGAGATTTTTTTTCGGTTTCCTGATGCAAACGTGCTTCGATATCAGAGCGTCGGAAACGGCGGTGTCCCCCATTGGTGCGACGTGAGGGCAGTTCATTGCGGTCTGCCCACAGACGTACCGTTGCTGGGTGGATGCCCAGCATTTCGGCTACCTGTCGTAAGCTTAACCATTCATCTTCTGTGTGAAATGATGACATAATGTCTTAACTGCCTTTCGCTCGCCTCTTTTCTTAATATACATTTGTTTTGGTTTGTAGTATATTACTGTGTGGATGAGCTAAGTACAATATAAAAGTATCATCCCGGAATCTAGCGAAATGCCGCGTTTTATGCCCCCTTTTCCCAGAGAATAGGCACTATAACAAATATTCTACGAAAATTCTATGAGATTCCTCACAAGCTCACAAATATATAACGTAAAGGGAACTATTCACGACTCGTTGTTGCTTGCAATGATGTGTCCATACTTGTGAGAGTTGTCAACCCTGCGACTATAAGACTACAAGTGGCAGAGTTGACGACTCTCACAAAATTCTTGCGAACTGCGGTAGGCAGCGCGGAGTAAAGCTAGAAAGTTATTGTACTTTCTAAGGTTTACAGTTGAGAAGTTTACCGTTTATCCGTGGTATCCTCATCATCCTGTGGCGGCGTATCGGGTGGAACCTCTATACGCACACGATAGCCGGGCGTGGGATTGCTTGGTGGTGCTGGCTCCTGTTGGGCGGGGGTCATGAGATCGTTGGAGATAGCACGCACAAGGCGTTCGATGCGGTCCCAACGGGCGGGATAGCGATCGGCATAGAATTTTTCCTGACCCATACCATCATAGGCATAGAAGGTGTAATCCTGGTTGCCATAGCGGTAATTGACTTTGGTGTACGGAATGCGTACCAGTTCCAATACTTGTAATGTGGCACGCGACTCTGTTTGTGAAGCGGTTGCACGGTTACCAGCGGCGGCAGTTGCCTTGGTTTCTGAGGGAGTGCTTTCGGCCTCAGCCAGTTCCACAGTGGCACGCCATACATCCATGGGTACACCATTTGGTGCGACGTTGAGATAGAGGGGCTCATTGACCTCGGCATTGTAGATCAGTTCACCACCAGCACTGACGAGAGAGCGTTCTGGAATGGCACTCTCGCCCACGATTTTCGTTTGTACATGCATATCGAAATGTCGCGCAATATCGCGATGACGTACTACACGTCCAGTACCACCACAGTTGGGGCAGAAGGTAGATTTTGCTCCCTGGCAAGTCTCACAGATACGTTTGCCATTGCCACAGCTACAATCAACTTCACCGTTGACACAATCGGGGCAAGGGACGGTTTTGCCCTTGTTGGCCGGGTCGGTATCTACCGGATTAGGAATTGGTACGCCCTGCTGGCGAATACCATCAAAGACATCGGAGACTCTTTCGCTCATTGAACTGGCGATGTTGTCGGCCTGTTTCTTGAAAAAGGGCTTTTTCTCTGTCTGCACCCAGTCGGCGATGTAGCCACGTCCACGGCAGGTGTTACAACGTTTCTTAGTACGTCCTTTGCATTCGGGACAGACATACCAACCGCGTCCAGCGCAGGTAGTACACAAGGCGCGTCCTGTTCCATTGCAGTTCGTACAGGCCACTACTTCGTCCAGTCCTTCCAGGCGTGTACGGCTTGGTGGTGCTTTCAAACCTGTTACGGGGGGCAGCTCGTAGTCCCACACTGGGAGCAGTGGCTGTGGTTTTGCTAATGGTTTGCCAGTATATGGCTCTGTGACCGTCTCCATCGTGCGTGTTTCCAAGCGCGTTTGTACGGTTATTTCCCATACTTCGTCAACGCTCCATGATACCAGGTTCATATAGGTACCTAGTTCGCGAGCGATGCGCCAGTTCTCGTTGCTCCACATATTGGCAAGCTGGCGAATGCGTTGCTCTTCCTCGCTGCTGGCCTGCTGCGGTGTGATTGGGGTTTGTGTCTTCTGCCAGTATTCGCTCGCTCGATCAACCACGCGCCGGATACGTTGTTGAGCCTCGTTCGCTCCCTGTACGACCGTGCGCTTGATCTCTTCCAGGCGTTTATCTATATCACCAACATCGTCCTGATTCGGCTGATCGGCGCCGTTGGCGGGTTGGGGATTCTCTTTCCACTCGTCGCCCATGACTTTATTCCTCCATCATAGGGACACGTATTATGGTGTCCTGTATGTTCAAACATATTTGCCAGGTTATTTTAATATACGATGGATAGGGGGATGGGTTGTAGGAGGATGTCTACAGCAACGCCACAATCTCCTCCTGAGCAGGCACACCTGTTACCTCAAGATCATGCTCATGTACAATGATGTTAACTTCACTGCGGATGCCGAACTTGGGCAGGTAAATGCCGGGTTCTACGGAGCAGCAGGTGTTGGGAAGCAAGACACGTTGATCTTGCGTCTCGAAGTTATCGAGATTGGCACTGTTCCCATGGACAATGGTACCGATGCTATGGCCGGTACGATGTACAAAGTAATCGCCGTAACCTGCATTGACAATCACACTGCGGGTTACATCGTCTACCTGGCAACCTTGAACCTGCTCTCCGGCGGCTAATTGCTGGCGTACAAAAGCAATGCCTGTATCCCTGGCACGCCGGACAAGCTCGAATACTGTGCGTTGATGGGTGGGGATCTCTTCACGAGTGCCGGCGAAGGCCATCCAGGTGTAATCGGCGAAGATAGCATCAGGTTCGGGGAGATGCGCCCAGAAGTCGAAGAGGATCAGGTCGCCGCGCTCAATGGGGCTATTCTGTTCGGCGGTTGGTGCATAGTGGGGATTACTACAGTTGGCGTTGACTGCTACATGAGGTAGATCGGGAAAGACGACGCCTGCCTCTTGCAGGAGCATCGAAAAGCGTTGCTGCACACTGTGCTCACTGAGGGGAGTGTCTGTGCGTAGGGCCTTGCTCAGTTCTTCAAAGAGCCTATCTTTAGCTGCAATGATACGCCGTCCGGCTTCGCGATGCGTCTCTACCTGGAAATCGCTCAATTGAGCCATGAAACGTTGGGCTATATTTGCTGAGCTAACTACTTCTACATCACACGAGCGAACCAACTCGACGGTACCGGCGTCCACGCGTGAGGTATAGGGAATAGCGTTCATGGGTGAATATTCCATGGCTACACGCATGCCAGGCTGTAATATGTCCTTCAGGTGCGCGTGCATTTCCTGCCATGTACGAAAAACGCGTCGTTGGCCTGGGTGTGAGTGTAGCACATGTGGCTCTACCGCGCTCACGAGTGCTGTTGGTGTTCCCTGGGTAGGCACAAAATAAAACCAGCGACGTGTATAGAATTCTTGCTCTGGTAATGACAAGATCTGATAGGCAAGGGGATTGGATTTGCGAAAATCATAGAAGAGCCAACCGTTTAGCTTCTCCAGAGCCAATGCCTGCTGAATACGTTCGAGGTCCATAATAACATCCTTCCTCAACCAATTTGTGTATGCAATATGCTGGTATTGTACCATGATTAGTAGGAGTAGTCAGTGCTCCTCCACTCTATGATGACCGCCAGGGTCATCACTACTATAGACGAGTGCGTTGGCCAAGCAAACCCTCAAGTTTCTCTCAAGGTAGCTATTTATAGCCCATCGCTACATGATGACCGCCAGGGTCATCACTACTATAGACGAGTGCGTTGGCCAAGCAAACCCTCAAGTTTCTCTCAAGGTAGCTATTTATAGCCCATCGCTACTTATTTTCTGGTATACTAATCTTACAAGTATAGGTGGCGGGGTGATAAAATTTTCTTTTGTACTTTGAGTGAGAGCAGGCTGCAATGATGTATGATGACGAGCCCACTATCAAGTTTTTTCCACCGCACTACATCGATACTGATGAGACGACGATGAAAATACCAGAGCATATGCAGCAAAGTATACATGCTTTACAGAATGGGCAGACGGCTACTGAATCCGAAACCTCGGTGGGGACACCTTTAGATAGTAATCCATCTCCGCTTGCTGCTTCTGAAGCCAGGGAGCAACAACAACCTGGCCCGGAGTTGCCCGTACTTGAATATGAGCATGTGTGGAATAGTTCTAACCTTGTTGAGCCAGTTGTGAGAGTATTTCCTGTAGGCAAGGCCAAAAAAGGCTGGCCAAGGTGGGCACGGGTCGCTATGATGATCTTTTTACTGTTCTTAGTGATCGCAGGTGGTACGCTGGCCTATGGTTATTATTACTTTGATACCCATGTACAGCAGCCTTTAACAAAATTTATTCATCCGGTCAGCCGCAGCAATCTTGAGCCAACGACTGCTGCAAGTCCTATACCTTCAGACAGCGATGTGACGGGACGTGTGTGGAACATCTTGCTTCTGGGCAGCGACAATGATGGCAAATACTCATTTCCCGCTCTCTTGACGCAGGTGGTGATGATTGTGCATGTTGATACCATCAACAATAGCGTGTCTATGGTCTCTATCCCACGTGACTCCTGGGTACATGTGCCGGAGGTCGATGCGATGCATAAAATCGATCAGGCCTTCTTCATAGGAGCGAGTCAAAATAATAGTTTCGACGATGGTGTGCGTTTGGCTCGTTTAACTATCGAGGCAGACTATGGCATTACTATTGATCGCTATGCCTGGGTTGGTCTGGATGGCTTTGCGAAAGTCATTGATACGCTGGGCGGTCTGGATGTTGATGTGCTTCATCCCATTGTTGACGATGTCTACCCTGATGATACCGGTTCCAATGCTAATCAACCAAATGCCTATAAACGCCTGTATATCGCACCAGGTCCTCAGCATTTGACTGGCTTAGAAGCCCTGGAATACGTGCGTTCACGCCATGCTGATCTGTTGGGTGATATTGGTCGTACCCAACGACAGCAACAGGTGTTGCAGGCTCTGAAACTAAAGCTCAATCTGACAAGTGTCCTGAGCAATTTGTCACAACTTATCAACGATCTTACGGGTAGGGTCTATACCGATCTCAGTGAAAAAGAGCTTATCGGCTTTGCCGTCTTTGGACGTGGCGTCAATAGCCAGAATATTGAGCGAATCACGCTTGGTCCAGGCCAGGGAGAGCAGGATTATGGAGACTTGAGTACTATTTATGATCCCTTGGCCGGTAGTACACAAGATGTTGTCATACCCTATTGCGAGAATATTCAGCCTCTTATGAATCGTATCTTTCATCTGGGTGATGCGCAGAGCTGTAATGTGGGTGGATGAGATAGTGGTTTTGGAGGTGTCCAAGATAGGTTTTGTAGGGCGACCCTACATGTTGTCTGTGTTACAATAATGCAGGAAGAGTTTTTATCCCGAAGGAGTCATTTTGATCGAACAGCGACGGGATAATGCCTGTTACTTGCAGTTTAGTCATTATCTCCAATTTCCTGAAATTATGCATGGTATTTTTACACGGCTGGGGGGCTACAGTCCAGACCCGTTTCTGGGGCTGAATACGGCTCTCAGCGTTGGTGATAGTCTTGAAAATGTTCTGCGTAACCGCTTACTGGTTCTACAATCGTTAGGTATAGAAGATTACCCGTGTGTGGCTATTTGGCAGGTGCATGGTGCTGATGTTGCTACGTTTGATCCCGATGCAAATATGTGGGATGACTGGCGTACCGATTGGCCGCATCGCTCCTATATGGTAGATGGCCAGGAATTGATCTGGACGCTTAAGCCGAGACGGAAGGCCGATGCGGTGATTACGAGACAAACTGGTGTAGCGCTGGTCCAGTCGTTTGCTGATTGCACACCCATTCTTTTCTACGATCCGGTGCAACGGGCTATCGGTATGACTCATGGAGGCTGGCGCGGCACTGCTCGTGGTATCGCTCTCGCCACAGTGGAGGCGATGCAACAACAATTTGGCTGTAATCCTCGCGATATCTGTGCTGGCATTGCTCCAGCCATCGGCTCATGCTGCTACGAAGTCTCAGAACAGGTCTACAAGCTATACATGGGTGAAGAGCAATTTCCTGAGATGCCTGCACGCGAAAAGTATCGCAAGGCCGTGCGTGAGTCTGCCGTCTTTTCAACAAGACAGCTGCCTGAGCGCGTCAGCATCCGCCTCGATATTCGTGTTGAGCGGGGGAAAACGGGCAGGTTTCCGGTGGTGATGGCGTTGAGTGATGAGCACAATCCCGGGCATTGACAACCAGTTGGAAGTATGGTTACTTGTAGGTATACGACCCTTCTCTTATACGAAAGGTAGAGTTAATATGACTACAACTGAGAGACTACCTATGGTCACTCGCGCCGATTGGGTCCCAGGCCCTAAGCAAGGGCGGTGGACCTACACCGACTATGCGGCTCTTGCAGATGATGGGAAGCGGTATGAAATTGTGAATGGAGTGTTGTATATGACACCTGCGCCTAGCTGGTTTCATCAAGATGTGGTTGGAGAGCTTTTTGCCTATTTACGAGACCATATTCGAAGTGCTGATTCAGGTAGGGTATTTGTATCTCCTATTGATGTTGAGCTAGCTCCCAATACAGTTTTTCAACCAGATGTGGTTGTTTTGCTCAAAGCAAGTGAACACAAGCTAGGAGAACATCATATCATCGGTGCTCCTGATCTGGTTATTGAGGTTGCTTCTCCCGGTACATGCCGCTATGATTTGCGTGAGAAGCAAGATGCCTATGCTCGTGCTGGTATACCCGAATATTGGGTGGTCAATCCTGATGCATGTGTTGTTGAGGTATTGGTACTGGACATTGGCAACTATGTTTCGCTCGGTGTCTATTGTGGGAAGGCCACGCTCCCTTCACAGGTGCTGCCAGAGTTTGCTGTACCTGTTGAGCAGTTCTTTGTTTCCAAGTAGGAGGATGGATGTAGGAGTGCAGTTCACAGCAGGAGATAATTCATGCATCCTCCTCGTGCGGTAATTTTTGATCTGGGTGGCACGTTGATCGATTGGCCGGATTGGACTGAAGATGTGAGGCGGCGTTGGGGTATGGCCTATGACTATTTGATCGCTCAATTACCTCATAATGGCTGGCCAGAAAAAGATGTGTACGTGCAGGCCATGCAGGAGGCTGAAGAGTCTCACTGGCAGCAGGTGAGGGGACAGCAATGGAGCGGCCCTCCTTCCGGATTGGTTAGCGATGGCTTCCGGCGGTTAGGTCGTTCCATTTCCGAGGCAGAACTTTTAATGGCACTGGATGGTTATGCTCAAGCTGTGAATGGTTGGGCCATTGTATTCCCCGATTCGCGTAAGACGTTGCAATTGTTGCGCGAACGCGGCTACCGGCTTGGCCTGCTCTCCAATACATGGTGGGCGGCTGAGTGGCATAATGCTGATCTGGCTGCCCACGGACTGGAAGACCTGCTTGACGAGGTGGCCTACACCTCGGATCTGCCCCATTCAAAACCGCATCCCTCGGTATTTTTGGCAATGGCCTCACGCTTAGGTGTCGAGGCTGAGGCATGCGTGATGGTGGGTGATCGTATGGTTGATGATATCTCCGGTGGGTTAGGTGTAGGCATGCGAGCCGTATGGAAGCAAAACGATTATCCCTGGCCTAAACCTGAACACATTACTCCCACTGCCACTATTGCTCACCTGGCAGAGTTGCCGCAGTTACTGCGTGCATGGGATGGTGCGTGATAATATCATTACATAGAACTTCATACCTTCTCGAACGTATTACTGCTAATGGCAGGAGAGATAGCTGAGATGCTCATGCAAGAACAGTTAGCCGATAATATTGCACAGGTGCGTGCTACTATAGCCGAGGCAGCACAGCGTGTGGGACGGCGGGCTGAGGAGATTACGCTGGTGGCAGTCTCGAAAACATTTCCTGTGGAATTTGTGAAGATGGCGTATAATTTAGGGGTGACGCATTTTGGTGAGAATCGTGTGCAGGAAGCCTTGCCCAAGATCGCTGAATTTCATCCTCATGATGTGTGCTGGCATATGATCGGGCATCTTCAGAGCAACAAGGCGAGCAAGGTCGTTGGGGTATTTGACATGGTACAGAGCGTCGATAGTCTGCACCTGGCGCAAATTCTAAGCCGTCATGCTCAAGCACAGGGTATACGCCTGCCTGTATTGTTGCAAGTCAATGTCTCAGGCGAAACTAGTAAGGAAGGTATGAGCATCGCTGAGGCACCCCAGGTGGCACGCAGGATAGCTGCCTTATCCGCCCTCGAGATGCGGGGTTTGATGACCATTGCACCGTTAGTGGATAACCCTGAAGAGGTGCGACTGGTATTTCGCGGTTTACACACTTTACGTGAACAATTACAGCATGAATTGCCGCAATGTTCATGGCAGCATCTTTCCATGGGCATGAGCGATGATTATAGAGTAGCTATTGAAGAAGGAGCGACTATCATTCGTGTTGGACGGGCGATTTTTGGAAAACGTGTTTAGTAAGTGGCCTGACTCCCACAAGGGAAGTCACTACATTTTTAAGGGGATCAGTTATGAAGGAGACTCGCAATGAAGTTGAATATTGATGATATATTGTTGAGTCGTCGTGTGCGCCAGAATCATGCTCTGGAGCATGCTACGATTACAATACTCAGCAGGATGATACCTGACTTAAGTGTTAGTGCTCGTTCGTTTGCCAATGGTTTTATCATTTTTGGTGATGTTGACCTCAATTTGTTGCGTCAGGGCACCGATGAGGCTCTGCGTCGCTTGCAAGCTGGGGAGGCTGAGCTGGCTATTCACCCCAACTGTGGCACAAACATTGTGGTAGGCGTTTCACTGGTTACACTTGGGACGCTGCTGGGTATGGCGTCCAGCCACACTCGTGTGCGTGCAGCTTCTGCTGCGGCCTCGTCCATCGCCGGTTTGATGGCGGCACGGCCCCTTGGTGAATATGTGCAAAGGCACTTTACTACGCTGCCCGACCTCAAAGGTGTGCGCGTCACCGACATTTCACGCCGTAAATTCTTTGGCCTCACTACAGTTGAGGTACGTACTGTGCAGGAGTAATGGGATATGTTTGGCTTGCCCTTGCCTATCATACACTGGCTGATCTTTTATGGTATCAGTTTTATCCTGCTGGCCATGATTGTACGAGCGGTGGCGTCCTGGTTTCGTATTGATGAACGCTTCGCCATTATCCGTTTCCTCGCACGGATCACTGATCCCTTTATCCTACCGGTGCGGCGTATTGTGCCACCCATGGGCATGTTCGATATGGCGTTTCTTATCGCGTTCTTTATGCTGCGAGTGATGCAAATTCTGCTTCTACAGGGCCTACCCGATGGCTGGTAGGACAGGTAAGCTAACGTATGCTCTTGACTGTAAAGGTATACCCACGCAGCAAAAAGAACAGGGTTGAGTGGGAACAAGGGCAACTGAAGGTGCATTTGACCGCTTCCCCTATCGAGGGAGCCGCCAATGAAGCACTGATTGCCCTGCTGGCTGAGCAACTTGACCTGCCGAAACGGGCTGTTAGCATCGTGCGCGGTACAACCAGCAGGCAGAAAACTGTCGAGATTAGCGGTCTCACACTTGAAGAGGTGAGAGCGAAGATAACGAACTGAAGAGCATCCAGGCGACCCTTGCAAGGGTCGCCTGGATGCT
>WNGQ01001246.1_pt1 | contig 26485 bp, 25 predicted proteins | sample 5407661 | NCBI WGS metagenome assembly WNGQ01 (sample SAMN13153382, study PRJNA577476) | soil metagenome | isolation source: 60 cm soil or saprolite under Garry oak tree replicate 2 | place: USA:California | collected 2016-06-15 | reverse complement strand
CGCCGACGCTGGCGCAATGCCTCAATGGCGGGCTCGCGTTTCTCGAGGTCGAGTGCAATCGCTGCAACACAAGGGCAAGCCTGCCGCTGGACGCGATCCGCCGGCCGCGCGACACGCCGCTGTGGAAGTTCGAAGCCTCGCTGAAATGCCGCTCCTGCCGCGACGGCCGCTACGCGCCGCCGGTGCGCATGATCCGGCTGAGCGAGACGCGGGAGATCTCGCCGTATCTGTGGGTACATCCGGACGAGGAGGACCGGTGAGCGCAGGTTGAAGCTAACCGACCACGCGGGCGAAATGGCCAAAGGGCGGGGCGCACACCCGATCTTCGCGCTCGATCAAGTTGACGATGGAAGCCGCGCCGCTCAGCGGCCGACCAGCGCCTGCATTTGCGCGGGGTAACGGTCGCCCTGCACCGTCACGCGCGCGAGCACGCCCGCGATCGCACCGAGATCGTCGGGCGAAAGCGCAACGCCGGCCGCACCGACGTTCTCGTCCAGACGATGCAGCTTGGTGGTGCCGGGGATCGGCACGATCCACGGCTTTTGCGCCAACAGCCAGGCGAGCGCGACCTGCGCCGGCGTCGCCTTCTTGCTGGCCGCAATCTCGCCGAGCAGGGTGACCAGCGCCTGGTTCGCCTTGCGCGCCTCCGGCGTAAAGCGCGGCGCGATGTTGCGGAAATCGGAGCTGTCGAACGTGGTGTTCTCGTTGATCGCGCCGGTGAGGAATCCCTTGCCCAGCGGGCTGAACGGCACGAAGCCGATGCCCAGCTCTTCGAGCACGGGCAGCACCTCCTGCTCGGGCTCGCGCCACCACAGCGAATATTCGCTCTGTAACGCGGTGACCGGCTGCACCGCATGCGCGCGGCGGATGGTCTGCACGCCGGCTTCCGAGAGGCCGAAATGCCCGACCTTGCCTTCCCGGATCAGATCCTGCACCGCGCCGGCGACCTCCTCGATCGCCACGTTCGGATCGACGCGGTGCTGATAGAAGAGATCGATGTGATCGGTCTTCAGCCGCTTCAGCGCGGCTTCCGCGACCTCCTTGATATGCGCGGGCCGGGAGTCGAGGCCGGACTCGACGAGGCCGGACTTGAAGCCGAACTTGGTCGCGATCACCACCTGGTCGCGGAACGGCGCCAGCGCCTCGCCCACCAGTTCCTCATTGACGAACGGGCCATAGACCTCCGCGGTGTCGAAGAAGGTGACGCCGCGCTCGAAGGCCGCGCGGATCAGCGCGATCGCCTGCTGCTTCTCGGTGGCCGGGCCATAGCCAAAGCTCAAGCCCATGCAGCCGAGCCCGATGGCGGAGACCTCCAGATTGCTGTTTCCAAGCCTGCGTTTTTGCATCGTCCATTCTCCTTCGTTGCGAGCGAAATAAGGGGAAGCGCCGGTCCCGACTAGCCGTTATAATCGGCATGGACTTATGAGCAGGTATCATGAATGCAGCGCGGAACCCTGGACGATCTGCTGGCCTTCGTCGCGATCGGGCGCGAGCGCAGCTTCACGAAAGCCGCCGCCAAGCTCGGCGTATCGCAGTCGGCGCTCAGCCACACCATCCGCGAACTCGAGGCGCGCCTCGGCGTGCGTCTGTTGACCCGCACCACGCGCAGCGTCGCCCCGACGGATGCGGGCGAGCGCTTGCTTCAGACCCTCGCGCCGCGGTTCGAGGAAATCGACGCCGTGCTCGCGGCCTTGAGCGAGCTTCGCGAGAAGCCCGCCGGCACCATCCGCATTACGACCACCGAATATGCCCTCGACGCGTTCCTGTGGCCGAAGCTCGTGAAATTCCTGCGGACATACCCGGACATCAAGCTCGAGATTTCGATCGACTCCCTGCTGACCGATATCGTCGCCCAGCGCTTCGACGCCGGCGTGCGGATCGGCGAACAGGTGGCGAAGGACATGATCGCGGTGCGGATCGGGCCGGACGTGCGCATGGCGGTCGTGGGCGCGCCGTCCTATTTCAGGAAGCGGGGCGAACCGAAGACGCCGCAGGACCTGACCGAACACACCTGCATCAATCTGCGCCTGCCCACGCACGGCGGTTTGTACGCCTGGGAGTTCGAGAAGGGCGCGCGCGAACTCAGGGTTCGCGTCGAGGGCCAGCTCGTGTTCAACGGCACCTCTCAGATCCTCGATGCGGCGCTGGCCGGCTTTGGGCTTGCCTATGTGCCGGAGGATCTGGCACGGCCGCATCTGGCGAAGGGTCGTCTCAAGCGGTTGCTCGCGGACTGGTGCCCGCCGTTCTCCGGCTATCACCTCTATTACCCGAGCCGACGCCAACTCTCGGCGGCCTTCGCGCTGTTGGTGGAGGCGTTGCGCTACCGGGGCTAGTGGCATCATCGTCGTCCCGGGCGAAGGCCGGGACCCCCGCGTGAGCGCTAGCGCTCATCGCGACGCCGTGTCACTCGTTTTGACAGATGCCGTCCAACGATATGTGCGCAACCATTCATGCCTGTGGTTATGGATCCCGGCCTTCGCCGGGACGACGTGTGTCGTAGATCACCCCAGCGGCTTCAACCCCGCCTCGATCTCTCCGCGGCGCGGCTCCAGGAACGGCGGCAGCGCCAGCTTCTCGCCGAGCGTCTCGATCGGCTCGTCGGAGGCAAAGCCCGGACCGTCGGTCGCAATTTCGAACAGGATGCCGTTCGGCTCGCGGAAATAAAGGCTGCGGAAATAGAAGCGGTCGATCTCGCCCGAGTTGGCAATACCTGATGCGCTCAAGCGCCCCGTCCAGGCATGATATTGCGGCTCGTCCGGCGTGCGGAACGCGACGTGATGGACGCCGCCGGCGCCCTGCCGCGCGAGCGGCGGATCGCCTTGCTCGATCACATGCAGCTCGGCGGCGGGCCCGCCCTCGCCCATCGCGAACACGTGAATATGCGCCCCGTGCGCAGCATAGTCGCGCACGCGGCGCATGTTCATGACCTCGGTCAGCACGAACGCGGTCCGCGACAGCTCGTGCACGGTGAGCACGATCGGGCCGAGGCCGCGGATCTGGTGCTCCGCCGGCACCGCGCTCTTCTCCCAGGGCGCGGCCTCGCCCACGCCGCCATCATCGACCAGCACCAGCCGCTGGCCTTCGCCGTCTTCGAACGGCAATGTCAGCCGGCCGTCGACCTCGACGACATCGCCGGTGTGGGCGCCCGCCTGGCGCAGGCGATCCCGCCAGTAGCCGAGACTGTTCTCGCCGGCGACGCGCAAGCCGGTACGCGAAATGCTGTTGGCGCCGCGCCGCTCGGGAGCCGCCGGAAAATCGAAGAAGGTCAGGTCGGTTCCGGGGCGGCCCTTGCCGTCGGCATAGAACAGATGGTAGGCGCTGACGTCATCCTGATTGACGGTCTTCTTCACCAGCCGCATGCCGAGCAGGGCGGTATAGAAGGCCAGATTCTCGCGCGGTTTCGCCGAAATCGCGGTGAGATGGTGGATTCCCGTCAGTTGCATCGCAATCGTCCTCGCGCGTCTTGTGCGGCCGCAAAACGCCGCCGTCACGGGATGATGTAGGCCGTCGCGCGCGAAGGCGGTAGTGCCGCGCCGGCTACGGTGTCGGCTTCAACGCGCGCGGCGAGAGCGGGATGTGGAAAATCGTGTAGCCTGTGATGTCGGGAAACCCTTCGGCGGCCTCCGCGGTGACCAGGGCCAGAACCGCGGCCGGCACCTCGCCATTGGTCAATCGATTGATCGCGGTCGTTTGCCCCTCGCTGAGCTGGATTTCCGCCGCTCCTGCCGCGACAATCGCCGTCCTGACGCTGCCGTTCGACTCCGAATACCTGTCATCGATCGCAATGGTCTTGCCGGCGAGATCAGCGACCGACTTGATATCTGGATGCGCCATCAGAACGGCGACCAGACGGTCGGTGTCATGGGTTGATGGCGAAGCGGCCCTCGCCGCCGCCACCTGCGCCTCGACCATTCTGGAATTGAAGGCCGCGGCGCCCGCCTGCTGTTCCGCAGGGTTTGCGCGCGGCGGATTGGAATCGACGGCGGCGGTGCTGCCGGTGGCTGGCGCGCGCGTCTTCGGCGGATCAGCCGGAACCGGGACGCGTGATGCGGGAGCCTCAACTTTCGAGGCGACCACTGCCGGCTTTGCCGTCTTGCCCGCAAGACGCGCCCTATGGCGCACGTGAGCGGACGACGACTTTTCGCCCACCCGCGCGCCGGCGGACCTGGCTTGGGTCGTCGCGGAATGGGTCTTGAATGACGCAAGCCTGGCCGGCGGACCAGTCCGCTCGAGACAGCCAAAGCCATTCGGACCGGTGCATGATGCCACCGGTTGCGGCGGTGGTTGACGGCTGCACCCGACCAGGGCCACGGCCAGCGCGCCTATGAGAAGCGTCCTCAAGCAATCCTCCTTGAGAGGTTGAGTTCCGCCCGCAATTCTTGCTGCGTGAAGATTGACCGCGCTGATCGCTATCTCTTGTGCAAAAGTCTTAAACGCGCATTAAGCCTCGCGCCCTCCCCGCCGGAAGCTCCAGTATGGTTAATGTCGCGAGATCGAAGCCACGCGAGGCGCGGCGTTGCGGCGAAAAAGCGGCGTCGAACTTTCGTGAAATCGTCGCGCCGACCCGCTAGCATCCGAGGCCATGAAACATCTGCTCCATCTGATGCTGGCGGCCGCGGCGCTGACGATCGTCCTCCTCCCGGAATCGCCGGCACGCGCCGACAGCGCCGCGCCGGTCGATGTGCGCATTCTCGCCATCAACGACTTCCACGGCAATTTGCGGCCGCCCACGGGCGGCATCCGGATCACCGATCCCGCCGACAAGACCAGGAAGATCCAGGTCGCCGCCGGCGGCGCCGAATACATGGCGACGCTGGTGAAACAGCTCCGCGACGGCCACAAGAATAATGTCTTCGTCGCCGCCGGCGACCTGATCGGCGCCAGCCCGCTGCTCTCCGCGCTGTTCCACGACGAGCCGACCATCGAATCGATGTCGATGATGGGGCTTGCGATCGCCTCCGTCGGAAACCACGAATTCGACGAGGGCAAGGACGAACTGTTGCGGATGCAGAATGGCGGCTGCCATCCGACCGACAAATGCCAGGGGCCGCATCCATTCCAGGGCGCGACGTTCCACTATCTCGCGGCGTCGACGTTTCTGACCGCGACGGGCAAGACCGTGTTCCCGCCTTACGAGGTCAGGACATTCGATGGCATCCCGGTCGCCTTCATCGGCCTGACGCTGAAGGGGACCGCCGGCATCATCTCGCCGGACGCGGCCGCCGGCCTCGCGTTTCGCGACGAGGCCGAGACCGTGAACGCGCTCGTGCCCGAACTGAAGGCGCGCGGCGTGGAAGCCATCGTGGTGCTGATCCATGAAGGCGGCATTCCCGTTGGCGACTACAACGAATGCCCCGGCATCTCGGGGCCGATCGTCGACATCGTGAAGAAGCTCGACAAGGCCGTCGACGTCGTGATCTCCGGCCACACCCATCAGGCCTATGTCTGCGAGATCGATCGCCGGCTGGTGACGAGCGGCGACAAGTTCGGCACCCTCGTCACCGCGATCGACCTGAAGCTCGATCCCGCGACCAAAGACGTCATCAGCGCCAGCGCCAACAACGTCATCGTCCGCACCGACACGCTGCCTAAGGATCCCGAGCAGACCGCGCTGATCGAGGCCTACGACAAGGTCGCAGCCCCGCTTGCCAACCGCCGCGCCGGCACCATCACCGAGGCGCTGTCGCGCGTGCCGAACGAGACCGGCGAGAGCGTGCTTGGCGACATCATCGCGGACGCGCAGCTGGCCGCGACGCGCGGCGACGACAACGGCGCCGCCGTGATCGCCTTCACCAATCCCGGCGGCATCCGCACCGACGTGGCGCGGAAGGATGACGGCACGGTGACCTATGGCGACCTGTTCGCCAGCCAGCCGTTCCGCAACCAGCTGGTCACGCTGACCCTGACCGGCGCGCAGATCAAGGCCATGCTGGAACAGCAATGGCTCGATCCGAAGCGGCCGCGCATCCTGCAGGTGTCGAAGGGATTCAGCTACGCCTGGGACGGCGCCAGGCCCTTTGGCGAGCACGTGACGCCCGAGAGCCTGTCGCTCAATGGCGCGCGCATCGAGCCGGCGGCGAGCTATCGGGTCACCGTGAACAATTATCTCGCGCTCGGCGGCGACGGCTTCAGTGCGCTGAAGGAGGCGACCGCGCCGCGTTTCGGCATCTACGATGCCGACGCCCTGTTCAGCTATATACGGGACAACAGCCCGGTCTCGGCGGCGTCCGGCGGTCGCATCGCGCGAACGAACTAAAGCCAGCGGCCGCATTTTATCACCTGTCATGCCCGCGCTTGTCGCGGGCATCCACGTCTTGATACCCGATGCAGCAAAGACGTGGATGGCCGGGACTAGGCCCGGCCATGACGGGGATGGGTCAGTGTCCCAAAACCGACGTTCCGGCTCTTTTCGGGGCGCTGCTGACCCCCTAGATTAGCGGATCGCGCAACCCCGGTTGCCGCACCAGTCCAGGGTAGTGCACGTCATGACCACGCTCTTTCTGACCCATCCTGCATGCCTCAAGCACGAAACGCCCGAAGGCCATCCGGAGCGCGCCGACCGCTTGCGCGTGGTCACCCAGGTGCTCGCCGAGGATCGCTTCAGTCCGCTGTCGCGCGGCGAAGCGCCGGAGGGCAACCTCGACCTGGTCACGCTCTGCCACAACGAGCACTACGTCACGGAACTGCGCCACATCGCGCCGACCAACGGCACCATCTATGTCGACGGCGACACCTCGATGTCGCCCGGAACCTGGGAGGCCGTCATGCGCGGGGTCGGTGGCGCGGTGACGGCCACCGAGGCCGTGATGTCGGGCACGCACAAGAACGCGTTCGTCGCGATCCGCCCACCCGGGCACCATGCCGAAATCAGCAAGCCGATGGGCTTCTGCTTTTTCGACAACGTCGCGATCGCCGCGCGGCACGCCCAGCGCAAATATGGCATCGCTCGCGCCGCGATCGTCGATTTCGACGTGCATCACGGCAACGGCACGCAGGACATTTTCTGGGCCGACCCCACGGTGATGTACTGCTCGACCCATCAGATGCCGCTGTTTCCCGGCACCGGCGCCAGCGGCGAACGCGGCGAACATGACACCATCGTCAACGCACCGCTCGCCTCCGAGGACGGCAGCGCCAAGTTCCAGTCGGCGTTCGAGAATTTGATCCTGCCGCAGCTGCGCAAGTTCGGTCCCGAGCTGATCATCGTTTCAGCCGGGTTCGACGCACATTATCGCGATCCGCTGGCGTCCCTAAATCTCAAGGCCGACGATTTCGGCTGGGTCACGCGCAAGCTCATGGAGGTCGCTGATACGACCGCGGAGGGGCGAATTGTATCGGTACTCGAGGGTGGGTATGATCTTCAGGGCCTGAAGGAATCGGTCGCTACGCACGTCGCCGCATTGATGAACGGCTAGTTGCGGCTTCGAAACATGGGCCAGCGCACTGATTTACCTTCGCGACACGAAGGGTTTGCGCGCCGGTCATGGTGCACTTAAGAAGATGAAATCATGAGCCGATTTGTCAGATCGGGGCATGATGGAACCGCGGACGATTGGTCCGCCACATTCCGTCCGCAGTAATATTCCTAAGGTCCGCGTTTCAGAACGCAGTCAGAGTAGGCAGCATGGCAGAAAACACCCAAATGGATGTCCGGAAGCTGAGCTTCGAACGCGCGATCGAGGAACTCGAATTGATCGTGAAGCGGCTCGAGGACGGCAAGGTGCCGCTGGAAGAATCGGTGGCGATCTATGAACGGGGCGAGGCGTTGAAGCGGCGCTGCGAAGAACTGTTGCGGCAGGCCGAGGCACGCGTCGAGAAGATTACCACCGATGCCAGCGGCGAACTCCGCGGCGCCGAGCCATTGGACGTTCAATGAACACCGCGGGAGGCGGATTGCCGGTCCATCGTATCCGCTACAGATTGACGACGCCGTGGAATGTCACTGAGTTTCCCGGCGGGGCCCGAAATAGCGGGAAATGACCGGCGAAATAAATCTTGGCGCTCTCCCCGGCCTGCTATAGTCCCGCGATTGCCGCCGGGGGATTGCTAGTACGTGCGTGTTCAGCACCGCCATATCATTTATGTACAGGGATACGATCCCCGGGGGCTTGCGCAATACTACCGGATGTTCCGGACTGAATTGCGCAAGTTCGGCCGGCTGTATCAGCTCTCCGCCACCCTCGGCCGCCCCCAGAGCACATCCGACAGCGAGATTGCGTCCTGGACCATCGAGACCAAGGCCGACGGCTGGCAAACCCGCACCTCTTACGACTTCCTGCGGTTTGAAGATTTCATCCAGCGTGACCTCGCCGCCCCGATCTGGCAGACGGTGTTCGAGGCCGTCTGGATCTACTGGCGGCTCGTCTTCGGCGGCACGATCGCGCGATTCTGGCGGGCCAATTGGCGGTTTGCGACGTTCATCACCTATCCGCACCTGATACTTCTGCTCGAGGCCGTGTGTGCCGCGTCCCTGGCCTTCGTGTTCGGAAAGGGCTTGGACGCGCTCGGCATTCCCATCTTCTTCAGCGTCCCGGCGGCTGCCGCGGTGTTCTTCGCGCTGCTTTGGACGGCCCTGAAATACACGGAAAACCAGACCTACCTGCTCTATCTCTTGTGCGACACGATATGGACCTGGCAATTCTCGCACCGCCAGCGCCCGGAGTGGGATGAGCGGATCGACCGCTTTGCCGAATACCTCTGCAAGGTCGTGCGCAGCAGCAACGCCGAGGAGATCATTGTCGTCGGCCATAGTTCGGGGTCGTTCCTGGGGACCGAGATCCTCGCCCGCGCGCTGAAGCTCGATCCGGCACTCGGCCGCCACGGTCCGCGCGTGGCGCTGCTCACGATCGGCGGCAATTTTCCGATCGTCGGATTTCACGCCGCCTCGACCGGATTCCGCGATCACCTGCGTCTGCTCGCGGTTGAGCCTGCGATCGACTGGATCGACTGCCAGTCCCGCAAGGACGTGATGAATTTCTTCCAGTTCGATCCCATTGCCGCCCACGGCATCGACGCGGGCCCGTTGCGGCGCAACCCCACCATCGTGCCGGTCAGGTTCCGCGAAATCATCATGCCCGAGCACTATGGCCTGTTTCGCTGGCAGTTCTTCCGCGTCCACTTCCAGTTCGTCATGGCCAATGAGCGACCCCACGCCTACGACTTCTTCATGATCGTGTGCGGGCCGATCCCATTGCGGGAACGCATGGCTGACCCGGAGAAGGCGCTTGCCATCGCCACCGCCCCGGATGCTGCGGCCCGAGAACTTGCCTGGAAGCGTGTCGAATCCGCCACACAGGTCGGCGAAAATGATACCGGCATGGTCGGAAGGGAACCATCGGCGCGACGCAGCGGTTAAGCTTGCGCGGCCTTGTTGCCCCGCAATGTAGCGCTTGGGGGTATGGCAAGGTTGGCTTCAGGGTCGGCTTTGGTGTAGAGGTTTGGGGACTATGGGCTTTTAATGGCGACGCTCCGGCCGGCGAACGGCGGTGCTAAGCGCTTGCAAACGCTCTAAAAAATGGCTGGGACGGGCAAATCCACGACGAGTGACATAAATCACATTGACTGGTCCGGGGTACATCTAGGCTTCAATTGCGGGCTTCGGCCCGCGCAGGTGACACCGGCAGCCCCGCCTTTGGCGGGGTTGATATGTGCAAACCCTTCTCCCCGTCGGACCTCGAATCCGACATGCAAAATTGGAATATCGCCGTGACCTCATTCAGTAAAACGCCGCTTCTCGATACCATCCGCACACCCGACGATCTGCGTCGGCTCAAGGTGGAACAGGTCCGGCAAGTCGCCGATGAGCTGCGCCAGGAAACCATCGATGCCGTCTCGGTGACCGGCGGACATTTCGGCGCCGGTCTTGGCGTCGTCGAGCTGACCACCGCCATCCACTACATCTTCGATACGCCGCGCGACCGGCTGGTCTGGGATGTCGGCCATCAGGCCTATCCGCACAAGATCCTCACCGGCCGCCGCGACCGCATCCGCACTTTGCGCACCGGCGGTGGCCTATCCGGTTTCACCAAACGAGCCGAGAGCGACTACGATCCGTTCGGCGCCGCCCATTCCTCGACCTCGATTTCCGCGGCGCTCGGCATGGCCGTGGCGCGCGACCTCTCCGGCGGCAAGAACAACGTCATCGCCGTGATCGGTGACGGCGCGATGTCGGCCGGCATGGCCTATGAAGCCATGAACAATGCCGGCGCGATGAACTCCCGCCTGATCGTGATCCTCAACGACAACGACATGTCGATCGCGCCTCCGGTCGGAGCGATGTCGGCGTACCTGTCGAGGCTCTACTCCGGCAAGACCTACCGCACGCTGCGCGAGGCCGCGAAGCAGATCAACAAGCGTCTGCCGAAGATCCTTGCCAACCGCGCCAACCGCGTCGAGGAATATTCCCGCGGCTTCATGATGGACGGCGGCACGCTGTTCGAGGAGCTCGGCTTCTATTATGTCGGTCCGATCGACGGCCACAACCTCGACCATCTGCTGCCGGTCTTGAAGAACGTCCGCGACATGGAGACCGGCCCGATCCTGGTTCATGTCGTCACGCAAAAGGGCAAAGGCTATCCGCCGGCGGAGGCCTCCGCCGACAAATATCACGCAGTGGTCAAGTTCGACGTCGCGACCGGCGCCCAGGCCAAGGCGAAGCCGAATGCACCTGCCTACCAGAACGTGTTCGGCCAGTCGCTCGTGAAGGAGGCGCAGAAGGACAAAACGATCGTCGGCATCACGGCGGCGATGCCGTCAGGCACCGGGATCGACATCTTCAACAAGTCCTTCCCCGACCGCACCTTCGACGTCGGCATCGCCGAGCAGCATGCCGTGACATTCGCCGCCGGCCTTGCGACCGAGGGTTACAAGCCGTTCTGCGCGATCTATTCGACCTTCCTGCAGCGCGGCTATGACCAGGTCGTGCACGACGTGGCGATCCAGAGCCTGCCGGTGCGCTTCGCGATCGACCGCGCCGGCCTCGTCGGCTCCGACGGCGCCACCCATGCTGGCTCGTTCGACAACGCCTATCTCGGCTGCCTGCCCAATTTCGTCATCATGGCAGCCTCCGACGAGGCCGAACTCGTGCACATGGTCGCCACGCAAGTCGCGATCAACGACCGGCCGAGCGCGCTGCGCTATCCGCGCGGCGAGGGCCGTGGCGTCGAGATGCCGGAATTCGGCGTTCCGCTCGAGATCGGCAAGGGCCGCATCGTCCGCGAAGGCAGCAAGATCGCGCTGTTGTCGTTCGGCACCCGGCTCGGCGAGTGCGAGAAGGCCGCCGACGAACTGGCCGCGCACGGGCTCTCCACCACGATTGCGGATGCGCGCTTCATGAAGCCGCTCGACGTCGACATGATCCTCAAGCTGGCGCGCGAGCACGAGATCCTGATCACCATCGAGGAAGGCGCGATCGGCGGTTTCGGCTCCCATGTCATGCAGGTCGTCGCCGAGCACGGCATGCTCGACGGCGGCTTGCGGATGCGCGCCATGGTGCTGCCCGACGTGTTCCTCGATCACGATACGCCGGCCGCGATGTATGGCCGCGCCGGCCTCGATGCCAAGGGGATCGTGTCCAAGGTGTTCGAAGCGCTCGGCAAGGATTTCAAGACCGAGGCGGTGAGGCTCGCCTGACGCTTGCTGTCGATGAAGAACCGCCGGCGATCTATCTGGCAGGACCCGACGTGTTCCTGCCAGATGCTGTTGGTGTCGGACAGCGCAAGGTGGAGATTTGCGCCCGCTACGGGCTGACCGGACTCTACCCGCTCGACAATGCCGTCGACCCTGCGGCCGAGCATGCCTCGATGGCGATCTTCAAGGGCAATGTCGGGATGATGAATGCATCCGTTGCCATCATCGCCAATCTGACCCCGTTTCGAGGGCCGAGCGCCGATGTCGGGACGGTGTTCGAACTCGGCTATATGGCCGGGCGCGGGAAGTTCTGTCTCGGTTACTCGAACGACGCATCGCTCTACGCCGATCGGGTGCGCAAGATCACCGACGTCAAATCCGTCGATGGCTCCCTGATCGACGCGCAGGGGCTGAGCGTGGAAAATTTCGCGTTGTCCGACAATCTGATGATCGTCCATACGCTCGACCTCTACAAATGCCCGCTGGTGGCACCGCGCCTGCCGCCGCTGGACTACTGGTATGATCTGGCCGCCTTCGAGACGTGCGTTCGCCTCGCGGCCAGGCGGCTCACGGGAAGCTGAGCCCGGATGTCCCCTCCCCGCAAACGCGCCGACGTCCTGCTGGTCGAGCGCGGCCTGTTCGAGAGCCGGGCCCGCGCGCAGGCCGCGATCGAGGCCGGCCTCGTCACCGCCAATGACAAGCAGGTCACCAAGCCCGCGGAGACGATCCCGGCCGATGCCGTCTTGCAGGCCGAGCCCGCGCACCCTTACGTGTCGCGCGGCGGCGTCAAGCTCGCGGGCGCGCTGGAGCGCTATCCGATCGATATCGAAAATCATGTCTGCCTCGACGTCGGCGCGTCGACCGGCGGATTCACCGAGGTCCTGCTCGCGGGCGGCGCTGCCATCGTGTTTGCGATCGACGTCGGCCGCGAACAATTGCATCCCTCGCTGCGCGGCCATCCCAGGATCGTCTCGATGGAAGCGACCGACATACGCAGCCTTGAAGGCAAACGCCTGCCGGCGCGGCCCGATATCGTCGTCATCGACGTCAGTTTCATTTCGCTGAAGGCCGTGCTCCCGGTGGCGTTGTCGCTGGCCGCGGCGCCGATGAGCCTGCTCGCGCTGATCAAGCCGCAATTCGAAGCCGGCCCCGCGCACACCAAGCACGGCATCGTCCGCGACGAAGCGATCCACAAACAGGTCTGCGCGGATATCGCGGCGTTCGCGGCCTCGCTCGGATGCACCGACATCGCGGTGTTTCCATCACCGATCAAAGGCGGCGAGGGCAACGTCGAGTTCTTCCTCGGGGCGCGCCGCCGTGGTTGAGAGCCTCGTCATCGACCATGTCGGGCATCGCGGCGACGGCGTCTCCCTGACATCGGGCGAGGCCGTCTATGTGCCGTATACGCTGGGCGGCGAGACGGTCGAGGTGGCGGCTGTTCCGGGACACCCCGATCGCCGTCGCCTGCTTGCGATCGAGAGCGCGAGCCCGGAGCGGATCGCGCCGTTCTGTCCGCATTTCGGCGTCTGCGGCGGCTGTGCCATCCAGCATTGGGACCTGGCGCGATACCGCACGTGGAAGCGCAACCTGGTCGTGGAGACGCTGCAGCAGGCCAAGCTCGACTGCGAGGTAGCTCCGCTGATCGACGCGCACGGCAGAGGCCGCCGTCGCATCACGCTTCACGCCCGGATGGGCACGCATGACGTGCTCAAGGTCGGCTTTGCCGCGGCGAACTCGCACGACATCATTCCGGTCGATCGCTGTCCGATCCTCGATCCGGCTCTCGACGGCGCGCTGGATGCGGCCTGGGCGCTGGCCGAGCCGCTGGCGGCTGTGGGCAAGCCGCTCGACATCCAGATCACGGCGACCGACAACGGCCTCGACGTCGATGTGCGCGGGTCGGGACCGCTCAAGCCGGCGATGATCGCGACCTTGTCTCGCGTCGCGGAGAGCCATCGGCTGGCGCGGCTGACACGTCACGGCGAACTGGTGCTGATGCGGATGCCGCCGACAATCGTGATGGGCACCGCACGGGTCGCTCTGCCGCCCGGCTCCTTCCTGCAGGCGACCGTCGCCGGCGAAGAGACGCTCGCTGCACTCGCGGCCGAGCATTGCGGCAAGGCACGCCACATCGCCGATCTGTTCTGCGGCGTCGGCCCGTTCGCTTTGCGGCTTGCCGCGAAAGCGAAGATCGCGGCGTTCGACAGCGATACGAGCGCGGTCGCAGCGCTGACGAAGGCGGCGATGGCGACGGCTGGGCTGAAGCCGGTCAAGGCCGAAGCGCGCGACCTGTTCCGGCGGCCGCTGATGCCGCAGGAACTGCGCGAGTTCGATGCAATCTTGTTCGACCCGCCGCGACAGGGCGCGCTGGCGGTCGCCAAGCAGCTCGCGGCGAGTTCAGTCCCGGTGGTGGTCGCGGTGTCCTGCAATGTCGCGACCTTCGCCCGCGACGCCCGACTCCTGATCGATGGCGGCTACCGCATCGAGGGCGTCACCCCGGTCGATCAATTCCGCCACACGCCGCATGTCGAACTGGTGGCGCGATTCGTGACGTAGCTGATCTTTGCCTGTGGTCTTGCTCTTTCCTTGAAGGCACTCGACTTACCCTCCCCTGGAGGGACCCTCCAGGGGAGGGTAAGAAAGAGCGGCGCGCCGCGCAGCATCCGGGGCACGTTTTCCGGCCCTCACCGCCCCCATCGATCCGACCAGATCTTCTCGCCGATCAGGCAGGAGACGCGCGGCTCCTTCTCCGCGACCGGGACCACCGCACGCGCCGGGGTGAGGCCCGCGACTTCCAGCAGCAGCTTGGTACGGATCGCTTCCTTGAACTTCTCGCGATCCTTGATCGGCACCACGAACGAGCCCGGCCCGCCGATCACGCAATCCTCGTAGTACCAGTCGAGATTTTCGATATCCATCGTCGAATAGGACGGCTCCTTGACCATGATCGGCAGGCCGTTGATGACGATGCCCTTGGCGAGCGCCGCCTCGCGTGCGATCGCGACCGGCTCGCCATTGTTGTTGGGACCGTCGCCGGAAATGTCGATCACGCGCCTCATGCCCTTGAACGGGTTCTCGTCGAACAGCGGCATGGCGAAATTGATCGCGCCCGAGATCGAGGTGCGCGAGGCGCGGCGGATCGGCGTCTTCAGGATCTCGCTCGAGACCGCATCCGCGGTCTCCGGGCCGTCGATCACCCGCCAGGGAATGATGATCTTCTGGTCGCTCGAGGCGGCCCATTCGAAATAGGTCACCGCGACCCTGCCGTTTGGCAGGCTCTTCAGCGCCTGCAGAAACTCCTTGGAAACGATGGCCTGCGCATAGCCCTCGCGCTGGACCGCAAGTTCGTCCATGTCCATGGAGTAGGAGACGTCGACCGCAAGGATCAGTTCGACATCGACCGCTGCCGCATCGCTCTTCTCCGCCAGCGCGCGATTGTCCCTTGAGGTTGCGCCGGGTGCGGCCACGCCCGCTGCACCGATGCCCGCCATCAGGCCTGCGACAAGCACGGCCCCGATCGAGATACACCAGCGCATAGCGGCCCTCCCGTCACAGAGTTGTAATGGTGCCATGCATTTAGGGCAGCGCAAAGCGGGATCGGCCGCGGCCGTTCACATTCGAGTTAGAGCATGATCTGGAAAAGCTGCGGCGCCAGAGGCGGATCGTCCGTGGCGGATTTGCGGCTCCGCCAGCAGCCTTCGCAACCAAGCCATCGAAAAACCGCCTGTTCCACGGCTGGCCGGGAGACGGTAGAATTGCGCCAGGAGCTGTGAAGCTAGACCCAGACGAAGCCTTGTATGATCGACACCGTCACCAAGCCGAAGACCAGAGTCAAAACCAAGACCGAACGACCGCGCCTGCACAAGGTGATCCTGGTCAATGACGACTTCACGCCGCGCGACTTCGTCGTCGGCGTCCTGAAGGCGGAATTCCGCATGACCGAGGACCAGGCCTACAAGGTCATGATCACGGCGCACAAGCGCGGCGTCTGCGTGGTCGCGGTCTTCACCAAGGATGTCGCCGAGACCAAGGCGACACGCGCAACCGACGCCGGCCGCGCCAAGGGCTACCCGCTGCTGTTCACGACCGAGCCTGAGGAATAGATTGCGACGGGGGGACATCGTTGCGCGAGCCATGACTCAGGGACGCAAGCGACCGGCCACCAGCGGCATCACGGCAAACACAACGATCAGGAGCGCGTAGATCTTCCCTTCCGGGGTAGCGAAATGCGCGAGCTGCGCGGACAGGCTCATGCCGCGCAGGCCCAATCCGACGACGAGGTCGGCGGCCTGCTGCAACACCAGCGCGCCCAGGCCGACCATGACGAGCGGCATAGGGTCGGCTTTGACCCCGGCCGTCCACGGCGCCCAGCGAGCGCCAACAAAAATCGCCACCAGCATGAAGGGCGCTTCGCACAGCGTGGCTGCGAATGCGCCCCAGCGCGGCTCCGTCACCAGCACGCGGATCGTGCCCAAGAGGAAGCCAGCGCCGAACACCACCGCGAAATAGAGCAAGGCTGCCGTGACGATCGCGCGCATCCCGATTCCCTTTGGCGATTTGACGTGCGCAATGGAATCCACGACGAACGACGCTGTGCATTGATCCATGTCAGGACTGCGTCTCGTCGCGCAATCCGAACACGCGTTGCGCCTTCGAGAAGCCGGCGATCGGAAACTCGCCCAGCTCGACCCAGCTGCCGCCGCTTGCGCCGGCAAAGGCGGCGGATGCGACGACGGTGCGCTTGAGACTGCCGGCCAACTTCTCCAGACGCGCGGCGAGATTCACGGCGGGTCCGATGCAGGTGAAGTCGAGGCGGCTACTGCCGCCGATATTGCCGAACAGGATGCCCCCGATATGCAGCGCGACGCCGAAACGGAACCGCTCGACCGCCTCTCCGCTCGGGTAATGCATCGCATCGACGTTGCTGCGCGCCTCGTGTGCCGCCTCCAGAACGCGTCCGCAAACCTCGGCGAGATTGCCGCCGTCCTTCGCGATCGGGAACACCGCGAGCAGCCCGTCGCCCATGAACTTCAGGATCTCGCCGCCGTGCTTGCGGATCACCGGCACCTGGCAGTCGAAATATTGATTGAGAATGTCGACCACGATCTCCGGCGCCAGCCGGTCCGACAGCGCGGTGAAGCCGCGCAGATCCGACAGCCAGATCGCGGCCTGCATGGTTTCCGCATGGCCACGGCGGATTTCCCCGGCGAGAATCCGCTCGCCAGCGCGGTTGCCGACATAGGTGTCGAGCAGCGTGGCCGCGGTCCGGCGCAACGCGAAAATCTCGCCGAGCCGGGCGAAGGGCGCCATGAGCGTCCGCAAGGCATCGAGTTGCGCGTCGGTGAAGCCGTCGGGATGTCGTGTGGTCCAGCTCGCGGCATGAACCGAGCCGTCGGTGAATATCAGCGGCAGCACGATATAATCGGTGACACCTTCGGCGCGCAGATCGTCAAGCAGTGGAAATCGCCGGCTCTCCGGATCGTCGAGGCGATATCTCGCCTCGTGTCCGCTGTTGTAGACGATGGCTATCGGGTTGCGGGTAAATTCGGGCGACTCCGGCAGGTCGAGATTGGCGGTGCTGACCACGACCTCGGCGCCCGGGCGCCAGATGAAGCTGCGGCCGAACGCGTCGGGATGCAGGGTCTTCACGAACGCACCAACGCGCCACAGCGGCAGGCCGGCGGCAACGAGGCGCTCGCAGGTCTCCGCCAACAGCGCCATCGGCGTGCGTGCCGAGCGCGCGCCCTGAATCAGCCAATCCATGGTCTTCTGCAGCTCTGCCGCGTTCATGGTTGGCATTTGCCGCGCAAGTTTCGGACACGTCAAGTCGGCTTGGCGCGAAGACGTAACCCGCGGTTACCGATCTCGGCCGGACGGCGCTTCGTCCAATAATCCGTAGACCCGTTGCGGCGCAGAGAAACCGGCGATCGGAAACTCCCCGAGTTCGATCCAGCCACCGCCGCTGGCGCCGGCAAAGGCCGCCGACGCGACGACGGTACGACCGAGCCGTCCGGCGATCTTCTCCAGCCGCGCGGCGAGATTGACGGCCGGACCGATGCAGGTGAAGTCGAGCCGGTTGGAGCCGCCGATATTGCCGAACAGGATGCCGCCGATATGGAGCGCGACGCCGAAACGAAAACGCTCGACGGATTCGCTGTGCGGATATTCCATCGTCCCCACACCTGCACGCGCCTCGCGCGCCGCATCCAGCACGCGCCCGCAGACCTCGGCGAGATTGCCGCCATCCCTTGCGATCGGGAACACCGCGAGCAGCCCGTCGCCCATGAACTTCAGAATCTCGCCGCCATGCTTGCGGAGCACAGGCACCTGGCAGTCGAAATAGCGGTTGAGAATATCGACCACGATCTCCGGCGCCAGCCGGTCCGACAGCGCGGTGAAGCCGCGCAGATCCGACAGCCAGATCGCCGCCTGCATGGTCTCGGTGTGACCCCTGCGGATCTGACCGCCGAGGATTCGTTCGCCGGCCCGGTTGCCGACATAGGTGTCGAGCAGCGTGGTGGCGGTGCGGCGCAGGTTGATGATCTCGACCAGCCGCGCCAACGGCCGAACCAAGAGTCGCAGCGCGTCCAGATGCTCGTCGGTGAAGCCGCCCGGCTCTTTCGTGGTCCAGCTCGAGGCGTGGATCGATCCCTGGATGAACACCAGCGGCAGCGCGATGTAGTCGGTGACGCCCTCGGCGCGCATGTCGTCGAGAAACGGAAAGCGCTTGGTCTCGGGATCGTCGAGGCGATAGCGCACCTCCCGGCCGGTCTCTTGGAGGATCGCCAGCGGGCTTCTTCTGAACTCCGGCGTGCTCACCGGATCGGAATCCGCGGTCCCGACGGTGACCTCTTCACCCGGACGCCAGAAGAAAGCGATGCCGAACATGTCAGGATGCAAGGTCCAGACGAAAACGCCGACGCGCCAGAGCGGCAAGCCGGCAGCGAGGCAGCGTTCGCACGCCTGCGTCATCAACTGGGTCGGACCGGGCGCCGATCGCGCGCCGTCGATCATCCAGTCGACGATGGTCTGGAAGGCGGCTTTGTCCATGACGTTCGCATTTGCCGCGCAAGTTGCGGATACGTCAAGCCGGCACCAGGGCTTTGCGGTTTGCTGACAACGGAGCGGAGGGGGCGGGCGCTCATTCGCCCGGCATGACCAACTGGTATCGCAACCGCCACGGCGGCGTGTTCGCCATCACGCCCAGGCGGCTGGTCGCCCACTGGAAGATGACGTCGAGGTTTGATCGGGCGGCTAATATGCTCACAGACTCTATCGCCCCACCTGCCCGCGGTGCCGCAGCAGATGATCCGCCAGCACGCAGGCCATCATGGCCTCCCCAACAGGAACTGCGCGGATGCCGACACAGGGATCGTGGCGACCCTTGGTCGTGATGTCGGTCTCGCCGCCCTTGCGATCGATGGTCTGGCGCGGCGAGAGGATCGACGATGTCGGCTTGACCGCGAAGCGCGCCACCACCGGCTGTCCGGTGGAGATGCCGCCCAAAATACCGCCGGCGTGGTTGGAGAGGAATCGCGGGCCTTCATTGCCCATCCGGATCTCGTCGGCGTTCTCCTCGCCGGAGAGTTCGGCGGCGCCAAAGCCGGCGCCGATCTCGACGCCCTTCACCGCGTTGATACTCATCAGGGCTGCGGCCAAATCAGCATCGAGCTTGGCGTAGATCGGCGCGCCGAGCCCTGCCGGCACACCCTCGGCGACGACTTCGATCACCGCGCCGATCGAGGAGCCGTTCTTCCTGATGCCGTCGAGATAGGTTTCGAAGAACGCGGCCTTGTCCTTGTCCGGGCAGAAGAACGGATTGCGCGCGATCTCGTCCCAGTCCCACTTGGCGCGGTCGATCTTGTGCGGGCCCATCTGCACCAGCGCACCGCGCACAGAAACCTCGGGCAGGATTTTTCGCGCGATGGCGCCGGCCGCGACGCGGCTCGCGGTCTCGCGCGCCGACGAGCGGCCGCCGCCGCGATAGTCGCGCAGGCCGTATTTGGCCTCATAGGTGAAATCGGCATGCCCCGGGCGAAACTTGTCCTTGATCTCGGAATAGTCCTTGGAGCGCTGGTCGGTGTTCTCGATCAGAAGCGCGATCGGCGTCCCCGTCGTGACCTGCACGCCGGTCTCGGGGTGCGCCATCACGCCGGACAGGATTTTGACCGCATCCGCCTCCTGGCGCTGCGTGGTGTAGCGCGACTGGCCCGGGCGGCGGCGATCGAGATCGCGCTGGATGTCAGCTTCGGTGAGCGGGATCAGCGGCGGACAGCCGTCGACCACGCAGCCGATCGCGACCCCATGGCTTTCGCCGAAGGTCGTGACCCGGAACATGTGGCCGAAGGTGTTGAAGGACATCGTTGACGATCCACGTTGCCGTTGAATGTCAACGGCCGCCTGTCGTAACGCTGGCGGCTCAGGGCGTCAAATCAGATTAAAGCGCCGTCATCATCCGCGTAGGCGGATGATCCAGTATTCACGATCTCCCGTCGCTCTATCGGCGCGGATTACTGGATGCCCGCATGCGCGGGCATGACGGCAGCTAACCATACTTCTTCAGCCCGCCGTCGCCGAAGACATAGACCACGCCCTGCTCGATGTAGAGATCGGCGGCGCTTGAGGGCGTCTCGAAGCCGAGCTCCACCATCAGCGCCCGCGCGGTGCCGCCATGGGCGACGGCCACCGTATCCACGCTGAGCTCTGCATACCAGGCGCTGACCCGCCTCTGCACCTCGAGATAGCTCTCGCCGCCGGGCGCCGAAACGGTCCACTTCTCGGCCTGGCGCTGCGCAAACAGCACGGGATCGGCGCGCTGCGCCTCTGCCAGCGTCGAGCCCTCCCACTGCCCATAGGCGATTTCGCGCAAGCGCGCGTCGATCGCATAATCGTGCGGCGGCAGGTTCAGCGCGCCGCGCACCAGCTCCATGGTCGCGCGCGCCCGACCAAGCGGACTTGCGACGAAGGCGAGCTTTGCCTGGTCGCGCCCATCGCGCGCGAACAGGCCGGCGAGGATGGCGCCCGCATCGGCCGCCTGCCTCCGCCCGAGCTCGTTGAGCGGAATGTCCCGCGCGCCCTGCAGCCTGCCGAGCGCATTCCACGCGGTCTCGCCGTGGCGGATGTAATAGAGCGTGGGCACGGAAATCGAATCAGGCTACTCTTTACCGAACATGAGGTCGGGTGCATCCGGGCGCTTCATGCCGACGACGTTGTAGCCGGAATCGACGTGATGCACCTCGCCGGTGACGCCGCGCGACAGGTCCGACAGCAGATAGAGCGCGCTGTCGCCGACTTCCTCGATGGTCACGTTGCGGCGCATCGGCGCGTTGATCTCGTTCCACTTCAGCAGGTAGCGGGAGTCGGCGATGCCGGCGAACGCCAGCGTCTTGATCGGACCGGCCGAGATCGCATTGACGCGGATGTTCTTCTCGCCGAGATCGGCGGCGAGATAGCGCACGCTGGCTTCGAGCGCGGCCTTGGCGACCCCCATCACGTTGTAGTGCGGCATCCATTTCTCGGCGCCGAAATAGGTCAGCGTCAGTATCGAGCCACCGTCGATCAGGAGCTTCTCCGCGCGCTGCGCGATCGCGGTCAGCGAATAGCAGCTGATCAGCATGGTCTTGGAGAAGTTGTCCGCCGTGGTCTCGATGTAGCGCCCGTCGAGCTGGTCCTTGTCGGAAAAGGCGATGGCATGCACCACGAAGTCGATCTTGCCCCATTTCTCCTTCAAGACGTCGAACACCGCATCGATGGTTGCGGCATCGGTGACGTCGCAATGGCCGAGCAGCAATGCTTCGATCTCGGCGGCGAGCGGCTCGACCCGCTTCTTCAAGGCGTCGCCCTGAAAGGTCAGCGCGATCTCGGCACCCGCCGCGTGACAGGCCTTGGCAATGCCCCAGGCGATCGAGCGGTTGTTGGCGACGCCGAGAATGACTCCGCGCTTGCCCTGCATCAGACCTGTTTTCTGCGTCATCCCCGGTTCCCATCGAGCTTGGTCAAAATGTGGAGGTACACCAGTGCTTCAGCCCGGTACAGCCCCAATCCCGTCTTCGGTTCGGCCATTTACTATGGATGGTGACATGTTCACGACCGGCACGGCTTCGTTGCCGGAATAGTCCTTTTCTCTCGGTGTTATGTTTGGCAAGGCGCCAAGCTGACCGTCAGATGCGCCTTGAGCATTCGAGACCTGCCATCATGAGCGCATTCCGCCAAAGTGTCGAAGCCATGATCCCAGCGTTGCGCCGCTATGCCCGGGCGCTCGCGCGTGATGCGGATATTGCCGACGATCTGGTGCAGGACACGCTGGTGCGGGCGCTGCGTTCGGAGCGGCTGTTTCTCGGCGGCGACGTCAGGAGCTGGCTCTATACCATCCTGACCAACCTCAACAAGAACAGGCGGCGGTCGCTGGCACGGCGACCGCAGTTCATGCCGCTGCTGGACAACAATCCCGATGCCAGCGGCACCGAGGCGGAGAGCCGCGACATCGCCCGCGCACTCGCCACCCTTGCCGAGGAGCAGCGCGCGGTGCTGCTTCTCGTGATGCTCGAAGGACTGAGCTACCGCGAGGTCGCCGATATCCAGGGCGTGCCGATCGGAACCGTGATGTCGCGGCTCGCGCGTGCCCGCGCCCATATCAAGACCTCGCTCGAGGGCGAACGACCGGCGCTGCGGCGGGTGAAATGACGATAGCCACCATGCCCATTCAACTCATGCCGATTCGATCGACCATTCGACTCCTGACGCGCTTCATGCAGAGACCAGCCCGATGACCGACCCGCAAATTCCCGTCACCGAAGACGAGCTTCACGCCTACGTCGACAACGAGTTGCCGGTGGAGCGGCGTGGCGACGTCGAGGCGTGGCTCGCCAGCCATCCGGAGGATGCCGAGCGGGTGCAATCGTGGCGCACGATGGCGGAAGAACTTCACGCGCGCTACGATTCCATCCTCAACGAGCCGGTGCCGAAGCGGCTCGAGCTCGAGCGTCTGCTGCAGCAGCCGCGCAAGTGGATCTACCGCGCGATGGCCGCGGCACTGACCGCGTTCATCGCCGGCGGCGGCGTCGGCTGGTATGCCCGAGGCGCTGCGATCGCACCAACGCCGTCGCAGAATTTGACGCTGGACGCGCTGGACGCCTATCGCCTCTATGTGGTCGAGGTGCGCCATCCGGTGGAGGTGCCGGGAGACCAGCGCGCGCATCTGCAGCAATGGCTCACCAGGCGCTGCGGCTGGGACGTCCATGCGCCGGATCTGGAATCGACGGGGTTGAAGCTGGTCGGCGGCAGGCTTCTGCCCGGCCCGGGCGGACCGGCATCGTTCCTGATGTATGAGGGCCCCTCCGGCGAGCGATTTACCGTCTATGCCGCGCGCGCGGCCAGCCCCACGACGGAGATGCGATACACCTCGCGGGACAGTGATGGCGCGATGTCCTGGGCCGAGGGCGGTGTCGGCTATGTCGTGAGCGGCGGTGGCGGCGACCGTGACCGTCTGACGCAGGTGGCCCGCCTCGTCTACGACCAGGCCGACAAAATTGGCGGGTAAACACGCATCAAGAGCCGTTGTCCAAATTCGGTCATCGAAAATCTGGAATCCGAACACCGCCTCGTCTCAATATCGCACCGGATGATCACGCGAAAATGAGGTGCGTTCGATCCGCCGATCGACGCAGCGGCCTCGATCGGGGTTTTGTACCGCGCTGGTCCCCCTTTCGAGGCCGCATCCGTCTTTCAGGGAACAACCTAAGCGTGAGATCATGATACGATCCAATCGCATCATGGTCCCGTCTGCTTGTTTGGGCATGATTTTTCGGAAAGCCGCTTCCCACCCCGGATCAAGTCCGAGGGCATGCTGTTCCGGATCGTGCTCTATCCGAGGTCGCGACGGGGATTGTAGGGATGCTTGTCGCGCCATTTCAGCATCAATGCCTCGAGCTCGGCATCGTTCCCGTCCGGTAGCACAATACGGGTGGTGATGAACAAGTCACCGACGACACCGGCTGCTTTCGGCAGACCCTTGCCCTTGAGGCGGAAGATCCGCCCGCTCGACGTGTTTTTCGGAAGCGTGAGTTCGACCGCGCTGCCGAGCGTGGGCACGCGGACCTTGCCGCCGAGCACGGCCTCATACAGCGTGATCGGCAGATCGACCTTGAGATCGCTGCCGTCGACCTTGAAGAACGGATGCGGCGCGATGTTCACGGTGATCAGGAGATCGCCGGGCTGGTGGCCGGGCGCGCTCTCCCCCTGACCCTTGAGGCGGATCTGCTGGCCGCTCGTGACACCCGCCGGCACCTTGACGTTCAACTCCTTGCCGCTCGGCAGGCGAACGCGCTTCTCCGCACCATTGACCGCCTCTTCCAGAGTGACCGTCATGGCGACGCTGAGGTCGAGATCGAGCCCGATCCCACCGGTGTCGAATTCGAACGAACCGCCGCCTTGCCGCGCTCCGCGCGCCGCGCCGCCGAACATGCTGTTCAGGATATCCTCGAACCCGCCGCCGCTGCCACCGGGGCCGCCGCCGGAGCGAAACGAATACGTCTCGAACCCGCCCGGCCCACCGCGCGCGCCGGGACCGCCGCCGCCGGGAAAGCCCTGGAAGCGCGGCTTACCCTCGCCGTCGATCTCGCCACGATCGAATTGCTTGCGTTTATCCTCATCGCCAAGAATCTCGTTGGCGGTGTTGAGCTCGGAAAAACGCGCCGCAGCTTTCGGATCGTTCTTGTTGCTATCGGGGTGATGCTTCTTGGCGAGCTTGCGATAGGCGCTCTTGATCGCCGCAGCGCTGGCACCCCGCGGCACCCCCAAGACCTCATAGGGGTCGCGCATCCGTCACGTCTCCTTCAGGGAAAATCAGGATCAAACCATAACCCACGGGCTGCGCGCCCGCCTCGTTTTCATCTGGGGTTTCCGTTGTATTTTTGCAACTGCTGTTTGGTGCATCCAGCGTTCGAAAATCCGAATTTCGTGCAAGCCGACGCAGGAGAGCTACAGCGGCCTTCAGCTGCGCCGCCACGGCCGCAAGGTGTGGATGTCCCATCGGCCATGCGCGGTCTGGCAGGCAGCCCCCTGCAGCCAGCTTTCGATCTTGCCGTTGACGTAGCTTGCCAGGAAATCCCGGCAGGTGCGTCCGTCATCTGCGGCATAGGCCTTCGCCAATGGCGTGACCGAACCGTGCGCGCCGGTCTGCGCATTTTCCCAGGGCTGGCTGGAATCCTTGTCGCCCTTGGAGAGAACGTCGGAGGCGGCATCGCGGGCGAAGGCCAGATCGCTTTCGGTCGGCCCGCTTTCGCCCGATCCCTGCCCGTTTCCCCGCGCCGCGATCGAGCCTGTGCGGTCGCTGTCGCTCATCCTGGCGAAGGCACCATCGCCTTTGGACATGCTGCAGCCGCCCGAACCCAGTCCAACTAGAATTAGTGTCACCACGGCACAAGCGGGCCGGATCGCCGATAGGCCAACGCGCCCCCATGCCCTATATAGGGCGTGGCTGTCCTGTGGCAGCAACGCGCTCTGGGCCGCGGGTGGACGCAACTCGGACTCCTGACATGACCGACACGACCTTCATGAAACAACAGACACCCTTAACATCCGGTGACTTCACCGCGGCGGAGGAACCGTTTGCCCTGTTCGGCGAATGGTTCGCGGAAGCCGTCAAGGGCGAGCCCAACGATCCCAACGCCATGGCGCTGGCAACCGTCGCCGAGGACGGCCTGCCCGACGTGCGCATGGTGCTGATGAAGGGCTATGATTCCGCGGGGTTCGTGTTCTACAGCCATATCGCGAGCCAGAAAGGCCGCGAACTCGCCGCAAATCCTAAGGCCGCGTTACTTTTTCACTGGAAGTCGCTGCGTCGGCAGGTCCGCATCCGGGGCTCCGTGTCCCCGGTCACCGAAGCCGAGGCCGACACCTATTTCGCGACCCGGCCGAAGCAGGCCCAGATCGGCGCCTGGGCCTCCAAGCAATCGCAGCCGCTGGAGAGCCGCTTTGCGTTCGAGCAGGCGATCGCCAAGGTCGCGGCCAAACATCTGGTCGGCGAGGTGCCGCGGCCACCCGGGTGGAGCGGCTGGCGAATCGCGCCGCTGCGGTTCGAATTCTGGCACGATCGTCCGTTCCGCCTGCACGACCGCATCGAATTTCGCCGCGACGCGCCCGGTCAGCCTTGGGCCAAGACCCGGCTCTACCCCTGAATGCCCTTAAAGGAACGACATGCCTTCCCCAGCCAACACGCCACGGCGCACGCTACTCTTGACCGGAGCCAGCCGCGGCATCGGCCACGCCACCGTGATCCGCTTTTCCTCGGCCGGGTGGCGCGTGATCACCTGCTCACGCCACCCTTTTCCGGAACAGTGCCCTTGGGGCGCTGGGCCTGAGGACCACATCCAGGTCGACCTTGCCGACCATGACGACACCACCCGCGCCATCTCGGAAATCCGCGACCGCCTCGACGGCGGCGAATTGCACGCGCTCGTCAACAATGCCGCGATCTCGCCCAAGGGCGCGGGTGGCACGCGGCTCGGCTCGGTCGACACCGACATCGACACCTGGAGCCACGTGTTCCGGGTCAATTTCTTCGCACCGATCATGATGGCGCGCGGGCTGATCCAGGAGCTCAAGGCCGTCAAGGGATCGGTGGTCAACGTCACCTCGATCGCGGGTTCGCGGGTGCATCCTTTCGCAGGCGCGGCCTACGCCACCTCGAAGGCGGCGTTGGCGGCGCTGACACGGGAAATGGCGTCGGATTTCGGCCGCATCGGCGTGCGCGTCAATTCCATCGCGCCGGGCGAGATCGACACCTCGATCCTGTCGCCGGGCACCGAGAAGATCGTCGAGCAGCAGATCCCGATGCACCGGCTCGGCACCCCGGACG
>WNGQ01002032.1_pt1 | contig 26489 bp, 23 predicted proteins | sample 5407661 | NCBI WGS metagenome assembly WNGQ01 (sample SAMN13153382, study PRJNA577476) | soil metagenome | isolation source: 60 cm soil or saprolite under Garry oak tree replicate 2 | place: USA:California | collected 2016-06-15 | reverse complement strand
CTTTCTCAACGACTTCGTCGCTCCATTTTTCCATCTTTGCCCTGAACGATTTGCCTCTGAAATAGTACTTGACGAATCCTCGGAGAAACCGGTAGGAAAAGTAGAGGATGACAACACCAGGAATCAGGTTGATCAGAGCATCGGAAACTGTCTTTAGCGCAAGGAAGGCTTGTTCGACAATTAGAAACGTGACGATCGATCCGAGGCCTCCTAGGGCAACGCCGAGAAAGACATTCCTTCTACCGATCTGCTTTATGGTGGCAAGGGAGAGAATAGCAACCTCGCTCCCCTCGATAAGAACGGCTTTGAAAGCCAGAAGAAATGATCCGATTATTACAACATCAATTCCAGCCAATTGTTGCTGCATCCGATTATCGTGAGCTTTCTCTGGTCATCTTAGACTTTGCGTGCACTCATACCTCTAATGCTAGATTGCCCTAGCATTCAATGTATCGCGGCGAGGAACCTAGCGCTGAGGGGACTCTTTGCCTAGTCTTTGGAGTCTTCAGGTGCGCTCTTTTCGTCAGTTTTCTTGAAGTTTAGGGAGAGGGAGTTGACGCAGTACCGTAGTCCCGTGGGTTGTGGACCATCTTCAAAGACGTGGCCAAGATGACCGCCGCATTGTTTGCACAGAATCTCAACTCTTTTCATGAATAGACTGCGGTCGGATTTCTCTTCAACATTCTCCTTTTCTGCTGGGGACCAGAAGCTGGGCCAGCCTGTTCCAGAATCAAACTTTGCATCGGACGAGAATAGTGGTGCTCCGCATCCGGCGCAGACATACATTCCCCTCTCTTTGTTGTGGAGGTATTTTCCGGTGAAGGGCCGTTCGGTTGCCTTCCTTCTCAAAACTTGGTAGGCTTCTGAATCTAGCTGCTTCTTCCATTCTTCTTCAGATTTTTTCACACCAACTAGAGGGATACTGCGGTAAATATTCTAATCGCTCATGGAGGCATTCGCGACGCGTCGAGAATTTGATCCAGTAAACAGGCTTTTCTCAAGCCTGCGGTCGATCTCAGGGAAACTGTGTGTGGGAGTTACGGAGTGCGTTTGGAGGGTCGTCCCACAAATGGGTTCGTTAGTTTTTCATCGCCTATGCTTGTCTCAGGGCCGTGACCAGGGTAGACGATGGTATTGTCATCCAAGCTGAACAAACGGTCAGTTATCGAACGTATCAGTGTGTCAAAGTCTCCACCTGGAAGGTCTGTTCGTCCAATGGACTGATTGAACAAAGCATCTCCAGTGATGACATAGCCTCGGCCTGCTAGGCTAATGCTCCCAGGCGAGTGTCCGGGAGTGTGCAGAACCCTCATCGTATCCTGTCCGATACTAATGGAATCTCCGTCTGCAAGAAACCGATCCACTCTCGGTGGCGGAGGGACGCTCAAACCCATGAACTCACGGACACGACTCTGCATCGACTCGAGCATAGACAGATCGTCACGGTGGATCAGAAACGGAATTTTGAGCGTTGTACGAATCTTATCCACGCCAAGTACATGATCGAAGTGCGTATGAGTTGCAATGATCTGGCTGGGTTTGATTTTGAGGTCGCTGAGGAAGCGGAGGATTCTCTCCGGTTCATCGCCGGGGTCAATGACCAACGCTGTCGAGTCAGATTGCAGGATATAGCAGTTGGTCTGTAAGCGCCCGACCACAAGCGTGTGTATCTTGGCCAATGGAAGATCTCTAGCAAATTGCTCTAAGGAGAATATGAACTTGGAGCGTAGCGTGGAGGAGGCCAAATGGGAAAGATAATTCCACGTTCGACCAGCCGCGTTTGATTCCATACTCGGCGCTGAAATACTCCGGGACCGATTTGCGCGGATGTCCAAAATGAAGGTTTAGGGAATAGCTTGGGCTAAGAATTTCATCTCACGGGTATCTGTGTCTATCTTCGAGAAGCCATGAACTTAAATGGGTAGTAGGTTTTAGTGCCTAGCCATGAAGAAAATACTAACCATAACAGCTCTAGTCGTGGCTACCTTAATGCTTTCAGCCCCCCTCGGGGTAGGGGCTGTCCTCAGTGATTTCCACTATAGTCCAAGCTTGAGCTATGTTGAGCTTGGGCCTGCTTCAACCCTTCCGCAAGGCATTCCTTTGTGCAAGAGTGCGTCTCTTGGCAATATTGTCTGCTACTCTCCAAGCTTCGTCAAGAAGGCGTACGAGTTCCCCTCGACCTCTACGCTTGATGGTTCGGGCCAGACAATCGTGATTGTTGATGCTTTCGGAAGTCCGACGATTGCTAGTGACCTAGCATTGTTTGACACGCGCTTTGGAATTGCGGCACCGCCGTCTTTCACAATATTCTGCGGCAATTCTCCCACCCCACTCGACCCCAGCACATGCCCTGTTGTCAACATCAATGTGAATCCGAAACATGACGAGTTCGGCTGGACCATCGAGACAAGTCTCGATGTTGAATACGCTCACGCTATGGCTCCAGGAGCCAACATCATACTTGTCGTGGCTTCGACCTCATCTGGAAACGCCATCAATGACGCGGAAACTGCGGCCATCGCAGCGTACCCAGGCGCCATCTTCTCGCAAAGCTTCGGCATCCCAGAGATATTCCTCACCGGAAACGGAAACCCAGGCCAAGTCACCCAAGCCCAAACGAACTATGCGAACGGCGTCGCCGTTGGTGACACATTCTTCGCTTCAGCAGGAGACACAGGCGCGGACTTCGGATTCGGCGTCGCTATGGCCAACTTCCCAGGTTCCGACCTCCACAACACCGCTGTGACCGGAACTCAGGGATTGCCCTACAACGCAACTGGAACCCTTCAACCATGCCCCACTTCTACGCCCTTCTCTTGCACTTCAGGACTATCCTCGTACCACGGCCCATGTGTACTCGGCCGCACGATCCCACCGAACTGCATACCCGACGGGTATGGTGGCGAACAAGTATGGAATGAGCCCAGCTTCGGCGCCGCAACTGGCGGAGCTCCAAGCTTGCTCTTCGGTGTCCCATCCTACCAAGCCGGTCTTGGCCTAAACGCTAGAGGTCCAGACGTAGCCTACAACGCAGCCATTGACGGCGGAGTCCTAGTCGTTTACGGAGGCTTCGGAACCCCAGTCTTCTTCATCGTCGGAGGAACCAGCGCTGGTTCTCCACAGTGGGCTGGGATTACTGCCTTGGCAAATCAGGCGCGTGCTAACTTGGGTAAAGGTCCGATCGGCGACCTGAACCCGACCCTATACGCCATCTACCACAGCGCGCGCTACGCGACTGACTTCCACGACATCACAGTGGGCAACGACCAACTAGTCGGCTCGTCCGTTGGCTTCTCGGCGGAGGCAGGATACGATGTCGCATCAGGCATCGGCTCCCCCGTCGTGGACCAACTGATCGTCGACATAGCAGCCGCATAAGCTAGAACTGTAACGTGGGAGGAATAACCTCCCAACCCCCTTCTTTTTCTTCACTCTTCAAGCAAGTATCTATGTTTGTAGGTATCTGATCTTGCAGTCTACTCTGCGGGGGGGCGGCTATCACGTAGCGAGCCAGCGAGACAATCCCCCACCCGAAGTTAACGGTGGCGAGGTGGTGAGAGGGGAGAAAACCTCAACCCGGTTGTTACTGGTTCCTGAAGGGTTTCCCGTATCTGCTACGTAGACGTTGCCCGAACCGTCAACAGCTAGGCCGTGCGGATAGACGAGTTGACCGTTTCCCGACCCGGCGCTCCCAAAAGATGTGAGAAAAGTGCCGTTGCTGAAGAATTCCTGGACTCGGTTGTTGAAAGTGTCAGCCACGTAGAGATCGTTATTCGAATCCACGGCTAGATGCGCGGGGAAGCTGAATTGTCCGTTTCCCAAACCAGACATGCCCCACGTAGCTATGAACCCGCCGGAGCTCGTGCACTTCTCGATTCGGGCGTTTGATGAGTCGGCCACATACACGTTGCCCGACGTGTCCACGACAATTCCTGTCGGATTCGTGAACCGGCAATTGCCAGCTACGGAGCTCCACTGCACGAGGAAGTTTCCTGCACTGTCGAACTTTTGAACAGTGTTTCCGGAGTAATCGGTGACATAGATGTTATTTGAGCCGTCCATTGCAACGCCGAATGGATTGGTGAACTGTAGATTGCCATTTCCCAGATCTCTGACGAAGGTGCCATCGGGAAGGAATTTTTCGACTCGGCCGTTCGAATAGTCACTGACGTAAACATTTCCACTATGGTCAACGGCAACTCCATTGGGATCGAAGAGACCGTTTCCGGACTCAGTAATTCCCCAGGCTGTTAGAAAGGTTCCGGTGAGGGAGAATTTTTGAACTCTGTTGTTTCCTTGGTCGGCAACGTAGACGTGGCCTGAACCGTCCAGAGCAACATCATATGGGCTGGAAAATAATCCGGGTCTCGGATATGTGAGACTTGAGATGTAACTTCCTGAGCTAGCTAAGAACTTCTGAACTCTATAGTTGTTGCTGTCTCCAACGTACACATTCAATTGAGAGTCTAGGGCCACGCCGACAGGGCCATTGAACTGTCCCGTAGATGCACCAGTGGATCCCCAAGATAATATCAGGCTGCCAGTGGTCGTGCTGAACTTTTCGACACGATTGAAGGAGTTGTCGCTAACGTAGATGTTGGATGCGTTGTCAACCGCCATCATTGCTGGTGCTGCTAAGCTTCCTCCTCCACTCAAGCCTCCCCAAGCCATTACAAAGCTGCCCGTTTTCGTGAATTTCGTAATATTGTCCGATTTGCTCGCGCTGTCGCTCACGTACACGAATCCCGACGAATCCACCGCCACCCCATAAGGGCTCAGGAATTTGCCTGAGGTCGTACCCAGGCCACCGAATGAACCTACGAAGGTTCCATCATTCCTAAAGATCTGAACGCGCTGGTTTCCTTGGTCAACCACGTACACGAAGCCGCTGGCGTTAACGCTCAGCCCCAGAGGTGTTTTGAATTGGCCATTTCCTTGCCCTGTCGAGCCCCAAGATGCGATGAAGCTCCCGGTAGAATTAAACTTCTGAATGTTGTTATTGACCGAATCGGAGATGTACACGTTTCCCTGGGGATCCCGAGCTATTCCTTGGGGGTCGCTGAAATGACCGGGGCCATTCCCTTGGGATCCCCAAGAGGCCAAGAGCGATCCATCTTTTGCCAGTTTGTATACAGCGTAGTTCTTGGCATCGGCGATGAACACGTTGCCCGATGGGTCTACTGCGACTCCATTGGGGGTTATGGGCCCGCCAAACGTGCCCCATTGCCTAGAATAAGCAAGAGAGTTCGCTCCAGCTGCGATTTGACTCTGCTCTCCAGCAGGAGCGAATGAGTCCGGGGCTCTCTCCATAATTGCCATAATGATCATGGAGAGAGACAAGGCAAGAAGAATTGTAGCCCAGACGTATTTTGTCCGTTTTTCTTCGACGCTGATCCGCGGGCGAGACAACTGGTTGTCTCGCATACGGGGACAATGTTGTTGGCGTGAGTCATTGCGGGGAGTATGTTGCCGTAGGTACGTTGATATTTCCCTTTCCGGGTAGGCTATCGGACGAAGGAGCAAGAGTCATCCGTCCCTACCTTTTGGCACTCTCCTCTACTAGAAAACGCTTTCCAGATCCTCGCCCTCCAACAATACGGGAATATCGATGGATAGCCATCGCCGGCTCAACTTTCCCTTAGATGGGACTAATGATCCGAGTCCGTGGATCAAACAATGGTTCCATGACAGCATGCACGTTCTCACGAGCTTCATCCCGTGAAACGCTTTGTCAATTGTTCCAGTAAGGCCTGGTCGCTATGAATTGCAGCTTAGCCTCTAGAAGGTCTCTATAGAATTCAGCATCGCCCTCGTGCATCCTCGACAGGACCCGCCCAGCTGTCTGGGGTCCAATTCCGTAGACAGACTGTGCGATTACAGCTCTCCTCCCGTAGGCAATGACAAGATCCGCTGAACGGCGCGCTCTTGTCAAAGCTTTCAGCTCGTTATCATCCAGCGACTCCTTGTCTCTCTTCTTGCGGAGAACGCTCGCAGCGTAGCCGCTGGACCAGAAGAGAGGTGCCAGAAGTCTTGAGCTGCAATTCTGACAGAGGGGATGCTCGGGAAGACTGGCGATACGAACCTCCGTCGTGAGCTTGCCACAATCGAAGCACAACAGGTCGATGGCTCGTCCCTCGATCGAAATGCGCAGTCGAGTCATGTTATCCGTTGCGACATTCTCGGGGGCAATTAGCTCGGGGATATCCACGTGTCGGTAGAGAATATGATAGGCTAGAGGTGTAGGCTTGTCCTTTGACCGGAAAAACTGGACCTGCAAAGATCCTTTCTTGGCATTATCGAATATTTCTTTGGCGCCATCGAAGTCAGAGTGTTCCATAAGTGCTTCCCTTATCGTTTCGTCGTAGATAGGAGTGAGTCGAAATCTCAGCATCAGCTCCTTCATTGCGTCTCCGTACATGAGTCGTCCCCGGTTTAGTGCTCCGAACCTTTCGGCGATATGTTTCATGTGGAGCTGCCAGGGGAAGTGGCGGTGGAGCACTCCGTGGCATGCTCCACTCAGCACTGGCTCTTCGACTCCGAAGACCTGTTTTCGGAAGAGGTTTTCCAGGTCGAGGTCTGAGGTGTCGGCGGTCATCTCGAACAGAATCCTGTAGGCGTCCGACCACCACATTCGGACGAGGCCTTGGCGGCGGAAGAGCTCCTCGATTACCTCGCCGAGGGTGAAATTGAGTATGTCCCCGAAATGGGTATGAAGTATGATGTATCGATCAAATCCTTCGATGAGAACTCGCTTATCGGTAGGAACGGGCGCGCCGATGGCTTTGTGCGCTTCTATCTCCTCAACTAGCTGTCTCAGCCCGTAGCGGTCGCAAGGCCAACGCTCAGCTAGATCCTCGACCGTGGTAGACTTTGGAGTGCGCTCTTCTAGAAGCTGGTCGACGATCGCTCTGTAGGCACCCACTTTGGTTGCAAGGGCGCGAGGAACGGGAAGTATCTGCCCATCCCATCCCGGGATGGCAGCAGTGGGATCATCGATTGGAAGAACATAGACCTTAGCATCTTCAGTAATCTGTTTGATCTGCCAGACTCGTCCCTTGACGATGAAGTTGAGTCCGATGCGGGCTTTGGTAATCATGAATTCTTCGCCGAGGATGCCGACGTTCTGCTGGTTGGTGAGGTCCACAACCATGTAGCGGCGTTCGTCAGGGATCATGCTTAGATTTTCGAAGTAGTAGAACCGGGTCCTAGAAGTACGATAGAGTGTCGCGTCATCTTTCTTGAGGTAACTCATCTTACGCATGAACTCGACGACCTGGTGAAATGAGCCGTCCTCCAGATGGTGGTATGGGTAGGCTCTCCTGATGATACTCTTAGCTTGTGAAAGCTCCATGCTCCCTTCCGAGTCCATCAAAATCCCCGCAATCTGATGGGCCAGAACGTCCAATGCTCCGACGTGGATATTCGTATTCTCTAATCGTCCCTCTTTCGCGAGCTCAATAACGCCGACGGATTCCAGCAGATCTTCGGTTGAGACCGATACTAGAACTCCATGCGAAGTTCTAGTGAGGGTGTGACCCGATCGCCCTACGCGTTGAACAAGACTGCTCACCTGTCTGGGGGACATGTACTGGACGACTAGGTCAACTGATCCAATGTCTATTCCCAGCTCTAGTGTGGACGTGCAGACAAGTCCCTTGATCTCTCCAGTCTTGAATGCTTCTTCGGCTCGAACTCTCTCTTCTCTTGGCAGCGATCCGTGATGGACCATAATTTTTCGGTCCATAAGGTTGAACTTTGATCCGAGCAGCTCTGCATTGACCCGGCTGTTGACAAAGATGAGAGTGGAGTCATGAGCCTCAACAAGGTCATCAACCAAGGTCAGTCGAGCCGCTGCCTCGGGGGTAGTGTAGAGGCGTCGAGCGAGTTCTCGATCCTCCTCCTCGGGTGATGGATATTCCACCTTGTACCTGGTTGACTTGCTGAGGGGGATCTGAACTATCTTGACTAGCTGATTGCCTCCAAGAAACAGGGCGATCTCTTCGGGGTTGCCGACAGTAGCTGAGAGTCCTACTCTCTGGAAACCGATGACATTGATCTCTTTGAGGCGTTCGAGGCCAACGGTGAGCTGAGCCCCTCTGCGATCCCCTGCCAGTTCATGAATCTCGTCTACTATGACTGATCTAACGTGACGCAAGTGTTCTCTCATTCTTCTACCTGACAGCATTGCTTGCAGGGTTTCTGGCGTTGTGATGAGTAGATCAGGAGGCTTGATTGCCATTCGTCTTCTGTCTTTGGTGGGGGTGTCTCCGTGGCGGACTTCGACCGAGAAGCTGAGCTTGTTGGACCATGTTTGGAGTCTTTTGAGGAGGTCCCGGTTCAGCGCTCTGAGCGGTGTGATGTAGACTAGCGAGATGCCTTGTCTATCCCTGTTCTGGATCATCCTATCGATTAGTGGAAGTAGAGCTGCTTCTGTTTTTCCTGATCCAGTTGGCGCAATTATGAGGACGTTGTCGCCTTGGGCGATCAGGGGGATGGCTTCAACCTGGGGCGGAGTGGGTGCTGAGATTCCGGTCTCTTGGAGTAGTCCTTTCAGTGGGGGAGACAGTAGTGTGAATGTTTCGGGAGCCACGGAATTCCTACTCTTTGCAGTTCATAGAATTGGAGAGCTCGAAGATAAACTTCCTAGGCTACTAAAAGTATCCGGCTTCAGACGCTCATGTCTTTTCGGTTATTTTCTTCAAGAAGTCTTTGTAGTCATGGGCCTTCATAAGGCTAGGCAGTTCCTTCTTCAAATTTTCAGGTTGGATTATGGTAATCCATCCGTCACCATAGGGGCTTTTGTTCACGAGCTCGGGAGCATCCGAGAGAGTGTTGTTTACCTCCAAAATCGTGCCTGAGACGGGAGAATAGACGTCGGCGACGGCTTTCACTGATTCGACGGTTCCAAGGCTTTGAGTCTGACCGATCCTTATGCCGATCTTGGGAAGATCCACATAGACAACCTCGTGAAGGGAATTCTGTGCATAGTCCGTGACCCCTATTCTGCATCTGTTCTCTTCGATTCGGACCCACTCGTGTTCCTTCGTGTAGTAGACGTCTTCTGGAATGTTGTAGTCTTTCTTCAATCCTGGGGCCCCGAATGGGTGCGTGAAATAGCCAATTCACGTGGTATAAAGATTGAACACGGACAGCCTATCACTTTGTTTTAGGAAACCGGGACAGCATGACCTGAAAACAAAGTCGCGCTTTTCGCATTCCCGGACTAGGAATGGATTGGTTTGCGGGTCGGGTTGAGAGCGGGGGACTAGCTCTCATCTTTTCTTCTCAGGTATCCCTTTCGCCAGGCCACAGCAGCAAGCCCGACGACGCCAGCTATTGTAGTAGCTCCGATAATGTTCTGAGTTTGCGAGTTCAGCCAGGAGAGTTTCACTTCAAAGTTGCCCAAAGCAGAGGTGTCCAGCGCACCGCTTGCGTGGCCAGTAGCGACGATCGCGTAGGTTCCCAAGGGCCCAGTCTTCGAGATCTTGTAGGTTGCTTTGAAGAGTCCTGGCGTGACGGGCGTGGTAGAGAGCGTCACCTTGGTTCCATTGGGTAGGAAGAGTCCGAGTTGGAGCTGGAAGCCACCGGTGCTTGGCGGGGTACCATTCAGGGTTGCCAGGACGTAGATTGTAGCTGTATCTCCGGGGAAGTATACAGCGCCAGTGTTCACGCTGATTGATAGGCCGCCTGCGGTCGGAAGGACTTGGAATGCTGTACTTGCGTGGATGCCGTCGAACCCGATTGCCTTGACCAAGTGGGGTCCCGGTTGGGCATCAGGTATGTTGAATGTGAAATTGAACAGGCCGTTATTCGTGATAGTGAAGCCGATGAATTGGTCGTCAAATGTGACGTCTACAGACGGAGAGGAGAAGAAGAAGAACTGTGGCGTTAGGAAACCTGAGCCCTGGACAAGGACCTTTGTGCCCACGCCGCCGCTAATCGGGGTAACAGTCAAAACCGGCGGAGGAAGAATCGTGATCTTGTTTCCGATGAGGCTGTTATCGGAAGGTGTGGGGTCGGTTTCTCCCGGGGCTAGGAACACTATTGCTGAGATAGTGTAGTTGCCAGCGGCTACTCCCGTTGTGTCCCATGTGATTGTGACGTATGTTCCAGACTGGCAGAAGAACTGGCTGCAATTCTGGAGTGGCACGAAGATCTTGGTCAGAGTCTGTATTGGATGGGAGTCGTAGTATGCGGTGAGGCTGACGGTCTCGTTGTTCAATCCATCGTTGCTGATTTCAATGTTGATGAACACGAACTGGGACGAGACGGCTATGTTGGGATAAGCTTGAACTTGGGCGACAGAAACGTCATGTACCGGCCTCGGGCGTACTTGGAGTGTGAGGCTTTTGCTCGCAAATAGGCCGGCATTATCTCTGACAGTGAGAGTCACGGTGAAGCTCCCTATGGAAGAGTAGGTGTGACTGGTGAAGGAACCGAACCCAAGGAAGGAGCCATCCCCGAAGTTCCAAGTCCAATCTACTACGAATCCATCGGGGTCGAAGCTACTTGAGCCATCGAACGAGACAACCTGTCCCGTTACCGGGCTTGGAGGAGAGAAGGTGAAATTGGCGACGGGCGCCATATCCGGCGGCGAAACTATCTCTACTCCTATGAATAGCCAGTGAGAGAGTGTGCCGCTTGTACCATTCACAACGACATTGTAGAAGTTTTGCGGCGTATTCTTGAGAGTCGATATGGTGAGCGTGGATGAAGCGGTTCCACCTACAGACAACTGCAGACTGGTTGGCTGTAACGATACCGTAGGGCCACCTACGACAGGGAAAACATGGGCAAACAAGGCAATGTTCCCTGAGAAACTTGCGATACTAGTTAGAGTGATTGTGGAGGTCCCGTTTCTCCCAGCCTGGATCATTAGCGAGCCAGGGTTTGCCATTATGGAAAAATCAGGCGTTGGAGGCGGTAACACGTCGAGAACGGTCGTTTTCATATTGTTTGCAGGGATATTGTCTATCCCTGATGGGTTTGTGGGGGAGGGGAGGACGGTAACGTTAGCGATGAGCGTATAGAACCCGGGAGCCAAATGACTCGTATCGGAGGTGAAACTGAAAGAACTGCTGGCTCCGACTCCGATGGTTTGGTTGGTCAATGTTGCAATGATGACGTACGGATAACTGTATGAGACGACCAGGTTGAAGTTCTCATGGAAACTTCCATTGTTGACAACAGCGACGCCCACTTGGACCTTGCCGCCGACTACTACTGCAGGGGGGTTCGCGGATAGGCTATAGGCAATTAGATCATGGAATGGGCTTTGGGAAACAGTGAAGAGTTCTGTCTTCATTCCTTGGAAGTTGTTATCAGCGTCAATCACCGTTAATCGTACGGAAAAGTTCCCATACACAGTTCCCAGGGTAGGGCTGAAACTGGAAGAGGTGGCATTTGGCGGAGATTGAGAGCTTACTCCTCCCAAGTCCCACTTGTACTGCATAATTCCATTGTTAATGGAGCCGATGGCCGCGTCGGGATCGTAGCTTCCAGCCGCGCTGAATGTCACTCGTTGACCTGTCACGGGAGACGTGGGGAAGAAGGTGAAGCTTGCTACTGGACCGAGCTTTACAGGCTCATTCTTGAAATATCCATCGGCTGTGGTCGGAGCCAGGGCGCTCGGCGTTGTCAGCTCCGTAAAGCTCTGTGCGAAACCGGATGGCACCAGCCCTTCTGCCAAAGTGAGGGGGCTCACTCCAACAGCGAGGATTTTGAAGTTGATGTTAACTAGAGCCCCGTTTGTGCTGGTATTTCGGCAGGCGATACAGACTGCTGCTATGTGCACAGTCCCAATCGGCGTGAGATTACTCGTTACTACCAATGGGTTGGAGAAAACCGTATTTGTCTTCGCGTCAAAGCTTGTGGCGTTTAGGAACGCGGGGTCATAATAGAGAAAGAATTCATAACCGTCTATGCTTCCGACCGCCGCGCTGGTCACGTTGATCTGGACACTAAAGGTGTTTCCAACGTTGAGAAACCCAGACGGACAGCTAGCTATCGAGATATTGAACGAGCCGCAATCGTTACTCCAAACTCCCACCGTAGGAGCGGTCACAGTAGCTCCGTTGGCTCGTGGAATACGGGGCTCGTATGGTCCTAAGATCATGCCTGCTGCCAAGAGGGTCATTATTAGGATGGAAGTTTTCGAGAGTTTCAACTAGAGCAACCATTGTTAACAGGCGATCGGTCGATTTTTAAGAGTTTTGATCGGTGAACTTTTTCTTTTGAATTAGGCCTCGTTCGGGAAGCTCGGAGATATCTCGAGATAGCACATTGTTCCCGACTTGCCAGTAGAAAAGAGCCGTCCTGGTCTGTTAGACTATTCGACGATTTTCTCCACGAGCTTCGGTATTTCCGTCCATTTCTGGACTCTGAATATTCTTGGAATTTCTGGGACGTTTGTGTTCCATGGCCTCGTGTAGAGTATTCCTGACATTCTCGGGTTTTGAGAGATTAGAGGCATGAGTTCCGGAGCATCGTCGATATAGATATCGTAGTTGAGGAAGATCTTGTCTTTCCAGCCTGGGACGCGTACGAACCGCTGGTAAGGTATTTTGTATTCGGCGAGCCAGCTTTTGGCCGCTGTAACGCTCTCTTTACTGCGGCCGGTCACAACGTCGATTTGGCCGGACCGCGATAGTTTCCGAACTCTTTCTGCCAGTCTCGGTTCTGTGGGTGGAATGCTTTTCCAGTCGTCCCATGCCTCATCCAAGAATTGGAAGAATTGTTCCTTGGTGATTCCTAGCTTGCGCCAGGACGCCCATGTATCGAGATCGGCAAGCTTGAAACTTGTGCCTAGGAACTCGTTGGCCCGTTTGCACCAAGATTCCATTGTCTCGGCTAGGACTCCGTCGAGGTCAACGGCGATTTTCAATCGCTCGTATTGAGGCCCTGGCAACTGGACAATGTCATGTTGGCGCCCGAGAGTCTTTAACCTTGAGCGGGTTTTGCTCGAAGTATGCCGAATGAGATGTTTCTGCTAGACGGGATCAACTCTCTCAGGTCAGTCCGGAAATTCAAACCTGATCCGATTCCTGAGGACAAGCTTGGGATAATTCTCAAGTCCGCGTCTAAGGCTGCTTCTGGAAGCAACACTCAACCATGGGAGTTTGTAGTGGTCCGTGATACGAAGTTGAAAACTCGTCTCAAGGAACCGATGCTGAGAACATGGCTCGAAAGACTCGCGGGTGCTTCCGGAATGTCCACTCAGATGAGAGACGTGTATGATGAAGCTACAGAGATGCTTCGGAACACCGAGAAAGTGCCGGTCATAGTCTATTGTTGCGTGGACTTGAACCGTGTTGGCAAGAGTGAGGAGGTAAGGTATGCGAGCATCTATCCTGCAGTCCAGAACCTCATGCTGGCAGCCCACTCGCTAGGTCTCGCCACCTGTCTCACCGTTCACGGGTCCACTCCGACACGCGGAGAGCTGGAGGTCAAGAAGATCCTCGGAATCCAAGAGCACGCTAAGATAGCCTGTCTGGTATATCTTGGGTATCCAGCCGTTAGACTTGGCCTCCAAGAAGGAAACCCATCGAGAAGTTCGTCCACTACGACCGCTGGTAGATGTGCCAGCATCAGGCTGTCGTTGTCTCTAAACCCAGAACGAATCCTGTTCGGCGATCTGGGAGGACGCCTTCGCTTCGATAGGAGATTCGTGGGGGTGACAATCATGATTTTTCCAGGTCCTCCCAGTCAAGGATTATACTCCGGACAGCTCAAAAGAATTCATCTTTAATAACGACAGTTTTGGTTTCGCCTCGCGACCAGCTTGTCTCAGACGATTCTTAGCGATAGCTCGCTCACGTTTGCGGAGAAGATCATTAGTGTCGAGGCTGACGGTGGCAGGACGGTCCATCATGCGGGCGAGATTGCTGTCTTGCCTGCGGACATGGCGATGGCGCAGGATAGCACTGGACCTTTGGCGATCAAGGTTTTCCGTGAGATGGGTGTCGAGAAGGTCTGGGACCCGAAACGAATCCATCTAGTCATAGACCATAGTTTTCCAGCTCCTGATGAAAAAGTGGCTAACCTCCATATTCTGATCCGAGAGTTCGCGAGGCAGCAAGGCGTCCGGCTCGTCGAGGGCAGCATTTCACATCAGCATCTTCTCGAAAACCATGTCGTGCCAGGAATGGTTCTCTTTGGTGCTGATTCTCACACTTGCCAGGCTGGGGCGATAGGCGCGTTTGCTACTGGTATTGGTAGTTCGGAGATGGCTGCTGTCTGGGCGAGCGGCAAGCTCTGGGTTAGAGTCCCAGAATCAATCAAGATCAGTCTTACTGGTCAGTTCAAGAAGGGCGTTTACGCCCGTGATGTCATTACCCATTTCATCGGGATGGTCGGCGAGGATGGCGGGAACTACAAGTCGCTGGAGTGGAAGGGTCCAGGGGTCAAGAATCTCTCCATCGCCTCGCGGGCGTGTATCAGCAATAACTCGATGGAGTGCGGGTGTAAGCTCTCAATCTTCGAAGTGGACCCAGTGACCCAGGATTACTTCAAGACTGTAAATCGGAAATCTATGTTCGAGGTTCACGCGGGACCAAAAGCCGAGTACAGAGCAGAATATGATATCGATCTGGGTTCTCTTGAGCCGCAGGTCTGGGGTCCTGGGAACGAGAGCAAAGTTCGCACTGCGGGTGAAGTTGGGGACGCGCATCTTGACGAGGTTTTCATCGGCTCCTCCACCAACGGACGATACGAAGACCTACAGGTTGTCGGGAAAATCCTGAAAGGTCACAAGGTCAAGGCTGGGACGCGCTGTATTATTACTCCGGCGTCGAAGAACGTGTTCGAGCGAGCGATCAAGGATGGTCTAGCGGAGGTATTTCTTGAATCGGGAGCTGTGTTCACGAACGCTACCTGTGGTGCATGTGTGGGAACACACCTAGGCGTGCTGGGCGAGAATGAAGTCTGCTTGTCTACATCGCCGCGAAACTATGTGGGGCGAATGGGCGCAACAACTGCGAAGATCTATCTATCATCTCCAGCAACCGCGGCAGCATCGGCGATCGAAGGAAACATTGCTGATCCACGGAGATACCTATGAGCCTCGCAGCACCGTCCACGATCATCCGTGGCAGAACGTGGGTCTGGCCTGACGATGTGAACACCGACATTATCATACCGTTCAGGTTCAAGGCCCGGACTAATGATCCTATTGAGATGGCGAAGTATGCGATGTATGGATTTGATCCTGAATTCTACAAGAAGGTGAGAACGGGTGACCTTTTTGTCGCGGGAAGAAACTTCGGCGGAGGATCCAGCCGTGAACAGGCACCTGTCGCGATCAAGTACTCGGGCGTCGCGGCTGTCGTGGCGGAGAGCTTTGCGAGGATATTCTATCGGAATAGCTTCGCGATCGGGCTGCCAGCGCTAGAGGTTCCGGGAATAACGAAACAGGTGAAACAGTTTGATGAGATATCCGTGAATCTTCAGGACTGGTCTGTTACGACCCGGGAAGGGAAGCTGTTTCGCGCCGTGAGGGTTCCCGAGTTTCTCCGCGGACTGATGCGGGAAGGAGGACTGGTCGAATACTACAAGCATCACAAGAGCTTTCCATGGGACAACCTCGACACAAGCACCACAAGCTGAAGACACAGATCCAGGCACGCTGAGAAATCCCCTTTCCGATCAGCTGGTCGTTTTCGGGATCCCGAGCTCTCGGAGAAACCACTCATGCGACGCAAAGTGCCTGAAACATACCCCACTTTTCTGACAGGATGATCTTCTGTCTGGTACTAATTTCGGGCGAGACAGGCTATTCAGGGTTCAATCTTGGCTTGAATGGGAAGGCGAAACTTGCCCTTTTCTCAGCGAATCACGAACAATTCTCGGGGGGAGAGTTTGACGGGGTCCCAGATTCGCGTTCAGGGTTGATAATGGGCGATTTTCATGAACCAGATGGTCGCTCATTCCACCCATGCGGCGCGAGGCTCAGTCACTAAGACCCCCTATTTTCCAAAATCCGTTTTCTGCCAGGCACTGATAATGGGCGAGATAGTCGGATCAGGGCACAATTCTGGCTCAGCTGGCCCTTGAGAGTTGACGACAATCCCGAACGAATTTCCGGAGAGTCTAGAGATCCGTCCCAGATCGCAAAACAGGGTTCATTCCGGACGAATCTGGATAAGCGTCAACCAGTCATCTGGTCTCCGAACGCCTCCACCCGGTTCCTTCTCACAAAATGTTGGTCGAACCTGTTTTTGGAACTTTGTATTGGTATCAGTGTCCGACAAGCATGCTGTTGGTCAAGGATGGATTTCTTTCAGTTCTTTTGCGAGCTGGTTGACTGTGGTGATGCGTGCGAATCGTCGTCGGAGGGCGTATTCTGTGCGTTCGCGTATGGCTTCGACTCCTAGTTCTTCGCCTGGCTTGTCCCAGTTCGGAATTGGAAAAGTCATCGTCGCTTCCGTGACAAAGTCTACCGCGTAGCCTAAGTCAGCTGCGATCCTCGCGGTCGTCTCGCAGCACTGTTCCGTCTGGATGCCGGTGACGCTGACGCGTCTCACCCCTTTCTCAATCAGGTAAGGCTGCAGTGTCGTGCTTGTGAAGCAGTTACGCGTGTTCTTGACCATTACAGGCTCATCTTTCTGTGGCTTGAGAAAGTCCATGAGCTTGAACGAGGGGCTATCTTTGCCGAACGCCTCGTCGCTGTCGGTGTGTAAGAAGAACACGATCGGCAGATTGGCAGCACGATAAGCTTCGACGAGAGCGCTAACATTCTTTTCAAAAGCTGGGTTGTTACGCCTCGCCCATCTGGGGCCGACTTTGAACGAGTCTTGCGCATCGATTACGAGCAGTGCTGACTGTGCAATAGGAACTTGGTTTGGGTCCAGCATGGTTCTCCATTAGCATGAGTCATCGTATATACTCGCTGCTTCAGACTCGGTTTTTCGTTCAGAATAAGGTCGCCTGGTAATGAGTTTCAAAAGTGGCAGTTCTAGGGACGTTCCTCGTCTCCGGGTTTTCTTCGGCGATCTCCGGAAAATGACTTCGACGGAAGTCGCAGACGGCGAGGTCTCTCTGATCGTTACCTCTCCACCTTACTTCAACGCGCCCTTCGATTATCCGGACCTTTTTCCGAGCTACGACGATTATCTGGACTTGATCAACTCTTTCGCTTCTCAGAGCAGAAGGGTGTTAGGAAGAGGAAGAATCTGCGCGATAGTCACCGATGATATGCTGGTGAAAGAAGGGGGTGGCCGACGTGGGCGGAAATATCCCCTAGTCGCGGACACGACCAGAATATTCTTGGACGAGGGGTTTCTCTATCGCGACAAGATAACTTGGGTCAAGCCCGGTGGCTACACTAGAATCAGCAGGCGAAGCGGGGTCGTCCTCCAACACCCATATCCTATGTACTTCTATCCAGACAACATCCAGGAATCTATTCTCCTATTCCAGAACGGCGAGTTCGACTACAGCCACTTGAAAGACGCTCCAAAGAACATTCTGGAGTCCTCCAAAATAGACACCGTCGCACTCAACAAAGAAAGATGGAACCTCACAGTTTGGAACATCACCAATGTCCTCCCCATCCCAGGTCGGGTCGAGGAAGGAATAGCCGCCTTTCCTGAAGAGATTCCCAGGCGGCTGATCAAACTCTTCACGATGGTTGGAGAGACCGTGTTCGATCCTTTTGCAGGCTCGGGAACGACATTGAAGGTTGCCAATGAATTGGGAAGGAGGGGAATTGGATACGAAATCGACCTAGAACTCAAGCAAATCATAAGGAAAAAACTCGGAGGCAAGGACTTCATCGTAAGAGAACAGGAGGGAACGTTAAGGCTTCGAAAATCTCTTCAGACAAGGGTCCGTCGGAATAGAAGCGTTACCGCGTAGCTATCATGCCTTGGTAGAAAGAAAGACCCAATAGTTCGGATATGACACGTCATCATCGTCTAGGACGAGCTCCCAAAATGGTCCTTCGTGAGTGTCCGTTTTGCCATAGACCTTTCGAAGCTGAGCTGTTGTCAAAGGAACAGGTTGATTCGAGCGAGGTCGCGAAGGTTGGTAATTTTCCGCAAGGCTTGACAGGCGGGATGAGGGCAACTGGGCCGAGTCGCAATTTGTTGATTCTCGGACTATCAGATGATAGAAGGCAGGCGGTCGCTATGCGCCCAGAGGCGTTCATAGCTTACCAGCTTAACTATCGGTGCAAGCATTGCGGAAAAGAGTGGACCAAGATCTCGGTTGAGGAGAAACAGATTCCTAGAGAATATCTTGAGGACGATCGCGAAAAGACTGAATATGATGCTCACGTCGAAGAGGAGGAGGCAAGGAAGGAAGAGTATGCGAGAAGGTAATTATGGTGACGGCATCTTAGCCATATTGAAAGTCGGTTGACCTTCGCAGTCGCCTCTCACTGTGTCGATATCAGGTAGGTTCGTTCGTGTTTTCGCGTCTAGGATCCATTTTTGATGAATACAAGGGCATACCCCGTGAAGCTAATCTTCTGATCTATTCTAGCTTCTTCACTTGGGCTGCGGCAGGATTACTGTTCATCTCTCTGCAGGTATTCCTCCTACTCGAAGGCATCTCCTTCGCCACCAGCAGCCTCATCCTTGGAACCTTCGGAATCGTCAGCGCTTCTTCCACCCTTCTATTCGGTGGTCTGGCTGACCGTTATGGCAAGAAGAAGCTCGTGGTCACAGGAGGCGTACTAGGAAGCCTAGCACTAGCAATATTCGCTATCGACTCGAACATCCCTCACCTATTCGGGGCAGCAGTTCTAGCCGGGCTCTCCGAGGCCATGTACGCATCCTCCTGGAGCGCCATGCTGGCAGACAAGGCAGGAAATCTGAAACGGACAAGCGCCTTCGGCCTTTCCTTCTTCGTAGCCACAATCGCATCGGCCTTGGGAGGCTTCAGCACTAGCCTACTCGGCCTGATGAAATCACTCTACCAGGTCGACCTGGTTACCGGTAACCGGTACCTATTCGTCAGCGTCGCCGTCGTCAGCCTCATCGGCCCAATGATCGTCTACCTCAGAGTCTCCGAGTCCCGGCTAGAAACGAGCCAACAATCTGGATTCCACATTCTTCCGAGAAAGAGCCGTGGCATAGTCTTTCGGTACGCTGCCTACGGGATCGTAATTGCTCTAGGCGCCGGCATGGTAATCCCCCTTATCCCCGGCTGGGCCTTTCTCAAGTACGGGCTTGCGAACGATGTCACCGGGCCAATCTTCGGCGGCATCAACAGTCTTGTAATGGGATTCGCAAATCTGGCAACCCCGCGGCTAGCCCGTCGGTTCGGAACCGTTCGGACAATAGTCCTGACTCAAGGGTCGTCTACGCTGTTTCTCTTCTCGATTCCGTTCTCGCCAAACTTCGCGACGGCCTCCTCGATCTATATCGTCAGAAGCATGCTGATGATGATGTCTAACCCAGCGCAGAACTCTCTCCTGATGGGCTTGGTTCCGGCTGAGGAGCGGTCGGTCGCTTCCGCTATCGTAGCCTCGCTCTGGAGACTGCCCAACTCATTCAGTACCGGTATCGGAGGCTACATCATGGGCCTAGCGACTGGCCCTAACGGAGTAACGAATCCTGACTCGATCTACCTCGCGCTGCCCTTCCTAATCTGCACTGCACTCTACCTCACAGCGATTACCTACTTCTGGCGATCATTCAAAGAAGTCAGACTACCAGAGGAGAATGTTCTCGAACCCCTAGCAGAGGTCGTCCCTACCGCAACCTAGCGTATCTCGATCTAGGGTAGTATTCCGCCGATCTTCGCCAACGTCACAAGTCCAGGCTTCTTCTCAAAGATTCCGGCTGTTATTTCTAGGGCCTTCTTCTGTAGCTTCTTGTCTTTGTTCAGTTTGCGAAGCGCTCTCCTGTTCAATCGTTTAATCAACCAGTTATCGCTCAGCGCATACGTCACAGTATAATTCGCGTGCTTCCCTATCACATCTGCACGCACCTTCCGTTCTTTCTGGTATTCCAGCAGGGAATTCTGTGAAAAGTCTCCAGCAACCTTACACTTGTCGATTACCTCGGCTAACGCGACCGCGTCTTCCAGGGCGAGGTTTACTCCCTGTCCTGCGTGCGGATGGAAACTGTGTGCAGCGTCCCCGAGTAGCGCGATCCCGTTTCCCACCCACCTGTTCACCTGAATGTATGAGGGGGTGAAGTACGCCATCTTCGTCCAGGCTTCCACACCGGTAAACGCGTCCGCCATCTCTGGGGCAGCTTGAACAACCTCTGATCTGAAAGAGGCCAAACCCTCTTTCTTCACGCTGTCAAAACTACGTGGACCGACACAATGGAAGAGATATGTTGCTTCAGGACCGGAAGGCATGATTCCTAACATCTTCCCAGGACTCTGATACTGGCGCGCCCGGCCCTCCAAGGCTGGAACTGGACCGACGAGTCCGACGAGAAACGAGTCAGGGTATTTCTTGGTCTTCACCTGCGCGCCGAGGCTAGTGCGTATGCGTGACTGTGGGCCATCCGCCCCGACAACAACAGGTGTTCGGATTTCGTCGTTGATGCCTTCTTCTTCGAAGAACTTCTCCCTCCCAGCTCTTCACTTCCAGAATCTGGGACGCAGAGCCTATCTCTTTGGCCCGGCCCAGTACTTCGAGTTTTTCCAGAACTGCGAGTCCGTTAGGTTGGAATGTCAGCCCGCGCGGAATGCCTTCTGGGCTTTTCTGCCGTTCGAGGAGAATTGTCGAGATTCCTTTTTTCTGGAGTTCTATTGCGAGTGCGAGGGCGGCTATACCCGCTCCAACAATTACAACATCGACTTTCCCAGGCAATTTTTTTCTTCCTCAGTTGCCCCTCGCCCAATCTAGTTGATATCTTAAAATCATGCCTGAACCGCTGTCGAGGAGGCTTGAGCAGAATTCACGGACAAGGTTCCACGGAGAAACTAATACTCTATGATCCAGGAATGTCGGTCGCCCCCCATGTATACGACAAGGACCGGCGATACGCTGTTCTGATCGTCGATATGCTCTATGACTTTGTCTATGGGAAGATCAAGACCGACCGCGCTCTCCCTATAATTCCAAAGTCCGGAGATCTGGCCGACGCCGCCCGAAGCGCAGACATCCCTGTCTTTTATCCGAACGATTCGCACATGCGCCGAGACTTCGAGATCCAGCGCTGGGGAGAACATGCCATGAGAGGGACAAAAGGCGCAAAGGTGATTAGCGCTCTCCGACCTCGCAAGAAGGATGTTGAGATTCCCAAGACGACCTACAGCAGCTTCCACGACACGAGGCTGGAGAAGGAGCTGAAGAAAGCCTACAACGGCAAGGGAGCAAACACGCTGATACTCGCAGGATTGCACGCCGACTGCTGCGTGAGGCATACTTGCGCGGACGCTTTCTTCAAAGGCTACGAGACGATCGTCGCCGAAGACGCAGTCAACTCGTTCACCGAGCAACAATACCGCACTGGGTTACAGTACGTCAAGTTCTGGTACTTGACCGACGTGCTTCCGACAAAGAAAATAGTGAAATTATTCTAGGAAGGGCTCGGGCTCGAAGAGGCCCACCCGCGTCATTATCGACCAAGATGGAGGAATAGATGATGCTCTCGCCCTCATCCTTGCGCTTAGATCCTCGGAACTAGACGTCGCGGGAATAACTGCGGTCTCGGGCAACGTAACAGTAGAGCAAGCGACACTGAATGCGTTGCGAGTCGTCGATCTTCTGAATAGAGGAGACGTGCCGGTTGCAAGAGGAATGGCAAACCCGCTTGTACGAGATGCAGTCCGAGCAACAAGCTTTCATGGGAAGGATGGGCTGGGCGATTCCCACCTACCACTTTCAAGGATTCGACCCTCAGACAAGAGTGCTCTAGACGCCATCTCGGACGAGTTAGTCGCCTCCAAGCCCCGTGAGCTAACCATCATCTGCACTGGTCCTCTAACCAATATTGCTGCTTTACTGACCGGTTTCCCTGATGCCGCCAAGATGATCAGGGAACTTGTGATAATGGGCGGAGCCTTTGGCGTAACAGAATATGGGGTTGGCAACGTAACTCCGGTCGCGGAGTTTAACATCTACGCGGACCCGGAAGCGGCAAAGATCGTGTTCGAATCCGGAGTCCCCTTAGAAGTGATTGGCCTTGACGTGACAATGATTCCCGAGAATCAATTGACTCTGGCGGATTATGCCAGTATCAAGAGGGGCAAGGACAGGGTTGCAGTTTTCGCGGGCGCCATCCTCAACAAGAACATACATCAGCACGGAATATTCGCGTTGCACGATCCAATGACGGTGGCCACCAGGGTCAAGCAATCACTGTTCGAATTTGCAGGCTACAATGTCCATGTGGAGACGAGAGGCGAAATCACCACGGGCATGACTGTTGCGGACAGACGCGAGCGGCTACCGGCTAGCAAGATGCTCGGCGAAAAAGTGATGATTTGCAAGAATGTCGATTCTAGAGGTTTCAAACATCTGTTTCTGGATCGTTTAACCTCGGCCTGAGTGGCTGATACATCAAAACAAGTGGTTCTGGGCTTCGTGTGAGAACTTTTAAACTCAATATCTGGCAATATACAGCTACTATGCCAAAGGAAATCGGCCACATAGAACTGATATCAAAGGATCTCATGGCGACAAAGAAGTTTTACTCCAAACTCTTCGGCTGGAAATTCGAGACGGTCGGTGACGGCTATGCAATGTTCAAGACTACCCAGAAAGGCGTCGGCGGCGGCTTCATGCTCGGCAAGAAAGTCAAACCGGGCTCAACAACATTCTACGTCAACGTGGACACCATACCAGCAACACAGCAGAAGGCAAAGAGTCTCGGCGGACGAATACTGAAGAAACGGAAGTCTATCGGCGGCGGAATGGGCTACTGGGGCACCATCGGCGACCCGCACGGCAACGTCATAGGCCTCTGGAGCAAAAAGTAAACCAACGCGCCAAGTGTTCCTAGTTACGCGCTAGCCTAGCGCGCAGTATCAAACTCCCTTTTTTCGCCTCATCCTGACCCTTTTCAAAATAAGCATGCTTTTCTCGACCCCCCGGGGTGGTCGTTTTTCGTGCCTCCCGCCCTTCACGAAACGCAAGAACGCTCCAAGGTAGTCGTCAGGTCCATAGCCAGATAGCTTCAAAACCGGGAAAACCCCCTAAAACTGGCATGAATCGCCCAAACTCGGCGAGAATGGAATGTGTTATATATCATGAGACCGAGACGCAGTGCGGCTCGATATGCAACCGAAACCGAAGCGACCAACCGGCGTAACCGTCCTAGCAATCCTGGAGATTCTAGGAGGATTAGCGGGACTCGTTGGCGGGGCCGCCCTGATAGGGGTCGCCGCGCTCGTATCATCCTCAAACTTCGCAACGCTATACCCTCAATTGGCGGGTATAGGAAGCGTATCGACGTTGCTATACGCGCTCGGCGCTCTTGCTCTGATTTTTGGTATCCTGGGATTGGTGTTGGGAATAGGTTTCCTGGGTGGGAAGGGCTGGGCGTGGACTCTTGGAATCGTTGTTGGAATACTCAATATAGTAGTCTCGATCGCAGAAACCGCTATCGGTTTCTCCAGTAACATCATAGGAATAATCTTCCCAATCATCATCATCTACTACCTGATGAGACCGCACGTCAAGGCCTTCTTCGGAAAGGGTCCAGCTATGGCCGCTGGAATGCAGCCTCCACCGATGATGAGTTCGTCGATGCCAATGGGCTCGGCCCCTATGGGATTGAACTGTAAGAATTGTGGAGCAAGCATTCCTGCTGGAGCAACGCGCTGCCCGAGCTGTGGTGCGAACCTATAGTCGAAGCACACCGTTTCTTAGCCGTTAGAATAGAACACTTTCTCCTTAGTCTTCCACGTCTATTGACTCACTAGCTGAGCTGGAGACTAGTAACAGTCGGCTTAACATGTCGACGGTTAAGACATGTTTTCCGTTATGATGCAGAAGCCTTCGCGGCCAATCGGTATTACACTTCTCGCAATAATTCAGATCCTAATAGGTGTCCTTGGACTTCTAGTCAGTCTCGCTATCATAGGCGTGGCGGCCCTGTTCTCCACTGTTCCCACAATTGGAACGCTGATCGGTACTGTAGGCGTCGTCATTGGTGGAGTGTTTGCCTTTTTCAGCCTCATATGGCTGGCGACTGGGGTCGGCTTTCTCCATGGAAAAGGTTGGGCTTGGACCCTCGGGATGATCTTCACAGTCCTCTCCATACTAGGGGCGGCCTACGTCGCGTTTACCGGGGTTTACCAAGCCGGCTATGCCTTAGTCTTCTGGATCATCATGATCATCTATCTCACCAGATCTCATGTCAAGGTCTTCTTCGGCAAAGGAACAATCTCAACCTCTATGCCAGCGATGAACACGCAACCGACATTGAGATACGCTCCAACTCTTCAATCGCAGACTCAGTATGCTCCGGCGGCCCAGCCAACTCTTCAGTACACCCCTGCCAATCCAGCGCCAATACAAGCACCAGTAGCGGCAACTGCAGCCGCGAAGTGTCGTTCCTGCGGCGTCCCTCTGGCTCCGGGGAACTCGTTCTGTACTAACTGCGGCGCGAAACAATAACTCTCTTTACCGGTAGAATTCCAGGCTGCGCTATGCCCAGAGCCGACGCGGTCGGCGAGTGGACAATCTCACCACGCCACAACCGTCTGTAAGCGTCCCGCAGTCCAAGGGTCTTGACCTCCATACCGAACTCGTACGGCTCTCGACGCAAAACTCCCTTCCTCAGATTACGGGCGAGATAGGCGTAAGCTCTTTGCGAGGACATTCCCGGAGAAGGATGGAACCATCCAAGCCTCTTCCAGGAAAGGGCTGAGTATCCGGTCTCCTCTTCTAGCTCCCGCCTAGCACAGGCCTCCGGGCTCTCACCGTTCTCGATGTGGCCTGCTGGAAGTTCGAGTTCCCAGCCCTGAATAGCGTGGCGATAGTTCCAGATCATCACGAGCTTGTCACGGCCAAGAACCGGAACAATGATCGAGAAATCGTCGACGAATAGTCGAGGATGGACCATTTCGAACCCGGTCTTGGACCGAATTCGGTCCCTGTGAAGCTTAAGATCACCGAGCGATGCAATCACTTTGCTCTCTATCGTCTTCCAGGGCTTAGCAGTCTTTCGAAACCTCAAGTTCTCTCTTGGCAGCTTGGAGCACCTTACGCGAGAGTCTTGCGCATGAGCAAGTGTTTCTCGCCCAACTTAGCGTGGGCTTTGAAGCCTTCCCTCTCAAACATGGCGACTGTTCCAAACCATAGAGACCATGATCCTCCCTCTTTGGAGGTGAGCGGGTACCCCTCAACTATTCCACCACCTTGCTTTTGGATCGAGTCCAGCGCGGCCTTCAATGCGACTTTCGCTACGCCCTTTTTCCTGAAGTCTCTGTCTACGAAGAAGCAAGTGAGACGCCAGAGTTTCGGGCCCCGATCTTCGGACAGATCCAGCTTGCTGTAGTTGCGGCCAGAATCGATTCGGGGCAATTCCTTCGCTGGACCATACTGGCACCATCCAACGGCTTGGTCGCCTGCATATACGAGGATTCCATGAGAGCGGTCATGTTTGACCAGAGCCTTCTTCTCTTTTCTATTCAGCGCGATCGCTTTCTCTCGCTCCAAACCTTCTTTCAATAAACGGCCTTCCTTATGATGGTAGAAGGTGCACCAGCAGCCACCCTGAACTCCGTTGTGTTTCGCGAAGAACTTCTCGAAATCAGGCCAAGTGGTAGAGCTTAGCTCCTTGACCTCATAGTTGATTCGAGTCAGTGTTGATGCGGCTATCTTCTTCGTTGCCGGAGTCCCCTTGATCAGAGAATCGGTGGTTCTTTGTAGTCCCCGAAAACCTTCCGTCCCACGTCCATGATCTCCCCCAGCGTAGCGTACGCTCTGACTGCCTTGACGAGGGGGTACATCGAATTCGCTTTCTCATCCTTGAACGTCTTCCTCAGCTCATCCAAGGCTTGCTCGACCTTGTTGTTGTCCCGCGTTTCCCGCACCATGTTTATCCTTGCAATCTGGCGCCGTTGAGCTTCCTCGTTGATCTTCAAAGTATCGATGGGCTTCTTCTCTTCGATCTGGTACTTGTTCACGCCAACGACAATTCGATCCCCTCTTTCCAATTCCTGCTGGTAGCGATAGGAGTTCTCAGCGATCTCGCGCTGTATGAAACCGGTCTTGATCGCGTCCAGCAATCCACCTGCCCGCTCTATCTTGTCGAAGTACTGGAAAGCGCGTTCTTCCATTTCATCAGTTAACCACTCCAGATAGTACGAGCCAGCCAACGGGTCGATAGTGTCGCCGACGCCCGTCTCGTCTGCGATAATTTGCTGGGTGCGGAGCGCGACGGTGGCCGCCGCCTCCGATGGCAACGCCCAAGCCTCATCGTAAGAGTTGGTGTGTAGCGACTGGGTCCCACCGAGCACCGTCGCCAGTGCTTCGATAGTTGTTCGTACAATATTGTTGAGAGGCTGCTGCCACGTTAGAGACGCGCCCGAGTTCTGGGCGTGCGTTCTCAACAATAGCGATCTAGAGTCTTTGA
>WNGQ01001243.1_pt1 | contig 26493 bp, 24 predicted proteins | sample 5407661 | NCBI WGS metagenome assembly WNGQ01 (sample SAMN13153382, study PRJNA577476) | soil metagenome | isolation source: 60 cm soil or saprolite under Garry oak tree replicate 2 | place: USA:California | collected 2016-06-15 | reverse complement strand
CTCAGTCAAGCCGTACCCGTATATCGCGTACGGCGCGGTTCCGCTGTTTCCGCCGCACACAGACCTCCATCGCCTGACGGACTCAGGCAAGCTCTACATCAATGGCTGGAAGAAATCCGTCACCCTTCGCTCGTCGTATGCGACCCCCTTGCTGTTACGACTGTGTAGCTGAACGTGTTACGGATAACTCATGCCTGTTGTAGAAAAAGGAAACGGTTACAAAGAATTTGATCTGAATATGTTCTAAAGATAGACTCGAAAGTACAGGGAGTGAACTACCACGAGGCTAAAGACCTCGTGGCTTCTTCGGAAGCCTGAGTTCACCAGACTCGCCAGCAGAAATGGTGGCAGCGTTCGAGCGGTCATGACACCCTCGGTTGACGCATCAGACCGCTGCTCTGTCGCCTGTGTTTAAGAAGAACTGAGGGAAGGTTCGGTGATGCTGACGCAAAAGCCGCTTGAACAGTGTCGAGATGAGGCCGGATTCTCTTCGTGGTGACAGCGAAGAGATACGCACAACCCGCGCAAGCGGAGCATTTTTCCGAAAGGAATCGTCGTTATGAATAGAGTCTATGTGCTTTCGTCGGACAGGGTGCCTCTCATGCCCTGCTCCTGTGCGATTGCTCGTTTGTTACTCAAGCATGGAAAAGCAAAGGTGGTACGCCGTACCCCTTTTACCATCAAGCTGCTTTCTCAGCCAGAGGACGCCTACACCCAACCATTGACCTTGGGCATAGATACGGGCAGCTCTGTCATTGGCTCTGCCGTTTCTGATGAGAGAGGAAACATTCTGTATCTCTCAGAAGTGGAAGTGCGCAACGATATTGTCCAAACCATGAAGGAACGGGCCGCAATTCGCCGAAATCGTCGTCAACGGAAAACAAGATATCGGCCTGCTCGCTGGTTAAACAGAAGAAATTCGATCAAGACGGGGCGATTTTCCCCCACGATGACCAGCAAAATTGAAGCGCATCTGCGAGAAATCCGGTTTGTGCAGGAGCTCGTGCCAATTCAATCCATTGTGCTTGAAACAGGAACGTTTGATCCTCATGCCCTGAAGAACCCCACAGTGTTAGAAAACAAATGGCTGTACCAACACGGAGTGAACTACGGCTACGCCAATACCAAAGCGTATGTGCTCACGCGAGATGGCTACCTCTGTCAACAGTGTAGAGGGAAGTCGAAAGATCAACGATTAGAGGTACATCACATCGTCTTCCGTAGTGAGCATGGAAGCGATGAAGAAGCGAATTTACTGACGCTGTGTCAAACTTGTCATGATAGCCTCCACGCTGGAACGATCACGCTCAAACAAACAGGGAAGAGAAAGGGAACGCTTCTGCACGCCACCCAGATGAACAGCATCCGCATGCAATTGCTCAAGCGGGTTCAGGCTGAGCAAACCTGGGGTTTTGTCACGAAAGAGCATCGCCAGGTATGGAGCCTGCCAAAAGAACATATCTTTGATGCCACGGTGATTGCAACCAGAGGGCAGAGACCAACCTTTCAAACAACAGCAGCGATCACAAAACGTTGTGTCCCCGATGGCGAGTTCCAACAGACCAAAGGCATTCGCAGCAAGCAACGCATCAATACGGGCAAGATTGGAGGCTTCCGTAAGTTCGACAAAGTGCGTTACTTCGGTCAGGAGTATTTCATCAAAGGTAGGATGGCTACAGGCTATGCGATCCTGATGGATATTGCTGGCCACAAAGTGGCATTGAAACCCATTCCGAAGTTCGACAAGATGAAGAGGGTAAGTGTCCGTTCATCATGGATGATGATACAAAGAACCATGCTCAATTTCTCATCTTCTATCACCTGATATTTGTCTGCAAATACCGGAAAAAGCTGTTAGCGCTCTACGGAAATGAGACGAAAAGGATAGTTGAGGAGATTGGGGCAAAGTCAGATTGTTCTTTGCAAGTCAAGAGGCTATTCGTCACTCCATTGCCAACCAGGGCTAAAAGACGGGCGATTCATCCACGAAGCTGAAGACTTCGGGGTTTTCTCGCCACTTTTCTATAAATTGGAGGACATTATGCAAATTGGCATTGGTCTACCAGCTACAGACCCGGGTGTAAGCACAGATTTCATGTTAGATTGGGCCAGGCGAGCCGATGCCGGCCCCTTCTCCAGCCTTGGCATCATCGACCGCCTCGTTTACAGCAACTATGAACCACTTATTACACTGGCAGCGGTTGCCGGTATTACCGGGCGCATTCGCTTGATGACTTCAGTGGTGATCGCACCGCTGCGCACCGCCGGCATTCTGGCCAAACAGGCGGCCAGCCTCGATGCCCTCTCCGGTGGGCGCCTGACCCTCGGTGTGGGCGTAGGAGGGCGAGCCGATGATTTTCACGCGGCCCCGGCATCGTTTAACGATCGAGGGAAGCGCTTCGAGGAACAGCTCACTCTCATGAAGCGCATCTGGTCCGGCCAGCCAGTGGATGATACTGCTGGTCCAGTAGGGCCGTTACCGGCTCGCCAGGGAGGACCTGAACTGTTGATCGGTGGCTACACACCATTCGCGATCCAGCGCGTTGCTCGCTGGGGAGATGGTTTTGTACTGGGCAGAGCAAGCGACCCATCCACTCGCCGCCAGGTATTGCACATGGTTGTAGAAGCATGGAAGGAGGCAGGCCGCCCCGGCAAGCCACGCCTCGTCAGCAGTATAGAATATGCCTTCGGCCCCGCCGCGCTCGAGCGCGCCGCCGCAAGCTTACGACGCTACTACAGCTACCTGGGAGATCAACGAGCGGAAGTGATCTCAAAGAGCGTTATCTCTTCACCCCAGGCGCTCAAGGCTGATATACAGGCCTTTGCTGATATCGGCCTGGACGAACTGCTTATCTTCCCCGTCGTCTCTGAGATGGAGCAATTTAATCGACTGAGGGACGTGATTGGTTAGTCAAGATGGAGCGTTTTGCAACAGCGCGGGGGATATGCTATCATGCCTGCGAGAAAATTCTTACAGGGAAGAGTGAAAGAAGAAAGGGTAGCCATGGAGCAGATCAATGAGCAGCACCCGCATAGGGGTGATTGGCTGCGCGAGATCGTGTTTGGACTCAACGACGGCCTCGTCACAACGCTTGTGTTTATTATGGCCGTCAGTACAGCAGCGCACGCTAACCTGATACTTATCGTACTCGGCGAAGTGCTGGCAGGAGGCATCTCAATGGCGCTTGGTGGCTACCTCTCCGCTCGCACCGCCAAAGAAGTACTTGATCAACGCATTGCCACCGAGCGTTTCGAAATTAAGCACGAGCCAGAGGAAGAGCGTGCCGAACTACGCGCGATCTACCGCGACAAAGGCTTTAGCGGCGCGCTACTTGACCGCGTAGTCGGCCATCTAACTGCCAATGACGAACGATGGTTCCGGGCAATGGTTCATGATGAACTGGGCGTAGTAGAAGACAAGCACATCAACCCATGGCTACAAGGCATCCAGATTGGCATCTCTTTTGTGGTCGGCGGGCTCATTCCGGCTATACCAGTCATACTTTCTCTGCCACAAGCTCGCTGGTGGGCTTATGGGCTCACCGCCCTTACCGCCCTCGTACTGGGAGCAATCAAAGCCAGGTACACACACAAAGGCGCTGTACGTGCCGGCCTTGAATTTCTCGCAGTTGTCACCATCGGAACTTTGGCCGGCGTTGGGCTCAGTTTCCTCCTCCACGGGTGATATATCTGATATATCACCTATATCAGTAAATTTATCTTCCCCTCTTCTGCGCAAAATCAATACCATTTTTCGTTCATTTGTTCTAGGTACATTATTCACTCCCCTTTTTGCCCCTAAATAATATTGACTGCTTGCTCAAAGTTGGGTATACTCTCTTTAAGATAAATTAGAACTTCCGTTCTGAGTTATCCCTATTTTTACCATGCGCGGATGGCCTACCTATTTTTTGCGTTGCTCTTCCCACACGCTGGTGTCGTCCGCGCAAGAGAAGAGAGTGTCACGAACTCCATCCCTTAGAAGGGGATGAGCTTGCGAAAGCAGGCTCGTAGTGTCCAGCCTCAGCGTCCAATGGCGTAGGCAGCCAGGTGCGGGCGCTCCGTTGGATCGGCCATGGCACCTCCGAATGCTTCCTCAGTTCGGAGCCCTGCCGCTCTGTCGTTAAAAGCCCGTCAGGAGTCCGGGTGGTGCGCAGAGCTGAACAAGCCGATGCAACCTTGGCGAGGGGAGATGTCCGGAAATGCCGCTCCAGACACGTCACACCGCCCTGTAAAGGGCCCGAAAGGGGAAACTCGTATGGTCTTTGTGCTCGACAAACACAAGAAACCGCTGATGCCGTGCAGCCCGAAAAGGGCGCGGCTCTTGCTCAAGCGTGGAAGAGCGGTCGTGCATCGCGTGTCACCATTCATCATTCGCCTCAAAGATCGCTGTGTGCAAGAGAGCGATCTCCAGCCCCTTGTGCTGAAGGTCGATCCGGGCAGTAAGTGCACCGGGATGGCTCTGGCTCGCGTCGAGCACGCCGGAGACGGCGAGGTGCACCACGCGCTCCACCTCGCCGAAATCCGCCACCGCGGCGAGCAGGTTCATGAAGCGATGGGAAAGCGGGTGCGTGCCCGTCGACGGAGGCGGAGCGCTCACCTGCGCTATCGCAAGCCACGCTTCGAGAACCGGAGCCGTTCTCAAGGGTGGCTCCCACCCTGCCTCCGCTCGCGTCTGAGCAACGTGCTCAGCTGGGCAAGCAGATATCGCCAGTGGGCACCGATGACGCGCATCGATGTCGAATGTGTCCGCTTCGATATGCAACTGCTCCAGAATCCAGAGATCGCGGGAGTGCACTACCAACGTGGCGAACTCGTGGGGTGGGAGGTCCGGGCGTATGTGCTCGTGAAATACGGCTATCGATGTGCCTATTGCGGCAAAACCAATGTTCCCTTTGAGATCGACCACCTGCTGCCCAAGAGTCGAGGCGGCTCCGACCGCGTGTCCAATCTCGTGCTCTCCTGCCACGACTGCAATGTGGAGAAAGGCAATCGGACAGCGGCAGAGTGGGGACATCCGGAAGTGGAAGCACAAGCGAAAGCCTCTCTGCGCGATGCGGCGGCAGTGAATGCCACCCGCCACGCCCTGATGGACGAACTCAGAGGGCTTTGCGTGCCCCTCACCAGCTGGAGTGGGGGGCGCACCCACTGGAATCGGGCGCGTTTTGGCCTCCCGAAGACGCATGCGCTCGACGCGCTGTGTGTGGGCGATCTCGCCGGGGTGGATGCCGCAAGCCTGAGCACCCTGCAGATCAGTGCCAGCGGGCGAGGCCAGTACTGTCGGACGCTCTTTAGCAAACACGGTTTCCCGCGAGGCTATCTCATGCGGCAGAAACAGGTGAACGGGTTGCAAACGGGGGATCTCGTGCTGGCGGTAGTTCCCCCACCGTACAAAGCCCAGGGAACGCACAAAGGACGGGTCGCGGTCAGAAAAAGCAAGTTCTTCCGCATCGCTGACGTCGATTCCATCCCCGCGCAGTACTGCACGGTACTCCAGCGCGGGGACGGCTACAACTATGCAGTTGTCCAGGCAGCTGGGGCCGTTCCCCGGCTCTCCCCCCATCAAGGAACGCCTGCACATACCCCTGCATGAATGTCAGGGGTATGTGCAGGCGGGGATTTTTATGAACGACCATCGCTTATCTCTATTTCTTTGGCGCGTCTCATGCGGCTTCCCCTCGCCAGCCGACGATTATGTCGAGACGGCGCTTGACTTGAATGAACTCGTGATTGCTCACCCGGCGGCCACATTTTATGTCAGAGTCTCCGGTGACTCCATGATGAACGCCGCTATCTGTCATGGTGATATCATCGTGGTTGATCGAGCCAGGGAGCCTGGGCATAACTCCATTGTCGTTGCCCACCTGGACGGGGAATTTACGGTGAAACGGCTTTCTCAACGGGATGGTGCGCTTTACCTTGTTCCAGAAAACCCCCTCTACCAACCAATACAGATCACCGACACAACCGATTTTTCCGTCTGGGGCGTGGTCACCTATTGCATTCATAAGGTGGTATGAGAAAGAAAATCTATGCGCTGGTCGATTGCAATAACTTCTATGTCTCCTGCGAACGAGTATTTCATGCATCGCTGCGTGCGAGGCCCGTTATCGTCCTCTCCAATAATGATGGATGCGTCGTTGCCAGGAGTAACGAGGTTAAAAAATTGGGCATCAAAATGGGCCAGCCTATTTTTGAGTGCGAGGAGCTTATCAGAAAGCACAACATCCAGATCTTTTCGAGTAACTACTCCCTGTACGCTGATATGAGCGCCAGGGTCATGAAGGTTTTATCTCAGTTCTCCCCCAGGCTCGAAGTCTATTCCATTGACGAGGCGTTTCTTGACCTGTCAGAACAAATCATCGATGATCTGTCGGAATTTGGGCGCACCATCAAGGCAAGGGTGCTTCAATTTACCGGCATCCCCGTCAGTGTTGGCATTGCATCTACAAAGTGCCTGACAAAAGTCGCCAATGAAATCGTGAAAAATGATGCGCGCTATGAGGGAGTGTTAGACGTTACCGCGCTGTCAGAGCAAGCAACAGATGAAATGTTAGCGAAGGTAGCCATTGAAGACGTGTGGGGGATCGGCTCTAAATACAGCCTGTTCCTCATGAATCACGGCATCTTGAGCGCGAAAGACCTCAAATACGCCGACGAAAAGTGGATCCGGCGCTATCTCACCGTGGTAGGAGAGCGCATCGTCTTAGAGCTACGAGGAACAGCGTGCATTCCCCTTGAAGCGGAACGGCCTGCTAAGAAGGGCATTATGTGTTCCAAATCCTTTGGCAGGGATGTCACACGCCTGGAAGAGCTTGAAGAGATCATCGCGACATACACGGCCAGGGCCGCTGAAAAATTACGGAGCCAGGACTCTCTCACATCCTGTATCACGGTATTTATCCGCACAAACGCCTTGAAGGACACCCCGCAATACTCCAATTCCTTCTCACAGCGTATCCCCTACCCAACGGCATTTACCCCCGAGCTGATACGTTACGCGCTCAAAGGCTTGAGAGCCATGTATAGAGACGGCTACAACTACAAGAAGGCGGGAGTTTTTCTCACGAAAATTATCCCGCAAGATGGCGTACAACCTGATCTCTTCAGTGAATTTTCGTTGTATGACTACTATAAGCAGGCCCGGCTGATGTATCTTATTGATGCGATCAACAAGATGTATGGCCGTGATACCCTTTTTTTCGCGGTGCAGGGCATCACTCGCCCCTGGAAAATGCGGCAATCCCGGCTTTCAGGGCACTTTACAACGCGCTGGAGCGACATACTGACCATCAATTAATCTGAACAATTGGAGACAAATATCTCTTTTTAAACACTTGCACTTATGCTTAAGGAATACTATTATAGGAAACGAAGTTTCGTATTAGTTCTGTTTAATCTGATTAAGAGGGATGGGAGTACGTTATGGCTTTTATACCGGCGCTTACGAGCTATGTGATTGATTGGGGGTGGCTGCGTATTGGTCCACCCTATATTTATATTAATATTGACCCGGCTATTGTACGCATAGGGCCGTTCGTGCTGAGCTGGTATGGGCTGATGTATGCCGTGGCTATTATCCTGGGTTTGCGCATCGTGCGAGGGTATACTACGCGCAAGGGGATTACGCAGGCGGCGGTATATCGTATCCTCTGGTGGTGTATCCTTGCCGGCATTATAGGAGGGCGCCTGTACTTCGTGATACAGCAGCCAGACCTGTTTTCGTATTACCTCGCGCAACCACAGCATATCCTGGCGACGTGGGAGGGGGGGATGGCGTTCTATGGCGCTATCTTTTTGGTGATTCCTACGCTGATCTGGCGGGCGCGCAGAGAGCGTATCAATCCCCTGGTGCTGCTTGACGCGGGCGTCCTGTTTGCCGCGGCGGGACAGATCTTTGGGCGTATTGGCAACCTGATCAATGGCGACATTATTGGGTATCGCAGCACGTTACCGTGGTCAACGGTCTACCAGAATCCCCATAGCTGGGCGTGTTTGAATCCCGCCACGTGTAATGTGCCTGTTCAGCCTGCCGCAGGCTATGAACTACTGACCAATATTCTTATGTTGGGCTTGATGTTCTTCATCGCGTGGCGCGTCAGGCGACCGGGCATTCTGATGCTGGTGTACCTCTTTGGCTACGCCATTACGCAATTTTTGCTTTTCTTTGTGCGCGATAATCTGATTGTCAGTTTCCTGGGCTTGAATTGGGGTTTGAAACAGGCGCAGTGGACTTCGCTGGTGGTGCTGGTGATTTTGCTTCCTGTTACATACCTGGTTTTGCGCTATTCTAAACCGATACCGGCAGGTGAGGTTGCCGCGACCTACGGGATTCCGCAAAAACCGGCGGTTGAGGATGATAGGGAGAACGTAGAAAAGGTAGAGAAGGCTGGGGAGAAAAGGGGAGTGGAAGAGGGGAAGGTTGAGGGGAGCGGGTCTGGGGACGTGAAAGAGACAACGGCAGAAGGGCATGGGGATGAGGGTGACGCAGCAAATGCCTCACGTGAGGATGAGGTGGCACCTGGTAAGGTAAGAGAGGATGGGGCGGCATCTGATAGCCAGGAAATAATAGCTGAGAATCGATGAGTGCGGTCATACCCGGTAGAGCAATTTGCGGTGAAGGACGGAGATGAGGGTGTCGGTGAGGGTGAGCACTTCTTCGAATTGCGTGGCCTGCTGCTCTGGCGGCAGGCCATTTGCGCGCCACCGTCCAAACAGGTGCTGTTCATAGGCAGCCAGTTCGCTGCGGACTAGCTGGCGCAGTTGGAAGCGGATCAATGAAGGTAGAGCTGGCGGTAAGCCGAGCCGGGTAAGACGTTGATAGAGTTGGAGCAGCAATACATCGTCTCCTGTAAATAGTTGCGATTCTTCTATGGCGACGGGGAAGAGCAGTCCCTGGCGTGCCAGTTCATCTATTTGTTCCTTTGTAGCCCCGGTTTGTTGCATCAATTCTTCTTTGGTGAGCTTCACATCCTGGCCGCTGGAGGTCAGGGGGCGCAGGAGTCGCTGCTTAAGTGCGAGGTTCATTTCTACGTCACCTTGTTGGGCGCGTATCTCTAGCAATTGTTTGATGACCTCGAGGGGTAAATTTTGCTGCTCTTTGAGCTCTTTGATGATATTGAGAACGAGGAGGTGCTCCTGGTTGTAATGGGCCACGCGTCCTTGCATGATGGGTGGTGGAAGCAGTCCCTGGGTGTTATAGAAGCGGATAGTTCTACTTGGCACTCCTGTTTCGTGGGCAAGGTCGTCTATGCGTAGTAATTGTTGATCGCTGCTGCCTACCACGTGTACTGTACCTCGTGAATTGTAACAGATAACCTGTTAGATAAAGATCAAAATGGACAGGGGTACGATACAACATTGGGTTTTTTAGTATCGCAAACCCCTGAAGTAGGCTATTGTGAGCCGTCAAGCCGTAGGGGTGGGAGTGGTTGGGATGGCGGGAGGGGGACGCTTGCGTCGCCCCCATCCTGGTCCTACGAGCCTTCCCCTTCCTCCCAGGGCGACGCAAGCGTCCCCTCCCCACATCCACGCCACCCCCGCCCCTACATTTAACTGGTGACTTTGTTGATAACTTCTTCATCGGAGACGTCACCTTTGATGGTGGCTTGACCAATGAAGAAGAGGGATGCGCCGATGAGTAGCGATAGGACGGCGATGCCGCCAATCCACCAGATCCAGACCGTTTTGCTGAGCAGCGGCGTCCAGGGGCCGGTGAAGATTACATAGACTCCGACGCCACTTGCAACAAGTCCGAAAAGCGAACAGAGATAGAATACCCAGTCCGGCGCCAGGCGTGCGCGGGTAAAGGTTTCATGAAACTTGTAGCGGATGATGATCACGTCGATGAAAAGGATCACCATCGAGACGCACCAGATGACGGTAACCGCTGCCTGCAGGATGACATAAACAATCGTGGATAGGTCGGCTGGCTTAAAGCCTGTGCTGAGAGAGTAGGGGGCTATGATGAAGGCCAGCACGGTGAAGACCCCTGAGATGATGCTCTGCACGAGTACGGCAACCCACGGCACCCTGTTGGCGTTCACTTTACTCATGACTGCCGGCATACGACGGTCCAGGCCGGAGACGAAGAGCAAGCGACCAAACGAGTAGTTATAAACAGCGGTATTGAAGAGGAAGAAACCGATAAAGATGACGTTGACGAGCCAGCCCAGCACAGTTCCCGCGGGGCCAAACCCCAGCGTTACGGCTTCAGCGATAGCCGATGGGCTGCCTTGATCTTTTAAGGGGACGGCAACCATGACGCCAAATGTGCCTATGAGATAGGCGGCGATGACTACCACTGATCCCCAGAGAAGATAGCGTGTTATCGAGCGTGGATGGGTAATCTCCACGCCCATGTTGAGGGGGACCTCAATACCGAGGAGAGCCAGGATGACGGTGCCATAGAAGGTGGCGTTGCCCCAGTTGAGAGACCAGGCGTGCGGCGAGTAATCGACTGGAGCAGGGTGCCCAAGCGAGAGCAGGCCGGCGAGACCGATGAGGAGAATAGCGCCGCCATAGGCTACGAAGACAATGTTGACGAAGTTTTGTGTGACACGGAAGCGTAGGATGGACAATACAAAGGAGAAGGCGATGACGGCGATAATGACGACGCCTTGCTGCCATGGCTCGGTCAAAAAGTTGCTATTGAGCTGCTGGATTAGTGAGACGACAGCATCGCCTGTGGCGATCATCACGAGCACGCCTGGCCACCACGCGCAGAAGCCAGCGAAGAAACCCAGGAAGGCTCCAAACGCTTTGTTCGTCCAGACGTAGATGGAGCCTTCGCCTGGAAACATGAGACCAAGTTGGCCGGTAACGATGGCACCTGGGATGAGGAAGGTAATGAATCCCAGGCCCCAGTAGATGTAGGCGGCCGGGCCAGCACCCCCTGCCATGACGGCTGAGTTGCTGATAAATAGGACAATTGCAACGAAGATGGCTACCATGTCAAATGTGTTTAAGACTTTGGGGAGAATACCCGCAGCAATGCGTTCAGAACGTAGGACCTCACCGCTTCCACTCTCGGCAGTTGTTGCCATATGCGTCTTTCCTCCTAAAGAAATGTCTGTAGCCGAGGCCATAGCCGGGGGGCTATACCGGGTGGCTGGCGCAGGGTCAGAGGCTACAGATGATGAATAGAGAAGTGCCGTAATTATGAGCGTTTTCGTTGCTTTGTGTATGTGATTTTGGAGCTACGAAACGAGATAAGATGAAACCTCTCTTTCCTTGTATAACAGCAACGATACATTGCTGTTACGGTACAATATGTTGTGTGATGAGGTTGAAAACGCCCAGCTAGCCACCTGTGTTATGAAGGCAATTATATGATAGATTCTTAGATGAGATACGTCAAGGGCTTGTGGGTTAAGGGGTGTATGAAAAAGTTGTTGGAAAGCGGGCGAAGAACATGTGTAGGGGCCGATTTATCGCGCCCACAGCCGATTGATCGGCTATGCCAGCAGGCCGATCAATCGGCTGTGGGCGCGATAAATCGGCCCCTACTTCATACAGTTTGACGCTTTTTTAACTGGCTGAATATTAGTGTGTTGGCGTTCCTGGCGCTTTGGGAACATTTGTGGGTATGCCTGATTGAGGATTATTTACCTTGGCCTGTTCTTCCTGTATTTTGCGTTGGAGCGCCCGCAGGTAGGCTTGTGCGGCGTCGAGATCGGAGTCGGCGATGGTTTGCCACTCTTTAGGCACTTCTTTGACCCGTTTTGACCAGGTTTCGAGGACTGTCTGAAGTGCCGCAAGCGTATCGTTATCCTGGTTAATCCTGGCGAGCCACCCTCGTCCTTGAATAAGCGTTCTGAGGGTGATATTGAGAAAATCACCTGTGACGGTTGCCGCGAGGTTGACCACGGGCGAGACAAAAGCGTCGTAGGCAAGACGGGTCAACCTCGCGGCATTGCTTGCTCCCGTAAGGGAGATACCTTCCATGTTGGTCAGCGTCGCAATGAACTCTTTGCGTACGGCCTCTGCGCCGGCGGCCAGGCCTTTATTGTAGGCATCTTCAATTTGATGTTCGATGTTTGTTCCGGCATCGTGAAGGGCCTGGGGAATCTTCGGACCTAATTCATAGGCGGCGAGGCCACCGACGGCTACTACACCAGCTCCCACCAGTAATTTGCGGCGAGTGAGTCCGCCCTTTTTGGATTTTCTCCTGGGTCGCGGTCGTGATCGTGGACGTGGTCGCGCCGGGCGCTCCTCAGGCTCATCTACGTACTCGTCCTCTTCGTATTCGTCATATTCCTCTGGATAGTCATAGCGCGGTTCCGGCAAACGACGAGTGATTATGCGGGGGCGAGGGGCCGGTGATCTCAGCGGGGGATTTTGTGCATTCACCTCGCGTTGATCGAATGGGTCTTCGTAACCGATGTCAGGGTCGACAGGATCGAAATCATTCCACTCGTCCGCTTCTTCGTCTTCGCCTGTTTCGATATACTGTCGTGATGGCGGCAGTTGGGTGGGGCGATATGCACCTGCATGGGGCGCTCCTTCATAGCGAACACGATAGCGGTTCGTATAAAGCGCATCGTCACTTGATTCTTCCGGGGCCTGATAGTCGAGCTGTTCATCTTCGTTCGCATATTGCTCGTCGTCTAATTCACCGTAATCCTGTCCCACGCCTTCTTCCGGGAGCGTGGTTGATTGATATTTGCTGGCGATAATGCTTTGCCTGAGTAATTGTCGAGTCCGGCGGGGATTGGGTCTGGGCGCAAGTGGTCCACTGGTGCGACGGCTGGCTTCTCCATTTGAGGGCCAGCGGTCGGCTGCTTGAGAGGCGTCTCCTCGTCTATTTTGAGTCGATCCGGAGCCAGAGCCGTTACGGTTCTGGCTGTTTAGTGGATCATAATCATATTGCCGGCCAGGACTTCGCCGATAAGCTTTTCGTTCGAATTGATCCTTTGACATAAATACCTCTACTCTTCATGAAGCTTAGATCGGTTGCAATGCAGCACGACGAGTTAAGACACGCCTTCTACCCATTATACCTTTTTTATTCTCTTGAGTCCAGGGGTTGATATAAAAAGTTTGTTAATAATCACTATACTCAATCGTACACGATGTTTTACTCCAGCATAGGACTATTAGCATGCTAGTTTTTGGACGTGCATAAGGTATTTTTAGTCACTTAAGAACTTATGTTCTAACTGTACCATATATTTCTTCCTATTGCAAGTAGGAAAGATATCCCTACTGTTCATCCCTATGCTATAATGTACCAAATTGTGTTTGGAGCGGCTGTTGTGCACCCGGCTGGGGGTCGCTTATCAGGGGAGAGAAAAGACACTATGCCTGACACTGATAAAGAGGAGCCAGGAAATGCAATGCCAATCATTGCTTGTGTGACGGTTGGCGTTTTCCAGGAGAATTGTTACCTTTACGCCTGTCCTCAAACGCACCACGCGGTTATTATTGACCCGGGGGATGAGGCGGAACGTATTCTGCAAAGAATTCAAGAACTGGAGCTCATTCCTCAATATATTATTAATACGCACGGTCATATCGATCATATTGGAGCGATTGACGCGGTGAGTGCTGTCTATCCCGTGCCGCTAGCGATCCATCCTGATGATGCCATTATGTATACGGACGAACAGGTGGCGAAGTTGTACGGCCGTTCGTCTCCACTGGTACAGAGAAAACCGGATATTTTGCTGAAAGAGGGGGATCGCCTTGCTTTCGGTACGCTCACACTTGAGGTTGTACATACCCCTGGCCATACTCCCGGGGGCGTGTGCCTGGTCAGCCGTCCTTATTGTGTGTTCAGTGGAGATACGCTCTTTCATCGCAGTATAGGACGGACAGACCTCCCGGGAGGAGACTTCGAGCAGATAGTTACCTCTATCCGGGATAAGTTGTATACGCTGGAGGATGATCTCGTCGTTTTTCCCGGACATGGAACGCCGACGACTATTATAGAAGAGAAATATGAAAATCCTTTTGTGACTGTAGAGGAGTAATGTATTGTGTCTAACATTTGTGTGATTGGAACAGGATATGTAGGTCTGGTGACCGGCACGTGTTTTGCCGACCTGGGCAACCAGGTGATATGCGTTGATATTGTGCAGGAGAAGATCGAGCTGCTCAAACAAGGTATACTGCCTATTTATGAACCAGGTATGGAAGAATTGGTGGAGCGCAACGTCAACGCGGGGCGCCTGCGTTTTACGACCAGCTATCAAGAAGGGCTGGATAACTGCGAATTCATTTTTATCGCGGTGAATACTCCCACCGGCACAAGCCAGGGGGGAGCGGATATGCGCTACGTTGAGAGCGCGGCGCGCAGTATCGCGGAGAAGCTCGATCATTACGCCATCATTGTCAATAAGAGTACGGTTCCGGTCGGGAGCGGCGATGTGGTGACGCGTATCGTTCGCAAGAACCTGGCGCGGCCAAATGTGCCGTTTAGCGTTGTCTCTAACCCGGAGTTCCTGCGCGAGGGGTCTGCCCTGCTGGATTTCCAGAGTCCAGATCGTGTCGTGCTTGGTTCGTCAGACCAGGAGGCCGCGCGCAAGGTGGCTACACTGTATTTGCCTTTGCGCACGCGCATTCAGATTACCGACCTGTATACAGCAGAGATGATCAAGTACGCGTCGAATGCATTCCTGGCAACAAAGATTTCGTTTATCAATGAAATAGCGCAGATTTGTGAACGCCTGGGGGCCGATGTAAAAGAAGTGGCCGTGGGTATGGGCTACGATAAGCGCATTGGACGGGCCTTCCTGGACGCCGGGTTGGGATATGGTGGGAGCTGCTTCCCCAAGGACGTGCGCGCACTGGCTCACATGGCAGGTGAAGCAGGGCTGCATCCACAGCTGCTCAATGCCGTGATGGATATTAACTATGACCAGCGCCGCCTCATCGTGACAAAGCTCACTTCTATTCTTGGTTCGCTGCGCGGTTGCACGATTGGTATTCTGGGCCTGGCCTTCAAGCCCAACACCGATGATATGCGCGAAGCTCCATCGGTGGATATCATTCGCTGGGTCACCAGTCAGGGCGCGATAGTGCAGGTCTATGATCCGGTGGCGACGCAGACCGGGCGTGAGGCTTTGGAGCGAGAGGGTATCCGTATGGAGACTGTGAACTTCTGTGATAGCGCCTACGAGGTAGCGCAGGACGCCGACGCGCTGGTGATGGTGACGGAGTGGAACGAATTCAAGTCGCTGAACATGCTACAGATTCGCAGTGCCATGCGGCGCCCCGTGCTGATCGATGGGCGTAACATTTATGAAGCAACGGAGATGAATCAACTGGGCTTTATCTATCGCGGTATGGGTAGGGGAACGGGCCCCGCACCTTCGGTGCTGCCGCCGGGAGACAGTACCAGCATTCCGCAGTTGGCGCAAGGATGATTGCAAAGGAAGCAGGCCACCCCTGGAGATAGAGAGAGAAAGAGTATGGAGGAGAAAGACCTGCCGCTGTTGTTTACGCCATTGGTGAGGCAACCGGGCATGGCTATACCCGACTGGCTGTTTGGGCCTGCAGGGGTGGCAGGTTTGCCGGCTCCGCTCAGTCCGCCACGGGGCGTCAACGTCGCTGTTGGAATCGATATTATCGAGGTGGCGCGCGTGCGCAAGGTTTACGAGCGGCATGGCGAGCGTTTTCTTAAGCGGGTCTTTACTGAGCGAGAGGTGTTGCAGTGCCGTGGGAAGGCGACACGGCTGGCAGGTCGTTTTGCCGCCAAGGAGGCTATCAGTAAGGCGCTGGGGACGGGCATCCACGGGGTGGCGTGGCGTGAGATGGAGGTAGTGCAGTTGCGCAGTGGTCGCCCCACGGTTACTTTGCACGGCAACGCCAAACGCAGAGCAGAACTGCTGGGCATCAGCGCTTTTGATGTGAGTATCGCGGACCTGGCAGAGTTTTCGATTGCCGTGGCCGTGGCAGTGCAGACGAGTGTTGAGACAAAGGAATAGATAAGAGCGGCTGCACAAAAGAGTATGAGAGCGTTATTACAACGGGTAAGCCGTTGAGTAGTCTGGTTCACGATGCCTCAAACGGCATGTCAAGCTGTCGCTTGAAACATTTTGTGGCGAGCAAACGTATAGGTATTAAAGAAGAACTTTTAAGACCTTGCGGTCGCTTTTTATCCAAAAAGGAGGGGTTTCTGGAAACCATCCCTTCTACTTTCATAAGGCTTATCGAGTGCTACTTCGATACGTCGTACTTATTCATGAAACTGCTCCTGCCCAGTCAGGCACTTCTTCACGAACAAGGCAATAGAGCCGCGCAACTGGACATCCCACCCCATTTGCAAGCAGAATACAACTTGCTCCACCTGCAAGCAGGGGCAAACCTCGCAGAGGTACACGCTCAGTACCGCGAACTGGCCAAGCTTTATCACCCGGATGCCGGTGGACACCACGCCTACTTTCTCGCGCTACAGCAAGCCTATGAGCAGGTGGTGGAGTATCTGCAAACACGCGGATGAAAGACGACGTGAAGTTGTAATCAGGGAAGAGAGGAGAGCTTTCTTCCCCACCTGACAGGAGGAACTGCTTGAGTCAGATCAAACAATCGTTATCCTGGTGGTGTTTTGACAAGGCAGGTATGACGCCACGGCAATTGTTGCGCACAGCAGCCGGCATTGGGTATCAGGGCGTTGAGTTGGTGAAGCCGGAACACTGGCCACTGATCAAGGAGCACGGGTTGACCATCGTCTCTACCAATGGAGGGCTTTCCATTGAGCAGGGTCTCAACCGGCGCGAGCATCACGAGCATCTTGAGCAAAGGATACGTGCCACCATTGACCAGGCTGAGAAATGGGGCATCCCCAATGTGATTGTCTTTAGTGGCAATCGTGAAGGACTGGACGACCGGGTGGGGGCCGAGATCACGGCTGAAGGATTACGCCGTGTAGCGGGAGCCGCTGAAGAAGCTGGCGTCACGCTCGTGATGGAACTGCTCAATAGTAAAGTCGATCACAAAGATTACCAGTGTGACCACACCGCCTGGGGAGTAGAGGTGTGCCGGATGGTCAATTCACCGCGTGTGAAACTGCTCTATGACATCTACCACATGCAGATCATGGAGGGCGATATCATCCGCACCATCCGCGACCATCACGCGTATTTTGCGCACTATCACACGGCTGGCAACCCGGGTCGTCACGAGCTTGACGATACGCAGGAGCTGAACTATCCGCCCATCGTCCGCGCTATTCTCGAAACTGGCTACCAGGGCTACCTAGGACAGGAGTTCATTCCGCAGGGCGACCCGATTGCAGGACTCAAACAGGCTTTTGATGTGTGCAATGTGCGTGTGTAGGTGGAACCTCGATACTCCCCAGAGCATCTATTCTCCTGGTGCTCCTTTGCCAGTGCTAAACTAGAGAAAACAAAAAGTTCTAGGACCAGAATATGAGAGCGTTATTACAGCGAGTGAGCCGTGCCAGCGTCACTGTTGAGGGACAGGTTGTGGGCCAGATAGGTCAGGGACTGCTGGTACTGCTCGGAATCGGGCAGCAAGATAGCGAGCTTCAGGTAAAGACCCTGGCTGATAAGATAGTCTACCTGCGTATCTTTGGCGACGATGAAGGCAAGATGAACCGCTCTCTTCTCGATATTGGCGGAGAAGTTCTGGTCATCTCGCAGTTCACCCTCTATGCCGATACGCGCAGGGGCCGGCGACCCAGCTTTACGAATGCGGCACCTCCAACAGTTGCAGAAACCCTCTTTGAGCATTTCAAGGAGTCTCTTGCCAGCTATGGGCTTACTGTCGCCAGCGGGATTTTTGGTGCTTATATGACTATTGAGATTCGGAATGAGGGTCCTGTCACAATTTGGCTGGATAGTGAGCAGATGTAATGTCATTGGTGTAGTCCTTTAAACCAGAGCAAAACAAAACATGACCCAGAGCAAAGTGTTAGAACAAAGATCCACACAGGTGCCAAAGAGTGGTCCACCAAGGGAAAGAGCAGACGGGTCAGGTGATGTGAGAGAGCCGGCGATAGGGGTGCCAGCCCCAAAAGCGTGGAGGATGCGTTTGCCAAAGCCGACGCCAGCGCCCAGCGAAGGCGAGAGATGGGAACTTTTGCCGGACACTTGCGCCAGTCGGCTCGTTGGCACCACTCATGGAGCCATCTGCAACGAGCAGGCCACAGGGGTGCAGAGAGCAAGGCAAGCAGAAATCCATAGGCGAGAGTGACCAAGAGCAGCATGTTGCGCCGCGCCTGCCAGCCCTGGAGCCGAAGGGATTCGATCTGGAGTTCGGTTTTCTGAAACCGGAAACTTTCCTCGATTTGCAAGCTCCGAACAGAGGAGAGGACGATGTCCCAGACTTGCTCTGCGGTCTCGACGGGTTCATTGGTGAGCAGATACCAGGGTTCACGCCCTTTGCCTTGTCGCACCACGACCAACCACAACTGGCCCCGATACTGGGGATGTCGCACTGGCAAAGCAAGCACGCGGGTGCTGCGATAGAGGTGCAAATGCGTGTCCCAGAGCCATTTCGCCTCTCAAAAGGGTCGTTTGCCGCGGGCCATCTCCCAGGCTTTGCGCTCTTGCCCACAAGCGTCGATGAGCTTGTTGCCTTTCTTCCAGCGCACGACAAAACGCAGCTGGTGCCGGCAGAGCTGCCAGAGCCAGGGACCGGTGCCATATCCCCTCTCGAAGACATGGTGTACCTTGCGTCCCCATCGCTGCGCCGCTTGGCTCAACAAGACCTGCTGCTGCTGGCGTTGCTGCCAACTTCCTCCTTTTTCCCGACTCCACCACGCGCATGGCGACGACCTGAGGCACGCCGCTTTGTCCGAGCAGCAACAGGCTTTCCCACTCAAAGCCTCGCACACTCACCGGCATGCGACTGGGCTGATTGAACACGCCTTTTCGCCTGCGTGCGAGGCGTCGCACCCGGCTCGAGCGCACCGCACCCAATCCTTCCAATTTCTCGCTTTCCGGCTTTTCCAGCACGAGGCTCACCCAGATGCACAGCGGCGTTTCTCCTCGCTGTTGCATCTGCTTTCGACTCATCTCCGCTTGTTCCCACAGCACCTCTTCGATCACCTCCGACTCCCAGCCCTGATGCTGGAAGGCTCGTTGGAGCCGTTGGGTTCCCGCTTCGGCGTGCGCTGGCCCACAGATCGCACTTCCCAATGCGCTCGTCTTCAACTCCGTGCGCGTTTGCACGATTCCGGCCATGGTGGCTGTGAGATTGCCGACCACCCGTTGATCCAGAGACGCGTCCAGCCGCTGGTGGGAGGGAGCCAGATACGTTGCGAGCTGCTCGGCCCAAAACGGGCTTTCTTCTTCTGCCGTTGGTTTCTTGTCTCCCTCTGTGCCATCCTGAAAGACCATGAAGACGACCTCCTGTTTCACTGAAGAGTTTGTTTCGTTTCCTCAGTGTCCCTCAGAAGGTCGTCTCTTGTCTTCCTTTGGCTCCTTAGAGCATTTGTTCCAAAACTTTGCTTTGGGTCATGGCATTGGCTTCCTCCTATCCGGGTCCGAAGTTGAACACCGCCTGATGATAAGTGCCGTCAACCAACTTCACGATGAGTTCCCTGCATCCGCTCCATGACGTGCTGGTCTGCCAGTTGTAATTGTACTCGTCGCTCGCCTCACTGGACCCGCTCGGGGTTGGGGAGGTAGGTTCACCAGTGGTGATTAGTTGCGGCGAGCTGCAGGAGACTGGCGCAGACTGCGGGTAACCGGCGGCAAGGACATCGGTTAGAGCGGCATCCGACCCTGCGAGGGAGAACTTCACCGGAATCGTCTGGCCCGGAATCTCATCGTTGATTTGAGGCAGGTTCGAAATCGGCGGGAAGAAGCCGCTGAAGGGGTAGGGCTCGACGGTTCCGCAGGAGCTAGTATGTGGCGCGAGACCGGCGACCGCGACGTCATCCGCGTGAGCACCGGCAGGCCCGGCCCCGATGGCGTCCACAAAGATGACTCCCGCATTCGCACCGGGGAAGGTGAATCCGGTGGCCCGGAGAGGGATGCGGATGGTGGCGGCGACGTGGCCGGTCGAATCAGCAATGACCTGTCCCACTTGCTGCTCCCCGGCGGACCCGAGGCCTGGGGAAGCCACGTACAGCTGCACCGAAGCGCCCGGGGTGAACCCGTCGCCTGCTGCGGACAACGTCTGGCCAGCCTGGTAAGTGCCCTCGCAGTCGGCACTTCCAATGGTGACCGGCTGCAGAGTTAAGGCCTGTACCACGACAGACGGGGGGGTGGCCACAGTGGACGGGGGGTCGGGCAGGGGGACCGGATTTACAGGGAATCCAGCCGGCGTGAGATTGGTTGCCGACGCGATGTATCTCTCAAAGGCGGCGGCATAGCCGCTGCTTTGTCCAAGCTCGTTCGGGTGGAAGGACCCGCTAATAGGTTTTCCAGGAAGCGTACTGCCGGAGAGAGCAGTGAAACCACGGATCCACTCCCCACCGTTACCGCACACTGCATGGCCGGTGAAGTTGGGGCGGACATCGACGAAGTTCACGCCGGCCTGACCGGCAGCACGTTGCAGGACTCCGTCCAACCTGTCCGTCGCGGGGTTGAAGTACTGCAGGTCACTGGTGGTAAGAATGCTCTTAAGTGCCGAGCAGAACTGCCCTATGGAGGAGTCGGGGAACAGGTGCGGGTAATCCGCGACGATGATAGATGGAATACCACGGCTCACAAGCGCCTTGTACGTGCTCTTGGCGGGCCCGAAGACCTTGTCGATCCGATCATTCTCTGAGATCACGAAGGGGGCAGAGTCCACGCAACTTGGATCTTGGAGCCTCAGCCCCAGCCAAGCAGCAACCTTACCACGATACAATATTAGGCCAGCGTTGAAGGCATCGGCTGCCAACTTTTGTTCGATGCAGCTCGTAAGGACATCCCCAAAACCGGAGTCGTTCCCGCCGATGGTCATGGTCAGCAGGCTGGCTGTCGCATCGACGCCAGGCCTGGTGATCTGCAGCGGTTCGTGGTTCTTTAAAAACGGAATACTGGTGATATTGTCGGTCTCCGCGCCACTGCAAGCATAGAAAAGCGGCTGCAGCCCGAAGAGGCTACCTAGTATTTGCGAGTAAGCGAAGGGGGAGCGGTGGCAGTAGTCGGTCGGCCCATGCGGGTCAAACAGTGTCGGTCGGTCCGTGCCGGCCAGGAATGGTGGGTTACCCTCTCCCGAGGAGTACGAATCACCCAGGGCCACATAGTTGACCGGTGGAGTCGGTGTCGGGCTAGGACTTGGTGTCGGGCTAGGGCCTGGTGTCGAAGTGGGACTCGGTGTCGGGCTAGGACATGGTGTCGGAGTAGGACTTGGTGTCGGGCTAGGACTTGGTGTCGGAGTAGGACTCGGTGTCGGGCTAGGGCCCGCTATCAGCGTCACGTCCTGCGGATGGTACTGCGCGCTGTAGTTGCCCCTTACGTTGGTGAACGTTCCGTTGCACGCGACACCGCACGTTATGACTTGGAATGTCTGGCCGGGCGTGGGTGTGAAGCCTGGAGCGTTGGTTGCGATCAGGGTCCCACCCAGCGTCGCGTTGGCGCTCACCTGCAGCTGCCCGAAGTCGATCCCAGGCCTGGTCCCGCCAATTATGATCTGCACCAGGGCTCCGTTCGGTTGAGTGAAAGAGGTATTCGAAGAAGGTGAAGCTGTGGGAAAGTTCACTCTCAGCACACCGCTCGTCAGCTGGATCGTCCCCGTATTCACCAGCTCCATGAAGCTGATTGGGGTAGTGCTGCTCCCGGAATCATTAACCAGGGTGCCCGCGTTTTGAAACTGGGACGGATTTTGGCAGCAGGCCAGGCCGGTCATCGATGCTCCCGGCTGGGCGGTGAACGTCCCCGTGTTGTTGATGAAGGCCGGGCCGTCGAAGCCTCCGATGTTGAGCGCGCCCGGGCCCGACAAGGTGGTGGTGCCGGCGAGATTGAGGACGCCTGTGCCGCGCAGCCCTGCGGTGGTAAGCGTCTTCGTGTCAGCCCCACTGATGCTGACTGCGCCGCCAACCGGTACGGTCAAAGGAACGACAAGGCGACCGCCTGTCCAGTTGAAGGTAGCCGTAACCGTCAGGTCCCCTACGGGCTCGCCGAGAAGAGTACCTCCAAGAGTAGCTCCGGTTTCCAGCGTAAGGCCGTGGACGACGGTGCCCGCGGGAATGCCGGTCACCAGCTGCGTAAAGGGCGTCAAGGGGGGATGCGGCACGATGATCACGTCATCGTTTGGACCGGGAACGCCCGGAGGGCTCCAGTTAAGAGGGTCGGTCCACTTGCTGTGACTTGGCTCCTTGGGATCCAGTCCCATGAACACGAAAACGGTGCAGGCTGGCTCACAGCACGTCGCGGCACTTGCACCTATCGGATGAAGGCCCTGAAGGGCTGATACGGCCAAGAGCGGCAACATGATGCCCGCGATGAGGATGCGCGCCGACCGCCTGATCGTCCTTATGGATTGGTGGGCCAGATACTTGGTCTTCATCGGCATTCCTCCTCTCTGCCGTAGAGGGCAGAGACCCTGACTAAGGAGTACTTAGAGGTTCAAAAAGTATAAGATGTATGAGCAGCATAAATGGCCCAAAAATTGACGAATCGGTGTCATGGGCCATATAGCCACCGAACGCCTTGTCCGCAAGGTTTAGGAACGAGCGGTCCTCCTCCTTGCGCACCAACCCACGTTTGGCCAAATCCTCCAGCAATTCACTCATCTCCCAGCCCCCCTTGCCGACCAGCAAGGAGAGGTCCGTGACGCTCTGCGGCCCCGAGAAAGGGCCTGGAGCAAAGTGCTGACCAAATCAGATTGTGACCTGCTCCTGTGGTTACCTTCATTTTGGATGACAACTGACCTTTTGTTTGCGCCGATTAGCCTATGGGGCAGAGGCTGTAGCACTCCGTCCGGCACCGGGCAAACAGCGCTTAAAGAAATCCCTGACTCGCCTAAGTTTGCCCACATCCTCCCAAGGTTTCTTCGCGTCCTTCAGGAACCCGACATAGACCGGCCAGTCGATTAATTCGAAGTCTTCCCTCTCGAAGAGATCAAGTAAGAGGTATCCGAGCCAAACAGTAAAAGCTCCGTTGAGGACGCTGTTCGCGCCAGAACCTGTGACCATACCCATGCCGGGGAATTTGGCAATGATCCACGTCAGTGCCTTTGAGCCCGTCCAGTATGCTCCCGCCTGAGCTATGAACGCCAGCACAACCTTCTTACCTGTTTCGACATCAAGGCTGTGTCCAGTCCTTCTAGCAATGGCTATCATCATGGTGGTTCAGATACCAGCGACGGCAACAGTGTCTGTCGCTGGAACGGGAGACATGGCAAGCGGTCCGGTAGCTGCGGCGGCTGCAACTGCTTTACGGATGATGTCGTCGTAATCTTGATCGGACATGTTGGTCGCCTCCTTCGAGCCCGCGGAGCAAGGCCTCACCGTAATATTCGGGTGAAAACTCATGCTAAGGGAGGCCCTTGGATGGGCCTCACCAAACAGACTCTATGTGCTAACGGGCCTCACCACCCCAACGACGGATCGCCCACACAGTCAAACGAAGAGCGGCAATGATCCATTGCGGCACTGAAGAGTCAACGGCAATATGTGGATTATAATCATTATAGTGATCTGCAAACAACTTTGAAATGTGCTTGTGGATTTCATTGAGGTTCACCCCGCTGGCAAGGTCACTCCACCCCATTGATGCATTTGGTTGTGACTCGAACCGCTGGAGGATCAACCGCGTACCCTCTCTAATGAACCGCATTGCTCCTGCTTCTGGCATGACATATCTCCTGTCTGCCGTCTTAGTGTCAGCTTACGGTAAGCTGACACTAAGACGGCCATGCTTCTTTGTGGGAGCATGTTGCTCCCGCTAATGTGTTCAACGAGCTCATCATTGTACAGCGAGACAATCTCCCACCCGCGTGTTTACAACAGCGCTCAATCCGACTGGTGGGGTGATCGAGGAGCCGACAGCAGCGCCAGCAGAAATGCAATCAGTGTCGGCCAATCTCGAAAGTAACGCGCTTCACCACTGGACACATGCTGCACTTTGCCGCGCAACTCGATCTGACCATTGCCCAACTCTTCCTGCCAGAGCCGCACCGTGAACAGATGCGAAAGGGGCTACTGTCGCTTCATCTCCATGGTTTTTCTCCCTTTGCTGCCTGGCTGGATCGTATGCCACAGAGACCTTCGCGTTACCTGGACAGCGCGGTTCTGGCGTAGTCACTCACAGACGTCAGGTGTACAGGAAACGCCTGCAGGGTCTCTTGCATATCAACTGCATGGCTCTGTCCTCGTGCTACACACAACATGAGGATGGCAAAAGTTTGCCCGTACTCATCCGTAGCAGTGTTCGCTTGCTCCTGGAGCGACTCTTCTGGCACGTGCTGGATTGCGAACGGTCGTCCACCTATCTCCTCACACAAGCGGATCACGTCCATCTGGCTCAACCAATCGGGACTATTCAGCTCAAGTGTGGCATTGTGGGCTGCGGGATGATCCAGGGCATGGACGGCAAACTGGAGTACATCTCCCGGGCGACCCAGTTGATCTTGCCTTCTCCTGACCCAAAGATTTGCACCCTGGCATTGGCGATATCAAAGTCTACGCCTGGGCCAAGCCACAGATCCATGAGGTAGTTTGGCCACAGGATGGTGTAGATCATCCTGCTCTGTTTCACGTACTCCTCCACGGCACGCCGGGTTTCCAGGAAGATGCCCCAGGAGGGGGTGTGTGCCGGTTACAGAGATATAGACAAAGTGCTGCACGCCAGCCGCGCTGGCTGCATCGACGCTCAGTGAGTCCGGCACGACGATGCTCACACCACGCTTGATATGAGACATGAAGTCGGCGGCTACATAGCCTGGAACGCATTTGCGCCCCCCACCTGTACTAAGAGTTTAGCTTCTTTTCGCCTCCAATACATCTGGGAAATCCTATAGTTATGACATTGCGAAGAGTGTCCAACGGCAGGCAGCATATTCCACATGAGGAGAGGCTTCCGTAGGGGCGAGGGCTGTCGGTGGAGGTAGGGTGGGCCTTTATAGTCGCCCGTCTTCACCGGCCAGCCCTGATAGAGTCAGGAAAAGATACCTACCCTTCTACTTGCAGTGAGATTTTTGGAGAAAAAATGCGAGGAATCTCATTTTTCTATCTATAGGAAAACCTATAGACATGAGAGAAACACACGAGTATAATCAGATCGAACTGGTCTAGCGTAAGATATCAGGAGGAAGAGCCGTTGCTATAGCAGAGCAGAGTTGCCCACGCGACTTTACTGCCCGGAGTAGAGAGGTAGAGCATGCGCTATCTATCGAGTCCCAAACCGCTGTTGTGTCGTGAACTTGTAGGGCGCCAACACGAATTGTGGGCACTGGGGGAGGCCTTAGAGCAGGCAGCCAGGGGGCAGCCGCAATTCGTGCTCCTGGCTGGTGAAGCAGGAGTGGGCAAGACGAAGCTCTGCCGGGTCTTTATGGAGGCGAGCCAGACACAGCAGGCACTGGTCTTGTTCGGCCAGGCGATCTCCCAGGACCAGGCGCTGCCTTTTGCTCCCTTTCTGGATGCCTTCCGCCGGTATTTCTCCACTGCCTCTGGAAGGCTGGCGTTGGCCAAGTCCTCTCTTCTTCAGGCGAACTTCGCCTTTCTCCTGGACCTCCTCCCCGAACTGGCCCTGCTCTTTGCGGCGGTCGGCTCCCCCACGTTCGAGGCTGCGGGTCCTGCGGTGCAGCGACAGCAGGCGTTGTTTCACAGAGTGCTCGCGGGATTAGAGGCCATGGCACAGGTGCATGCGGGACCCCTCCTGCTTGTGCTAGAAGATCTGTACTGGGCCGATGAAACCAGCCTGGAACTGCTGGCCTTTCTTGCCCAGCGCTTAGATGTCAATGCGGCTCAGGCAGAGCCATCAACGCCACTCATGATCCTGGGGACGTATCGGCGTGAAGCGCTGCCCGAGAGCCCTGCCTTGAACAGCCTCTTGTTGCAGTTGCACGCACAGCGCCACGCCTCTGAGATGAGAGTCGCTCCCCTGTCTTTTGCTGACCACTGGTCTTGTCTGAACAGCATCCTCGAGCAGCCTGTGCCAGAGCCGTTCGCACGCCTCCTGTTTGACTGGGATGAAGGCAATCCTTTCTTTCTGGAGGAATTGTTGGAAGCCCTGGCCGCCAGCGAGCAACTCCAGCTGCGTCAGGATGCCTGGCAGATCTCGCCGGACATACGACCACGCCTGCCTCCATCAGTCACGACTGCCATTCTCGAACGCTTCGTGAGATTGCCCGCTGTGGACCAGGAGGTGCTCTGCTATGCCGCGGTGATCGGGCGCATCTTCGATTTTCCCCTCTTAGCCACCTTATGCCAACTAGACGAGCGTCAACTGGCGGCAGTGCTACGCAGAGCCGTGAACGCCCAATTGATTAGCGAGGTGAACTACACCCAGCCCTTCCTCCCGGCGCACAAGGAACAAGAGCGCTATCAGTTTCGCCACGCCCTGACGCGGGAAGCGATTTACGAGCAGATGCTGGCTTCCGAACGCCGCCTGCGTCACCAGAGGGTGGCAGAAACCCTCGAATCGCTGG
>WNGQ01001240.1_pt1 | contig 26511 bp, 22 predicted proteins | sample 5407661 | NCBI WGS metagenome assembly WNGQ01 (sample SAMN13153382, study PRJNA577476) | soil metagenome | isolation source: 60 cm soil or saprolite under Garry oak tree replicate 2 | place: USA:California | collected 2016-06-15 | reverse complement strand
GTCGCTGGCGGCAGCCAAGCAGGCCCGGCGGTTGACGTTGGTATGTTCCAGCATCGCGGCGGTGATTCTCACTGTCGCGCGCACCGTGTCGGCAGTGTCGAACAGCGGCTGCTTGTCTTCCTGCAAATCGCGATTGTAAGACATGGGTAAGCCTTTGAGCAGCGTCAGGAGCGCAACCAGGTTGCCAATTACCCGGGCGCTCTTTGCGCGCGCCAACTCGGCCACGTCCGGGTTTTTCTTCTGCGGCATCAGCGACGAGCCGGTGGCGTAAGCGTCAGCGATTTGCACGAAGTTAAATTCGCTGCTGGCCCACAGGACCAGGTCCTCGGCCAGCCGGGACAGATGCACCGCGATGAGGCTGGCGATACTGCAAAACTCCACGGCAAAATCACGGTCGCTCACCGCGTCGATTGAGTTCTGGGTCACCTGCGGTCTGCCCCTGGCATCTACAAAACCGAGAAGCTCGGCCACCAGCTCCCGTTGCAGAGGCAGCGTCGAGCCGGCCAGCGCGCCGCTGCCCAGCGGGCACACGTTCAGGCGCGCAACAGACTCTTGCAGGCGCTGCTGATCCCGCGCCAACATCTCGACATAAGCCAGCAAGTGATGCGCAAAATAAATCGGCTGCGCTCTTTGCAAATGCGTGTAGCCCGGGATCACGACGTCGCGGTTGCTCTCTCCCAACCGGACCAGCGCGCGCTGGAGGGAGCGCACCTCTGTAACCAGCGCCGTCGTCTCGTCGCGCAGCCACAGCCGCATATCCAGCGCCACCTGGTCATTGCGCGAGCGGCCAGTGTGAAGTTTTGCGCCCGCGGGTACACGGCGCGTCAGCTCGGCTTCGATGTTCATGTGGACATCTTCCAACTCGACCCGCCAGCGGAACTTGCTGGCCTCAATGTCTTTAGCAATGGCGTCCAGCGCCGCGAGGATCGCGCGCAACTCCGAGCGCGTCAGCAGCCCGATTTTCTGCAGCATGGTGGCGTGGGCCTTCGATCCGAGGACGTCCTGCTTCCAAAGCCGCCAGTCGAACGAGATCGATTCGGTGAATTGCCCCGCCTCCGCCGCCAGGCCGTGCGCAAACCGTCCGCTGCGCGACACCGGGAAGCTTTTGTGGATTCGCTTCAAATCGCGCACAATGTGCGAAAAACCGCGGAGAAAGTCACGCGCCGAATCAGTTTCGTCGTGAAGTCTGCGGACGGCCTGGCCGAGAAAAAAGATTTGTGGCCCGAGTGCCCGTGTGGAATTGTTTAGCCCAAACTGATGAGTGAATTCAAGTTTGCCTGTCCGGTCTGCGGCCAGCATATCACGGCCGACTCCAGCACCAGCGGCGAGCATCTCGAATGCCCCACTTGTTTTCAAAGGATTGTTGTTCCCCAAGCCCCCGCCTCGGACGATACCAAGCTTATCCTATCTGCGGCTCAAGTGACCAAGCCGCGCGAGGTCTCGGCCAGCCCGGGTTGGGGGTTTGGTTCGGGTCAGGCTGCGGCACGCAAATCGCTATCGATAGGGGGGCCGCTGCTGATCCTAATTGGCTTGGGGACGGCGCTCTTCGTTTTTCGAGAGAAAATTTTTCGTGGACAGGCGCGGCCCCTGAAGCAACAGGTCAAAGGCGGCCCCAAAACGGTTTACCCGATCCCGACGAACATCAAATGGTCGTTGGACCTGACGAACGCGGTCCTTCCCGAAACCATCGCCGTCGGCAGCATCCACGGCAGCGGGTTCAAGTGCGAAAAGGCCACCCTTACGGGCGGCAACTTGACCCTCCGCCAGGGCAGTGCCTGGCCGCCGGACTTGGGGCTTTCGGTTGTGCTGTTCGCGCGCGCGGGCGAGGAATTGAGCGGCAAATCCGTAGAGGTGGCATCCGACCGGGCGCCGCCCCTGCCGCGCGTGGTGTTGCGCTGGAAAGACGACCAGCAAAAAGGGGTGACGAGAAACTTCAGCGGCGGGTACGCGTTGAAAGTGGTATTCGGAGAGGCAACGAATGGGCGAATGCCCGGCAGGATTTTTATCTCTCTGCCGGATGAGACCAGGAGTTTCGTGGCTGGAAGCTTCGACGCGGAAATCCGAAAGCCGGCACCGCCCAAAGCGCCCGTTGCCCCTAAACCGCAGGGAGGGTAAGCGCCTCAAGAAGGTTTTCGGGTTATGAAGGTATCAGGCTATCCGGTTCGGTTCCGCCGATCACGCGGCGCCCGCAGGTTCGCACCTGGCAACCTGTAACAGGTCAGAAGTTGTGAAAAAATTGAAAACGGCCAAAATTCGCCGTCATAAGTCGTTGATTACCAATGGGGGCATTTTGTGTTTTGGGGCTTTCTGCCAATTATTTCACAGCTTCTCAATGACGGCGGACGGAGCGCGGGCTTTCCAGTCCGCAGGAAGCTCCTCTCGCACAACCGGGCTGCGAATTGGGTGCAGGTCGGCGTTCGAACGATGCTGCGGACTGGAAAGTCCGCGCTCCGCGATTTGCGCCCGCGTTCACTGACCGGGTTACGACAACCCGACAGCTTGACTTGGCAATCTAAGGACCCCCGGTCCGGACCTTCGTCAACAGCGCTTTTTCTTGCAGGCGCCGACTTTCTTCAGCAACTCGCAGGTCGCCGTGATTTGGAGGCGGTGGGCTCGAACAGCGAAGCCGAGCCGATGGGTGATTTCGTTCTCGAGCTGCTCGATTTTCTCGCTCTCGAACTCGACAATTTTGTCGCAGTCTTGGCAGATGATGTGGTTGTGGTGCGGATGCTCGGCGTAGTTCGGGTCATAAAACTTGTAGTCTTTGCCAAAATCCATCTCGCGCACCAGCCCGCTCTCCGTCAACAGCGGCAAGGTGCGATAAACCGTCGCGCGCGAAACCGACTTGTCGCGCCGGCGCGCCCAGGCCAAGAGTTGCTCGGCGGTGAAATGCTGCTGGGTGCTGAAGGTTGCGTCAATGATGGCCTGGCGTTGCGCCGTGACCCGCAGGTTTTTCTGCGCCAGAAAATCCATGAACCGCTCCTTGGCGCATTTGTGGGCCGCGTCTGGCATAGTCGCACTATAAAGCGGTGCGCCCTTGCAAGTCAATCAGTTCAGCAGTTGACGGTCTTCTGACCTCTGATCTCCGACTTCCAGCCTTAGACTTTAGACACTAGACTTGGCGGCATGGTCGTCGAACTCATCAACACCGGCAGCGAATTGATGCTCGGGCACGTGCTCAATACCCACCAGCAATGGCTCTGTCGCCGACTGGCCGATTTAGGTTACGTCGTCACTCGGCAGGTCGCCGTCGCTGACAGTCGCCACGCCATCGAATCATGCGTTCGCGAGGCGCTGGGGCGCGCCGATCTCGTCTTGACGACCGGCGGTCTGGGACCGACTTCGGATGATTTGACGCGGGATGTGCTGGCACAGTTGCTGGGCAAGAAATTGCGCGAAGAGCCATCTGTGGTCGCTCACATCCAACGGTTCTTCGAGCTGCGCAATCGGGTCATGCCTGACCGCGCGCGCGCGCAAGCTCTGGTGCCCGAGGACGCAATCGTTCTGCCCAACCCGCACGGCACCGCCCCTGGGTCGGCAATTGAAGTGCGGCCAAACCCGTTCCGCGCCGCTGGCCGGCCGAGCTGGCTTGTCCTGCTGCCGGGTCCGCCGCGTGAACTGCGGCCCATGTTCACTGACGCGGTCGCGCCGCTGCTTCGGCGAGTGCTGCCGCCCGAAGGTGTCTTTGTCTGCCGCACACTTCGGACCACGGGCCTGGGCGAGTCATTCGCCCAGGAGAAAATCGGCGGGCCACTGCAGCCTGTCGTCGAAGCGGGGCTCGAACTGGGCTACTGTGCGCGGCCCGGGCAAGTTGATGTGCGGCTGGCCGCACGGGGCGCGGAAGCGGAGAGACTGGTGGGTGAGGCCGAAGCGATTGTTCGCCAACAGCTCGGCGCGCAGGTCTTCGGCATGGATGACGAGGAATTGGAAACGCTCATCATTCGAGTTTTGACTGAGGGACAGGAAACGCTGGCGCTGGCGGAGTCCTGCACCGGCGGCTGCATCGCGAACAAGTTGACAAACGTGCCGGGGGCCTCGGCAGTGCTGTTGGCTGGGTTGGTGACCTACAGCAACCGAGCCAAGGAACGACTCCTGGGCGTGAATGGCGCGACTTTGGTCCAGCATGGCGCGGTCAGCGAGGCGGTCGCGCGGGAGATGGCCGAAGGCGCGCGCCGACAAACGCAAGCCCATTACGCTTTGTCGGCTACTGGCATCGCCGGTCCCAGCGGCGGGACGCACGCCAAACCGGTAGGAACAGTTTTCATCGCGCTGGCTGGTCCATTTGACACCGTAGTCGAGCACAATTTCAATCCCTACGACCGTGAGACCTTTAAGCAGGTCACGGCCCAACAGGCTCTGGATTTGTTGAGACGAACAATCCTGGTCTCGAAGTAAAGGTGGCAAATCGCACTGGCCTGAAGCTGGCCCCGCTGCTGAAAACGCTTGCCACATCTGTCTGAGCAGGGGAAGCTCAGCACCAGGACTATTTAAACCATGAAGCCGAAGCGACTGGGCTGGTTGATGCTGGTGACTGCCCAAACTCTTGTGGCGGGTGGTTGCACGACCAGTAAGTTGTGGCAGGAGGGCCAGTTTGCCTGCTACCATGAGCCAGCTAGTCCTCCCCATCTGCTCCTGTTCCGATCCAACCAATCCCAGGACGTGCTTGTCCAATACGATGAAGCGCGAGAGAGCGACGATTCCATCCGGCGGCGCGCCTATTGGCTGAAGCCAAATGTCGAGCGATTGCAGCAGCGGCGCCGGCCGCGGTTCATCTCTGTCGAACACGCGCAGGGCCTGACGCCGGTTTTGATAGCGGACGCGCCGGTAGTTTGCGCGGCGCCACCGCCCGAAACGATTTACGCTGTCGTCTCGACCAACGGTCACGCTTTCGCCTTGCAGCTGGCGGACCGGGAATTGGGTAAGTATGAACTACCCGTCTATGCGGATGCGTCGGGACGTGTCAAGCAAGTGCTGTTGACCCCTATCATGGTCGCGGCGGACCTGACGATCGTCGGCGGTGTCGTTCTTTACTATTGCCTGCCGGCCGCCTGGACCAGTTTGAACTATGTGGGACACTGAATAGACTGGCAGCGCTCATTCTGATTTCGTCATCGGCAGCCTCCATTCGCCTTCGAACAGCGATGAACAGTTGAATGAGGCCGGCGTGGCACTTGGTTCCCCCGTACCCGCTACGCGCCATCACCGCCGTTATCGCCGATGGCTTCGACCGGGCAACCCTCTTTGGCTTCCTTGCAGCGGGCCTCTTCTTCGGGTGATTCGGGTTGTTTATAGACGAAGGAGTAACCGCCGTCGTCGTTGCGCTTGAAATTGTCCGGCGCCGTCTCGCGGCACAGATCGCAGTCAATACACTGGTTATCTACGTAGTATTTCCCGGCAGTATTTTCAGGATACTTGTTTGCAACATCAGCCATAACAGCGTCTAAGTTCGCCAGGCACTATTGCCGCCACACGAGGCGATGGCAAGCCCATTCCGCGAGCAGTCGAACCGAACTTTTCGATTGCTTGCGCCCTGGAAACAGCGCGCATCCCGACCCGCCGGCACTACGACAGGGGAAAGTCTGCAATCGGCCCAAAGCAGTGACCAGACACGTCCCGGTAGCAGAGACTCTGTAATGGGTCAGCGACGGCGGACGCGGCGAGCCAAACCAGGTAGGGCGCGTCACTCCGTGCGCGCCGTTGTGCCCTCCCATCAGTCGGCGCGCACGGAGTGACGCGCCCTACCCGCCTTGACTGAGAAGCTGTGAAAAAATTGAAAACGGCCAAAATTCGCCGTCGTAACTCGTTGATGACCAATGGGCCCACTTTGTGTTTTGGCGCTTTCCGCCAATTATTTCACACCTTCTGAGGCATTACGAGACTCTTGAGAATTCCCTTTTCGCCAGGCAAAGAGTCGTGTTCAATGCCGTGCGAGTTATGAGCCAAACACATCCTCTGACAACCACGACGTTTGAATTGCCGGGCTACCGCGTGGTCAAATCGTTCGGTGTGGTCCGCGGCCTCATCGTGCGTTCACGCTCGATCGTCGGCAACATCGGCGCGGGTCTCCAAAGCCTCTTCGGCGGGAACATCTCCCTTTACACCTCACTGTGCGAACGCGCGCGGGAAGATGCTTTCAATCAGATGATCGCGCACGCCGGGCAATTGGGCGCCAATGCGGTAATTGGCGTCCGTTACGATGCGACGGAGATTGCGGCCGGGATCAGCGAGGTTTTGTGCTACGGCACCGCGGTTTATGTGCAGCAGGCTGCGTAGTTGATAGTGTTTGGAGTTGATGCTTGATGGTTTGGCACGGAAACGCCTTATTGGGTTGACCATCAACCTCGAGACTTTGGGTCAACTATCAATCCTCAACCAACGACTGGAAATGGCCGGACACAGCAAGTGGGCAAAAGTAAAACACTTCAAAGGGGCGATTGACGCCAAGCGCGGCAAGATTTTTTCCAAGCTAAGCAAAGAAATCGCCATTGCCGCCAGGTTGGGGGGCGGAGACCCGGGCATGAATCCGCGGCTGCGGATGGCGCTGCTCAAGTGCCGGGCGGCGAACATGCCCGGTGATAACATCGAGCGGGCGATCAAGAAAGGCAGCGGCGGCGGCGAGACGGCAAATTTTGAGGACCTGACTTATGAGATTTACGGGCCCAATGGCGTGGCGCTGCTGGTGGAAGTGAGCACGGACAATCGCAACCGCACGGCGGCGGAAATTCGCAGCGTGGTCACCAAGAACGGCGGGACCATGGCCTCGCCGGGTTCGGTAAGCAGGCTCTTCCAGCGCAAGGGCCAGATTATCATTGGGCGCGAGGCGGCCCACGAAGACCAGGTGATGGAAGTGGCGCTGGAGGCAGGAGCAGAGGATTTCAAAGCGGAGCCGCAGGGGTATGAGATAGTGACTGATCCTGCGCACTTCGAAGCTGTCCACAAGCAAATCGAGGCCAAAGGCATCAAGCCCGACGTGGCGGAAGTAACCGAGCTGCCCACGGTGACGGTGCCGCTGCAGGGCGACCAAACGGTTGCAGCCGTCAATAAGCTGATTGACGCATTGGAGGACCACGATGAGGTGAAGGAGGTCTATTCCAACGCGCAATTCCCGGATGAGGGATGAAATCACTGACGGATGACACTGTTTTTGCGCGGCTCTTGGCCTGGCTGGCCAGCGGGGTCTTTCGGCACCAGCGCCTTTTCCTGTATCCACAGTTGGTCTTGTTTGTCGTGTGCGTTGTCTATACCGGCTTCAACCTCAAGTTCGACATGAGCCGCAACGATCTGGTCGGCTCGAACAAGAAGTATCACCAAAACTTTCTCCAGTTCAAAAAGGAGTTCCCGACTCAGGACGACCTGGTGGTGGTGGTCGAGAGCGAAAACGCCGAAAAAAACCGGCAGTTCGTCGAACGTTTAGGGGCGAAACTGGAGGCGGAAACCAACCTGTTCCGCGATGTGTTTTACAAAGGCGATTTGAAGATGCTCGGTTCCAAGGCGCTGCTGTTTGTGCCCGAAGCCGATTTGGCGGAGTTGAAGAAAACGCTTCAGGATTATCGCCCGTTCATCGAGCAATTCACCCGCGCTACCAACCTGGTGTCACTCTTCAACATGGTCAATGCGCGGTTCCGCACGGCGACTCGGGAAACCAATGCACAGACCGAATCGTTGGTGAAGGCGCTGCCGGCGCTGGAGCGAATTGTGACGCAAGCCGATGACAGCTTGAAACGCTCAGGCACCCCGCCTTCGCCTGGAATCACTGCGCTGTTCAATCCGGGCGCGGATGCCGAACAGCAGATTTACGTCACCTTCGCCAACGGACGCATCTACCTGGTGACGGCGCAGGCGCCCAAGGATGAACTCAACGGCGCTGCCGTCGAGCGATTGGGGGAGTTGGTGGAGGAGATTAAGACCCAGGTGCCCGGGCTGAACGTCGGCCTGACGGGCGAACCGGTTCTGGAGCACGACGAGATGGTTCAATCACAAAAGGACACCACCGTGGCCAGCATTGCCTCGCTGGTCATTTGCGCGCTGATTTTCATTTACGGCTATCAGCAAACTGGCCGGCCGATCAAGGCGACGATTTGTTTGATTGTCGGGCTGGGTTACACGCTGGCCTTTGCGACGTTGGTCATCGGCCATCTGAATATTCTGACGATCACCTTCGTGCCGATTCTGATCGGACTGGCCATTGACTACGGCGTTCATCTGATCTCCAGGTATGAGGAGGAGTTGCGCCGGGGCAAGAGTGAGCAAGCCGCCCTGGCCAAGGCGATGGTGTTCACCGGCCAAGGCATTTTCACCGGCGCGTTCACCACCGCAGGCGCGTTTCTGGCCATGGCCCTGACCAATTTCAAAGGCATTCAGGAAATGGGCATCATTTGCGGCGGCGGACTGGTCGTTTGCCTGGTGCCCATGATGACGATGCTGCCGGTGCTGCTGTTGCGCGGACAACAGAACGTCATTGACCACGCCCAAGGAGATCTGGCGGAGCGGCGCGCGCGCATCGAAAGACTGTGGCTCCAGCGTCCGGTGCTGGTAACGATTTTGACCGTCTCGCTGACCACGCTGGCCTTGACGCAGATTCCCAAAGTCTATTTCGATTACAACCTCCTCCACATGCAGAGCGCGGGATTGCCGGCGGTGGTCTTTGAAAAGAAATTGATTGATTCGACGCCCAAGTCCGTTCTGTACGCAGCAGTCATTGCCACCAACTTGCCCCAGGCGATGGCGCTGGAACAACGGATTAAGAAACTCCCGGCGGTTGAAGAGGTCGAATCCATGGCCAAATATTTGGCGGAGAACCAGGCCGGCAAACTGGCCATCATCGGCGACATTAAACAGGGGATGGCCGCCATCCGCTTCAACCCGCCTGACCCCGGCCCGGTGAATATCCCAGAGTTGAGCCGCACGCTTTACTCTCTCCATGGCTATCTGGGTGCGGCGCTGTCCGAGGTGCAAAAGGAGGAACCGGCTTTGAGCAAGCAGTTCATTTCGCTGCGCGAGGCCATTGAGCAACTGCGCAAGGAGATGCTGGACGACAACCCCGCCAAGGTCGAGCCTAACTCGCTAAAATTGGCTGAGTTCCAGCAAGCGCTTTTCCAGGACGTGCGCGAAACCTTCCAGGCCATGCAAGACCAGGACAACCGGGCGCCGCTGAGCATCGCAGATTTGCCTGCCGCTTTGCATGACCGCTTCGTCGGGGTGACCGGCAAGTTCTTGTTGATGGTCTATCCCAAGAAGGATTTGTGGCAGCGGGAAAACCAGAAGGAGTTCATTGATCAACTGCGCCAAATCGATCCCAACGTGACGGGCACTCCGGTACAACTTTACGAGTACACCACTTTACTCAAGAACAGCTATCAGGAGGCCGCCTGGTATGCTTTGGGCGCCATCGCCCTGCTTGTCTTTATCCATTTCCACAGTCCTTTGTCCGTGGCGCTGGCCCTGGTGCCGGTCAGCGTAGGGTTCATTTGGTTGGGCGGGCTGATGGGTTGGTTTGATATTCCGCTCAACCCGGCGAATATTATGACCCTGCCGCTGGTCATCGGGATAGGTGTAACCAATGGGATTCACATTCTGAACCGGTTCGCCGAAGAGCAGACCCCAAGCATCCTGGCTAGAAGCACCGGCAAGGCTGTGTTCGTGTCTGGGCTGACCACTATTGCTGGTTTCGGCAGTTTGATTCTGGCCAAGCATCGGGGGATTCAGAGTCTGGGTTATGTGATGGCCACCGGCGTGGCCCTGTGCATGATCGCGGGGTTGACCTTTTTGCCCGCGCTCTTGAACTTGTTGATGCGGCGACGTGAACCCGAAAAAACAACCCAGTGCCGGCAATGCACGATCGACACTGGGTCGGGAGGAACCGAGGTAAAAACCTCAAGTGTGCGAGAAGATTAGAGTGAGGCTTATTTGATGTCAATCTCGATGTTACAAGGAGGGCGTCAACGGAAAAGAAGGGTGTTGGATAACGTTGGCGGCCATTTGCCACGGGTGATTGAGTCCCATGCTTAAAAAATGCTTCCTTCTGTGCTGCCTGGGTTTTCTGGCTTGCGCGCCCCGGAAAACTTTCGGAGCTGACCTTCCAAAAGCCGGCCCGTTGTTTGATGAGTTCGACCTGACGCTTGCGCCCGGCCAACGGATGGAAGCGGCTGGCCCGCTCTTCTATTCGGAAGAAAAAGACACCGAACGAACCTGGGCGTTGCCGCCGTGGTTCTCACACACCAAAGACACCGGGACAGATTCCGAGGAATATGATTTTGTATATCCACTGCTCACTTACGATCGCTATGGTGCGCAATACCGCTGGCAACTGGGCCAACTCCTGAGCTGGTCGGGCGGCCCCACACAGAATGAGAGCGCCAGAAACCGGTTTAGCCTCTTCCCTTTGTATTTCCAGCAACGCTCGTCGGACCCGAGCCAAGACTACACCGCTTTGCCTCCTTTTTACGGCCACCTCAAGAACCGCTTTTTCCACGATGAAATTTTCTTCGTCATGTTCCCTTTCTACGCCCAAACACGAAAGAAGGACGTGGTGACAGACAATTATCTCTACCCTTTTTTTCATCTCCGCCATGGCGACGCGTTGAACGGCTGGCAATTCTGGCCGCTCGTGGGACGCGAACACAAAGAGGTAACCATGCAAACCAATGGCTTCAACGAAGTCGAAACCATTGGCGGCCACGACAAATTTTTTGTTCTTTGGCCGTTTTTCTTCAATCAGACCACTGGGCTGGGCACAAGCAATGTGATCTGGCAGCAGGCATCCTTGCCCACTTTCTACCTGCAACGATCGCCCCAACGCGATCAAACGACCGTGCTCTGGCCGTTCTTTTCCTATATTAATGATCGCGAGAAGAAATATCGCGAGTGGGAGGCCCCCTGGCCGTTTTTTGTACTGGCCCGCGGCGAAGGCAAAACCACGACCCGCTTCTGGCCGCTGTTCAGCCATGCCCACAGCCCCACGCTGGAGAGCGATTTCTATCTTTGGCCGATCTATAAGTACAACCGCGTCCACTCCGACCCGCTGGACCGTCACCGGACGCGCATTCTCTTCTTCCTCTATTCCGATGTCACCCAGAAGAACACCGAGACGGGTGCCACGCAGAGGCGGGTTGATTTCTGGCCGCTGTTCACCTACCACCGGGAATTCGGCGGCGCCAGCCGCCTTCAGATAGCTGCGGTTCTTGAGCCCTTTTTGCCGAACAACAAAAGCATCGAACGCGATTATTCGCCGCTCTGGTCGTTCTGGCGTTCGGAAAAGAATCCAACCACTGGCGCCGCCAGCCAATCGCTGTTGTGGAACCTGTATCGGCACGAGACGCTGCCCGCCTCCAAAAAATGCTCGCTCCTTTGCGGCCTCTTCCGGTATCAATCCGATGCCGAAGGCAAACGTTTGCGTTTATTTCATTTCCCGGCAGGCAAGGCCAAGGCAACAGCCCAAATCGGGGCGCAACTCAAGAAACAGACAGAACTGAAGGATTGAGCGGCGGACCTGAGTCCTGGCAGCAACGTTAAATCTCCTGGGGCCCTGAGTGAATTTTCTCGGCTGATTGGCTGTGACCGATTTAACTCAACTAAACAGCGTGACCTCGGCACTATGTAACCGTATAACTATGTCACCTTCTTTACTGCACCATGTTTGAAAACGTTGGCGAGATGGTGGTCCTGTTCTGGCAGACGCTGGTCGCGTTGCCGCTGACCTGGCGCCAGCGCCAAAAGGTGTTTGACCAATTCTTCGAGATCGGCAACGCCAGCCTGCTCATGGTGTGCATCCTTTCGTTTTTCATCGGCGGCGTCATTGCGCTGCAGACCGGCCCGCTGCTGGTCGAGCGCAGCCTGGCCAACGCGGTGGGTGGCGTGGTGGGCATCTCCATCTGCCGGGAACTGGCGCCGGTCATGATGTCGATCCTGATCGCCGGCCGGATTGGCTCGGCGATGGCGGCCGAGATCGGCTCGATGCGCGTCTATCAGGAGATTGACGCCCTGCGCACCATGAACATCAGTCCCATCCATTATCTGGTCCTGCCCCGGCTGGTGGCCATCGCGGTCGCGTTGCCGTTGCTGGTCATCTTCGCCATCCTCGTAGGTTGGCTGGGCGGCGCGTTCGTGTCTGCCGCCAACCCCCGAATTGACATCTCGTTTCCGGCCTTTTTCAGCACCCTGCGCGACGTGGTGGAGGTCAAGGACGTGGCCAATGGCGTGTTTAAGAGCTTCGTTTACGCCGTGCTCATCGGAGTGGTCTCGTGCCACCAAGGGCTGATCACTTTAGGCGGTCCGCGTGGCATTGGCCGCTCGGTCACCAAAGCCGTGGTCAACTCGATCGTGTTGATCGTGATCTTTGATTATGTCCTGACTCGACTGCTGCTCAAGTAATGAACGGAGCCGCCTCCAATCAAACCGGCGTCAGCGTGCAGGTGCGCGGGCTGCGCAAGCAGTTCAACGGCCAGGAAGTGCTCAAGGGGCTGGACTTCGAGGTGAAGCCCGGGGAAATCTTCGTCATTATGGGCCCCAGCGGCAGCGGCAAGACCGTCCTGCTCAAACACCTCATCGGCCTGGAAACGCCGGATGCGGGCGAAATCCTCATCGATGGCCAGTCGGTGCAATTGCCGGAAATGATGAGCAAATACCGCATGGCGATGGTCTTTCAATCCGGGGCGCTGCTCAGTTCGCTGACCGTGGGTGAGAACGTCGGGTTGTACCTCACCGAGCATCACCTCAAGCCACCCGAGGAAATCGCGCGCATTGTCGCCGAGAAGCTCGAGGTCGTCGGCCTCAAAGGCGCCGAAGGGAAGATGCCGAACGACTTGTCTGGCGGCATGAAAAAGCGTGTGGCCATCGCCCGCGCGCTGGTCGTCGAGCCGCAATTGATCTTGTACGACGAACCCACCAGCGAGCTGGACCCGCTGTCCGCCCGAGCCATCGCCGAAGAAATTGTGCATCTCAAGGCGCGCATCCAGGTCACCTCGCTAGTGGTGTCCCATGATCGGGCGCTGGCTTTCGGTGTTGCCGACCGCATCGCGTTCATCAACGATGGCCGGATTCTGACCATCGGCACCCCCGACGAAGTCAAGCGCACTGCCGACGCTCAGGTCCAAGAATTCCTCGAAGCTGACTTTAAACACTCCAACCGAAAGGAAACACATGAGAAACACCCTTGAAACCCGTCTCGGAATCTTCGTCGCCCTGTCCGTCATCGCCGCCGTGCTCATCCTGGAAACCGTCGGCGGCATCGAGCGCTTCCGACGCGGTTACCGTCTGATGGCCGAGTTCAACAACGTCCAGGACCTCAAGGCGGGGGACCGCGTCAAAATGGCCGGGTTTGAAGTTGGGCGCGTCGAGGAGATCAAGCCCGACTATGAAAAGAACAAAGTTAGGGTTGCGATGAAGCTGCGCCGCGATGTCATTGTGAGGACCGACAGCACGGCAGCGGTGAAGTTCACCGGATTACTCGGTCAGAATTATGTCGATGTTACGTTCGGTTCGAGTAGCGCGCCGGCGGCCCTGGACGGCGCCGTGCTGGCCACGACCGAGCAGCCGGACCTGAGCGCCGTGATGCAGAAAATCGACAGCGTGGCTTCCGGCGTGAAAAAGTTTACCGATAGCATTTCCGGCGACACCATAGACAACTTGCTTGGACCGTTCACGGATTTCCTGAAGGCGAACAAAGAACCGCTGACAACGACGATTTCCAACGTGCAGGCAATTTCCACCCAGATTCGCCAGGGCAACGGCACGGTTGGCAAACTGATCTACGACGAATCCCTCTACAACTCCGCATCCTCCGCGGTGACCAATTTGCAGCAGGCGGCCTCGGAGATCAAACTGACCATCGCCGACGCCCGCCGAGTTGTGGACCAGGTCAACTCCGGCCAGGGCACGGTTGGCAAACTCCTCAAGGACGAGGCCCTCTATCGTGAAACCACAGCTTCGATGACTAATCTGAAGGAGATCCTGCAGAAGATCAACCAGGGCCAGGGATCGATCGGCAAACTGGTCAATGACCAGGAATTTTACAGGAACGCGAAGCTGACGCTCCAGAAAATCGACAAGGCCACCGAGGGTTTGGAGGATCAAGGCCCGCTGAGTGTTCTGGGCATCGTGGTGAACAATTTATTTTGAACCGGGACCGCTGAGCCTTTCAAAACCTCATGTAGATGGCCTTGAGGTATTCCGCCTCTCTGAATGCCGCAGGGTGATCGGGGGCATGGCCTGTGGTGCGGAGTTCGACGAAACGTCTTTTGGATTTCGCGGCTGACATGCGGGCGGCCTCAAAAAACCCTTGCGCAGCCACGTGCGCTGAACAGGAACAGGCGACCAGAATTCCACCACTCGAAAGGTGCTCGATTGCCAGCGCCGCCAGTTTCGCATAAGCGCGGAGGGCGCCGGCACGCTCGGCCTCGCGAGTGGCGAAAGAGGGCGGATCCAGAACCGCCAAGTCAAACTTGCGTTTTGGATTGGCGCTCAGCCACTCGAAGGCATCCGCCTGGAGTACTTCATGGCGGCAGGAAGCGACGAGTGGGTTCGACTGGTTCAGCGCAAAGTTCCTCCTGGCGCTGCGCAGGGCGTGCGCGCTGAGGTCGAGGTCAGTTGCCGCGAGGGCTCCGCCGCGCGCTGCGTACAGCGAAAAACCGCCGGAAAAACTGAAGGCGTTCAACACGCTTCGTCCGCGCGCCAGGCCCTCGATGTTCCTGCGGTTCTCGCGTTGGTCGAGAAAAAATCCAGTCTTCTGGCCCCGCAAGACCTCGGCTTCGAACCGCAAACCCGTTTCCGAAAAAATCACCGGTTCACTCAGCGTCGGGCCGAACAGGATTTCTCCATCTTTCCTGGCGAATGCATTTTGGGCAGCGTCCCTGAGATTGCGGCTGAGCCTGAGCACAATTCGCTCTGGCTGCAACTGTTGGACTATCAAACCGATGATTTCTTCCAGTCGCACGAGCCAGGCCGCGGTATAAAGTTTCAGCACGAGGGTCCGGTCGTAACGATCCAGCACCAGGCCGGGCCAGCCGTCACTCTCGCCGTTGATCCAGCGATAACCCGTGGTCTGCTCATCGAAGAAGCTCTGCCGCCGTTCCCGCGCTCGTTGCAGCCGCTCCGACCACCAATGGAGATCGATGGTCTGCGGCTTGCCCGCCTGGAGCACGCGAACGCGAATCGGCGAGTCCGGATCGAACAACCCCGCCGCCAGGAACCGGTTCTTGCGATCGTAGATCACCGCCAATTCACCAGCACACCCGCGGCGATCCTGCCGCTGAATGCTGTCGGCAAAGAGCCACGGATGACCCCGGCGCAAATTGGCCTCAGCCGCCGCGGTTACCCGCAACCGCAAAGGTCGCGATAGCTGGGCGGATGGTTGTGAAGAGAGGTTCAAAGTATGGGCTCAGCCGACACTGCCACCGAGCGACCCTCGTCCGCTGAGCTCGTGGGTGTCAAGATACGTCGTCAATTTACTTATGGCACTGACACACTGAGAACTGAGAATTGCATTTTGCGCCCACTCAATAAACACTGTTGCATGGCGGAGAACAACGGCTCTCACGTGGTCGTCCTGGGCGCGGGCTTTGGCGGGCTGGCCTTCTGCAAACATTTCCGGCATCCAGCGGCGCGGGTAACGATTGTTGACCGGACCAACCATCACCTGTTTCAGCCTTTGCTTTACCAGGTCGCCGCTGCCGGTCTTTCGGCGCCGGAAATAGCCCAGCCGGTGCGCTCCATTTTGTCACATCGGCCCGAGATCACCGTCTTGCTGGATCGGGTGCTGGATTTCAATCTGGCTGGCCGGCAGGTGTTCCTGGAAAAGAACTGTCTCGAATACGATTACCTGGTCGTCGCGCTGGGCAGTTGCACCAGCTACTTCGGTCACCCGGAGTGGGAGCAGTTTGCGCCAGGCTTGAAAACCATTGACGATGCGCTGCACATTCGCAGCCAGGTGCTGCTGGGCTTCGAGAAGGCAGAGAACACCAGCGGCACGGCCGAGCGCGAAAAGCTCATGACCATCGTCATCGTCGGCGGCGGGCCGACCGGGGTGGAGCTGGCCGGGTCGTTTGCGGAATTGGCGCGCACGGTTTTGAAAAGAGACTTTCGCCGCATCGATCCGAGTCAGGCGCGGATTATCCTCATCGAAGCCGCGCCGACGGTGCTCTCCCACCTGCCGGCCAGCCTCAGGCAAAGCGCCGCGCGGCAGTTGGAGAACCTCGGCGTCCAGGTACGCACCTCCACGCGCGTCAAGGCCATTCGCAAGAATGAAGTGGAACTGGAAAGCGGCGAACTTATCCATGCCGAAAACATTATTTGGGCTGCGGGCGTCTCGGCCACGCCGCTGACCAACAAGCTCGGCGTGGAATTGGACCGCGCCGGGCGCGTGAAGGTGAAGCCCGATTTGAGTCTGCCTGGCCATCCGGAAGTTTTTGCCATCGGCGATCTGGCGTTGGTAGTCGAGCAAGACGACAGGCCTGTGCCGGGCGTTTCGCCGGCGGCAATGCAAATGGGCCGGCACGTCGCGCGAATTATCGGAGACGAATTGGATTTGGGCCGAGGCCGCGCCCCGCGACCGTCCTTCAAGTACTGGGACCGGGGAACCATGGCCACGATTGGGCGCTCCGCCGCCGTGGCCTGGATCGGCAGATTCCAATTCTCGGGCCTGTTCGCGTGGCTGGCGTGGCTGTTGGTCCACTTGATTTTTCTTATCGGCTTTCGGAACAAGTTGGCGGTGCTGCTGCAGTGGGCCTACTCTTACTTCACCTACAAACGCAGCGCGCGCATTATCACTGGGTTGCCGCAAGGACCGGCTCCTCCGGGCAGTTGAAGTTCCGACGCAGCGAGCGCCAGTAACACGGACCGTGACCTGGGTGGGCAGCTTGGAAACCGTAGGGTCTACCCCGGTCTACCCCGCATATTTCTTCATACAGGTTCATCTCATTAACACCGTGGCTTCAGCCCGGTGGATTGGGACCGCGCCGCAGGTCGAGCCGTTTCAACGGCTTTTCCGCAAACTTCTTCTTTCTTGAAAAGCTTCTTGGTAGCGGCATTGCCGCGCTGGACTGCAGTATTCCAATTCGCTCGCAGGTTGCGAGGAATTCTCCTGCAAACGCAGCAGGCCCACAGAATCATGGCAGGACAGAATCATCAACGCACAACGCTGTGCAACATTATGATTCTGTCCTGCCATGATTCTGTCAGTCTTGGTTGCGGCTGGCCGCGCTGCGAAATATGCGGTCTAAACGGGTCTAAACGGCGCTTGCGTGTTCTGTTCTTGAGCCTCAGGCGATTTTCTGTCGAAACCGCAGCGCGCACAGGCTGAACAGCGCCAAACCCATCGCGGCCAGAACCGCGATGTTGAGCCAGAAATCGCCAAGGCCGGCGCCGCGCAAAACGATCGCGCGCTCCAGCTCGATGTAGTAAGTGGCCGGCATCACCGATCCGAGGGCATAGAAAATCCAGGGCATGGTTTCGCGCGGAAAAATGAACCCGGAAAAGAACACCGAAGGCAGCAGGAAAATCATCGTCATCTGCAGGGCCTGTATTTGGTTCTGCGCGCGGGTCGAGATGAGCAGCCCGAGGCTTAACAAGGCGAACACGTACAGCAAGGTCGCCACCGCCAGCGCGCCCAGATCGCCGGCAATCGGCACGTGAAACAACCAATGCATGAAGCCGAACAAACCGGCCGCCATCAACATGCCGATGCACCAATAGGGCGTAAGCTTGCCCAGCATCAGGCCCCAGCGGGAGAGCGGGCTGACCATCAACTGCTCCAGCGTCCCCCGCTCCCGCTCTCGCACCAATGACATGGCGGTGGCGAACGTCGTCGCGATCTGCAGCACAATGCCGATGACGCCCGGCACGAAAAAATTCGGGCTGCGCATCTCGGGATTGTAAAGGATTTGCGGGCGCACCTCGACCGGCAGTTCGCGCAAACCTGTTCGGGCGGCCAACTGCAGCAGCGCGCTACGGAACCCGACGTTCAACGCCGTGTTCAACGCTGAGGAGGCGATGCTCGAATTCGAGCCGTCCACCAGCACTTGCACCCGGGCGGTGCGGCCAGCGCGCAGATCGCGCGTGAACCCAGGCGGAATTTGGATGCCGACGTAAGCTTTGCCGCGCCGGATGGCGTTGGCCAACTCGGTGACGCTGCGGACTTCGCCAGCGACCCGAAAGGTCTGCGTATTGACGAACTGCTCGATCAGTTGCCGGCTCTCGGTGGTGCGGTCCTCATCCAGGACCAGCGTCGCCATGTGTTTCACGTCGGTGTCCAGCGCGTAACCGAAAGCGATCATCTCCACCACCGGCGGGAACAACATAAAAAAGAGCGTCAGCGGGTCACGAAGGACCACCAGAAATTCTTTGTAGAGAATGGCGGTGAAGCCGCGGAACAGAGTGTTCATGGCCAGTTTGTAATCCTCCTCTTCCTCGTTCTCGTCCTCGTAATCGGAAATAGTATTCGGTCGTTCCATCGAGCACGAGAACGAGAACGAGGAGGAGGGAGATTCATCATTTGCCTCCCCCATTTCGTTCGTTCGTTAGCGCCACAAACACGTCCTCCAGCGACGGCGCGATGGGCCGGATGTCCGCGCGCGGGATGCCGGCCTTGACCAATTCGGCGCGGATGAAATCTTCCGGGGTGTCTTTGTCCACAAGCAAGTGCATGGACTGGCCAAAAACCGTCGCGGCGCGCACGCCGGCCAGGCGGCGCACGGCTTGCAAACCAATGGTGACGTGATCGCAAGTCACGTCAATCCGTTTGGCGTCGGGCGGATTGACCAGCGGCATCTGTTTCAAATCGTCTGGCTCGCCGCACACGACCAGTCTCGACATGTAAATATAACCGACGTGCGAGCAGCGTTCGGCTTCGTCCATGTAGTGCGTCGTGACGAACAGCGTCATGCCCAGGCCCGAAAACTCGAAGAGCAGATCCCACAACTCGCGCCGCGCAACCGGATCAATGCCCGCCGTTGGTTCGTCCAGGAACAACACGCTGGGTTTATGCACCAGCGAGCAGGCCATCGCCAGCCGTTGGCGCCAGCCGCCCGAAAGCAAGGCCGCGCGCCGCCCAAGATACGGTTCGATATGCGTCAGCGCGATCAACTCATCCCGCCGCTTCGACAACGCCGCGCCGCGCAGACCGTAGAGCCGCCCGTAAAACATCAGGTTCTCATAGACCGTCAATTCGTCGTAGAGCGAGAACTTCTGCGACATGTAGCCGATCAGGCTTTTGATCTGGTCGGTCTGTGTGGCCACATCAAAACCCGCGATCAGCCCCTGCCCATCGCTGGGCTCAAGCAACCCGCACAACATCCGAATCACGGTGGATTTGCCGGAGCCATTGGGGCCCAGGAAACCGAAGATGGAGCTTTTCTCGACCTTGAAAGTGACGTGGTCAACGGCGGTGACCTGGCCGAAGCGTTTGGTCAGCTTGTCGCATTCGATCATCGTATCGACAGGCATCGCGTGTGGTCAAAAACTGTTCCGCTCATTCGGGCACATTTTGGAAGATAACATCCGCCGCCATTCCAGCGCGCAGTTTGCCTTGGCGATTGTCCAGCCGCACTTTGATGCCGAAGACTTGTTTGATGCGTTCGCCGACCGTTTGCGCGTTGCGCGGGGTGAACTCGGCCTCGCGCGCAATCTGCTCGACCACACCCGCGAAATCCTGGTGCGGGTCGGAATCCACACGCGCCTTGACCGAATCGCCCAACATGATATGGCCCAGCCAGGTCTCCGGCACATAGACGCGCACCCAAAGGTGTTGCGGCAACAACAGCGTGGCGACCACGCCGTTGGGCGCCAGCACGTCGCCGACCTTTACGCTGAGCACTTCCAGGACGCAATCGGACGGAGCGACAATCTTCATCTCCCGCAACTGGGAATCAATTTCGGCAAGCTGCGCGCGCGCCTGGGCGACGCGTTCGGCGCGTGTGCCGGCCAGCAGCAGGTCGTAGCGGCTCCTGGCGGCGGCCGCATTTTTTTCCAACGCGCGCGAGCGCGTCACCGCCTGCTCGCGTTCGGTTTGAGAAATGGTTTTCTGGGAAAACAACTCCTCGGCTCGCCTGGCATCCGCTTGGGCCTGGTCCAGCTCGGCGGCCAGGGCTTCCCAATCGTGTTTGGCGGCTTCGATTTCCTCTTTGCGCGGGCCGGCTTCCAGTTCGGCCAGTTGCGCGGCGGCCTGCTCGCGTCTGGCCCGCAGCTCCGCCGCGTCGAGTCCCGCAATCACTTGTCCCCCCTTCAAGGTGTCGCCTTCGGCCACGAGAATTTTTTCGACCCGGCCACCGTAGCGGGGAGCGACGCGGACCTCGTCGGTTTCGATCGTGCCGGAGACGCTGTGCGCGCCAGAGGACTTATGAGCATAACAACCGCCGGCAAGGAGGCCCAATGCGATCACCCCGCCCATGATGAAGCCGAATCCGGTGTCCACGCGCCGCGAAGATAGCAAGGGCGTAAAGGGCCTTCAACGCGGTTTATCATCGTTGATTGGTGAAGGGTCATCGGTGCTGGCGGACAGAAAAGCTATTGCTGTTCAATCTCATCAGCAACCACTGCTAACCCATTACCAATATTACCGAGCCAGCCTGGATCCTCGCCTGACGGTGGCTGACGCCGATAAGACGGCGCAAAATGCTGAGGATTCCAAGAGGTCGCCAAAATAGAAAGGCGAGAGGACCGCGGAATACGCGAAAGCGTTCCATTTTTCCGCGGATTCCGCGTATTCCGGGGTTTGAATCTTTTTCTTAGGCGAGGATTTGGGAGCCAGCTTGACAGGTTGTGCAAGCTGGCTTCTATTTGCTGCATGAAGATCTGGCCTGGGTTCATCCTGGCGCTGGCACTGGCCGCGGGCAGCGCCCGCGCCCAGCAGCAGGGCTTGCAAACAGTTACCCTCGCGCCCGACTCCGCTGCCTTCCGCTCCGATATTGGGCTGGCGCCGCTCGTCACAGCGGGCACACCAGCGAAAGAGCCGGACGTGATTGTGCGGAAGAACCTGCAGGTGAGCGGTCCTTTGGTCCGGCCGCTTAAAGCGAAGAAATTCCGGGAGCTTCCGAGGCGGCTGCTGCATTGGGTCAACCCCTTCGCGCCGAGTGAACATCAGGAACAGGTGCCGCGCATCCGCGGTCTAAGCCGGCGCGCCTGGACGACAACCGTCGGCTGGAATTCGGCCGGATTGGGGTTTCCGAACGAGGCCAACCACGAGCCAACCATGAGTTTGCTCTCGGTGAGTGGCCGTTGAAAGTCGTGCCTGCTTAGTTGTCGAACACCGAAGCGTCGTGAGGCGGCGCTCCAACTCCGCCTTAGCGCTCCCGGCGCGATGCGCACTCGCGGTCGGTCGTGCGGCCCAGGCTCCAACTCCCGTTTACTCAACCTCAATGCCCACGGGGCAGTGGTCGGAGCCGTACACGTCGTCGCGGATGAAAGCGCGTTTTAGTCGTGGACGCAGCGAGGCGGAGATAAGGAAGTAATCAATGCGCCAACCGACGTTCCGATCGCGCACTCCTGGCATTGGACTCCACCAGGTGTAATGTCCGTTGCCCTTCTCGAATTCCCGGAAGGTGTCAATGAAGCCGCTCTTGACGAAGGCGCCAAACCCAGCGCGTTCTTGCGGAGTAAACCCGTGATTGCGGACGTTCGCTTTGGAATTGGCCAGATCCAGTTCGGTGTGGGCGACATTGAGGTCCCCGCAAAAGATGACCGGCTTTTTTCGCTCAAGTGCCTTGAGATATTTGAGGAACTGGCGGTCCCACCGCCGGCGATAAGCCAGCCGGGTCAGTTCGCGCTGGGAGTTGGGCACATAAACGTTCACCAGAAAGTAGTCGGCATATTCAGCGGTCAAGACTCGGCCTTCGCCGTCGTGCTCGGCGACGCCGATACCGCGCGTTACCTGGATGGGCCGGGTCTTTGTGAAGATAGCTGTGCCGGCGTAGCCTTGCTTCCGCGCGGTATTCCAATAGGTGGTGTAGGTGATCGGCCAGAGTTGTTCGACATCATCCGGCCCGGCCCTGGTTTCCTGCAGACAAAGGACATCCGGCGCTTCCTTGGCGAGGTAATCGAGGAAATTTTTCCGCAGAACAGCGCGCAGGCCATTGACGTTCCACGAAATGAGCTTCATCTGGTTACGGACGGCTCCTGGAGGCGCTGTGCACGAGACTCGGTCCGGCGGCGGGATTTGCTTGCCATAGGCGAAGCTTAAGAGTCTCCGTTGGTCCGGTCAATGGAGGTAGCGGCCTGCACGACCAGGATCTGCATTTGCCCTCAGACTCATGTCATCTGCATCCAACGACACCAGCAGAATGAAGTTTTCGGGGCCGTCCAGATAGTGGTATATGGCCGTAGTGAAGACCAGCGCAAGACCAACAAGCTAACCATGAGGATACTGGTGATTTCGTTGGCAGGCATCGGCGACACGCTGCTGGCCACACCGCTAATTCACGAAGTGCGCGCCAATTACCCTGCGGCCCAGATCGATGCGCTGGTGTTATGGACGGGCTCCAAGGACATCCTCGAGGGCAACCCTCACGTCCACCGGGTCTATCAGAGTAATCTGATGAAGCAAAGCAAGCTCGAGACGCTGCGGTTTCTCCGGTCCTTCCGCCCACACGCTTATGATGTGTCGATCAACACCCATCCCCAAAGCCGGATCCATTATCGCATCGCCGCTCGTCTCATCGGCGCGCCTGTCCGCATCAGTCACGTGTACGAGTGCTCTGGCCTGCTGGATCGCCTGCTGGTTAACCGCACGCTCCCACAGCAATACACAACTCACTCAGTGGAGAACAACCTCAGGCTGCTGTCGCTGTTGGGCGCGAAACCACTCGTGCCGAAACATGAGTTGGAAGTCTATTTGTCAGGCGCAGACGAGGAATGGGCTGATTCTTTTTGGACCCAAAACCAACTGCGGCAAAGACGGGTCTTGGGCCTGCACGCCGGATCGGGAGGCACGAAAAATCTGGCGCTCAAACGCTGGCCCCTGGAGCACTATATCGAACTGCTCAAGCGGTCGCTCCGCAACTGGCCGGAATTGGCCGTAGTGCTGTTCGGCGGTCCGGAAGAGGAAGCGGACCTGCAAAGGGTGATTGGGGCGCTGGCTTCGCCTTTGGTCCTCCTGGCGCGCAACCAAAGCCTGCGCCAGGCGGCGGCGCTGATGAAGCGCTGCACGGTGTTTTTGAGTGTGGACACTGCGCTGATGCACCTGGCCGCAGCCGTCAAAGTCCCTCGTCAAATTGTGATTGAGGCCCCCACCTTCAACAAGACCAACGAACCCTACGGCAATCCGTATGTGCTCATCCGCAACCCGTCGGTTGCTGGCCGGAACCTGGAATACTATCGCTATGATGGTCGAGGCATCCAGGGAACCAGGGAAGAGCTTCTTGAGTGCATGGCCTCGGTGACGGTGGAGGCGGTGTTTGGCGGGTTGGCGGAAGCGTTGCAATGAGAGTCGTGCGTGATGCCCGATGTCTCCAAAGGCGTCTCGCGAGCACACTGATTACTCGATCACCAATCACCTGCCACCACTCGTAGCGCAGACTGGTCCCGATGCATCGCGATGCATCGGGATTTCGCGGAATGGTATTCGGCAGGTGGGCGGATCGCCAATCCGCGACATCCCGACGCGTCGCGACGCGTCGGGACCAGTCTGCGCTACGGTGGCAGTGCCAAGATGCACCCCATCACTCGCCAATCCACCAATCTTCATTGCGTCGAAGGAGTGAACCCGCTATTTAGAATTGCAGATGAAAGTGGTCATTTTCTGCGGCGGTTTGGGCACGCGCCTGCGCGAGGAAACCGAGTTCCGCCCCAAACCGATGGTGCCGATTGGCGAGCGGCCCATCCTGTGGCACATCATGAAAACTTATGCTCATTACGGGCATAAGGATTTCATCCTTTGCCTCGGCTACAAAGGCGAGGTCATTAAGGAATATTTCAGAAATTATCACTGGAACACCAGCGACGTGACCCTGCGGCTCGGTCCGCGGCCGCAGATCAAATATCACAACCAGCACGACGAGGAGGACTGGAGCGTCACATTGGTTGATACCGGCCTGACCACGATGACCGGCGGCCGCTTGAAACGAGTGCTGAAGTTCATCGAGGAGGACACATTCCTGTTGACGTACGGCGACGGGCTGACCAACAGTGACATCAACGCGTCCATTGCCTTTCATCAGCAGCAAAAGAAAATTGTCACCATTACCGCAGTGCAGCCCGCGGGCCGGTTCGGCGACCTGGAGCTTCAGGGGCACTCGGTGACAGCGTTCAAGGAAAAGGCGGAGAAACAGGCAGGTTTGATCAACGGTGGTTTCTTTGTGATGAATAAGCGGATCGGTGGCTATCTGACCGATGACAGTTGCGTGTTGGAGCAGCGGCCGCTCAATCGGCTGGCCGCCGAAGGCCAGATTGCGGCCTACGTTCACGCCGATTTCTGGCAGTGCATGGATACCTACCGCGAGCAGCAGCTCTTGACCAACATGTGGAACAGCGGCAACGCGCTCTGGAAGGTTTGGTAATGTTCAGCGGCTTTTATCAGGGCCGGCGCGTGCTCGTCACCGGCCACACCGGCTTCAAGGGCGGCTGGCTTTCGCTGTGGCTCAAGAGACTCGGCGCTTTGGTCTGGGGAGTCAGCCTGCCGCCGCCCACGCACCCCAACCTGCACGAGATCATCCAAGCCGCGGCCTTCGCGGGGGAAATCCAATGCGACATTCGCGATTTGGAGGGGCTGGCTGCCGCAGTGAACAAAATTCAGCCGGAAGTCATTTTCCACCTGGCCGCCCAGCCCATCGTCCGGCGCTCCTATGCCGAACCGTTGGAAACTTTTCATACCAACGCCGTCGGCACGGCGAACCTTTTGGAATCCGTTCGGAAAGCCGAATCCAACAGCATCCTCATCGTCATCACCAGCGACAAATGCTACGAGAACCGGGAATGGGAGTTCGCGTATCGGGAAAACGACGCGCTGGGCGGCCACGACGTTTATTCCATGAGCAAGGCAGCAACCGAGTTGGTCGCGCAATCGTGGAACCGATCGTTCTTCGTTCCGAACTCAAAACTTGGACCAGTGGCCACAGTGCGCGCCGGTAACGTCCTGGGCGGCGGCGATTACGCGCCGGACCGGATCGTTCCGGACTGCGTGCGCGCCTTGACGGACAAGAAACCGATCCTGGTGCGCAACCCTGCGGCCATCCGGCCCTGGCAGCATGTGCTGGAATGTCTGAGCGGTTATCTTTGGCTGGGGGCGCGCCTCAGCCTGGAGCCGAAGACTTCCAGGCTCGCGGGCCCATTCAATTTCGGTCCCGAGCCTTCGGCGCGACAGCCGGTTCGCAGGCTCGTCGAAGAGATTCTGAGCACGTGGCCAGGCCAATGGGTGGACGGCTCCGACCCCAACAGTCCGCACGAGGCGGCGCTGCTCTCGCTTTCCATCGAGAAGGCCGGCGCTCTGCTGGGCTGGTATCCGTCCTGGGATTTTAGGGAAGCGATCCAGCGAACCATCAGTTGGTATCACGAACGACACGTGGCGAAGAACCCGGACATGTTGGGGTTTTCCAACACACAAATCGACGAATACGTCCAAGCGGCTCGAAGGAAGGATTGGCCTTGGTCCAGATGAAGATGTGTCCAAACAACGATGGCTCCAGTTCAAACCGCCCCAGCGGAGCTGAGGAGGCGCGGCTGGAATGAAAACTCGATCCTCTGTCTCATGAGTCTCTCCTTTAACTGCCGTTCCTGCGGCAGCGGTCAGGGTGCCCTGATTCTTGACCTCGGCCTGCAGCCGCTGGCCAATAACTTGCTGCGCCTGGAAGACCTGTCCAAAGCCGAACCGAAGTTCCCGCTGCGACTGGCCGTCTGCCAGTCCTGCTGGTTGCTGCAAATCCTCGATTTGGTGCCACCGGTGCAGCTCTTTTCCGAGTATCTTTATTTCTCCTCGTTTTCGGATCTGATGCTGCGCCACGCCAAACAGGCGGCGGAGCGTTACATCAAAGAATTTTCCCTGGGCCAGCAGAGTCTCGTCGTCGAAATCGCCAGCAACGACGGTTACAGCCTGCAGAACTTCCAAAGCCATGGGGTGCCTTGCCTGGGTATCGAGCCGGCCGCCAACATTGCCAAGGTCGCTCAAGAAAAGGGTATCGAAACGCTTGTCGGTTTCTTCGGCAACGACCTGGCTAAGGAACTGGTTGGAGCGGGCTCGACGCCCATCACTCCCTCCTCTCCTCTCTCTGATGCGGTCACTCCCGGCCCCTCGCAAAAGGAGAGAGGAGATAGAAGAGTGGAGAGCCGCCAGGCGGACCTAATCCTCGGCAACAACGTCTTCGCCCACGCGCCGAACACAAACGATTTTGTTACCGGGCTGCGCACGCTGCTCAAACCGGGTGGCCGCATCATTCTTGAATTTCCCTATGCCGTTGACCTGATCGAGAAGGGCGAATTCGACACCATTTACCATGAGCACGTCTTTTATTTCAGCCTGACGGCGCTTAGACCTTTGTTTGAGCGGCAGGGCCTTTCCATTTTTCATGTTGAACGGCTGCCGATTCATGGCGGCTC
>WNGQ01001381.1_pt1 | contig 26531 bp, 27 predicted proteins | sample 5407661 | NCBI WGS metagenome assembly WNGQ01 (sample SAMN13153382, study PRJNA577476) | soil metagenome | isolation source: 60 cm soil or saprolite under Garry oak tree replicate 2 | place: USA:California | collected 2016-06-15 | reverse complement strand
GGACAGTTTGGTACTCTGCGTAGGGAATTCGCTCAGGATGCCGCCGGTACTTGCAACCGTGCGTTTCAACTGCTATAGGAACATCCCTGGGGCATTACGTCCGACGCTCTTGCCGTACTGTTTCTGCCAGGCCTTGTACGAGAGTTTTTCGGTTCGGATAGTGTTGCCACGCCGGACGATCTGATGCACAAGCCGCCCGTGCAGGCTCTTGCGGTGAGCCGCGAGCTTGCGCTCTTTGGCGGCCAGGCGGCGGCGTGTGGCAAGATAGCCCTTACTGTTTTTCCAGGTCAGCCGCCGCTTGCCTTTGGCGTGCTTTTGGATACGCCCTTTCTCGTCGTAGTTCTCTGGATTGTTGGCACGGCGTTGGCGGTCCAGCTTGCGCTGTAAACGGCGTTTGGCACGGGCATCGGGCTGGAGTTCTTCGCAGAACGGCACAAGTTGTGCTTCTTCGTGCTGTGGCACGATAGCGACGGTCGAGGGACCCACATCCAGTCCGACCACCCCCGTTCCAACAGTGTGCTTCGGCTTCTGGTACGGCTTGCCCTCTAGAATCAACTGCACGTAGTAGCGATAGCCCTCGCTGTCTGCCCCCTGAGCCTTTGGGCTGGAGGCCTTGCGCCGCACGAGCCGGGCGTACTTGATGGGATGGCGCAGGCCATGCCGCACCACGGCATCGTGCCAGTCGATGCGGGCGGGGAGCACCTCCTGGTTCCAGAGGAGAAAGCCGCCCTCCCCGGCGTTGGGATCGAGCACGAAACGCATCCCTGACTGGTTCCATTTGTTCTCGACGCTGTCCAGGCCGCGTCCCTTGCTCTTGAAGCGCACGTTTTTCGCTTCGCCGAGACAGACCCGGTTCGCGGCGTGATAGGCGCGCGTGGCGAGCGTTTGCGCCATCACCGAGTCGATATGATCGGCAATCCAGGAGCAATTGGCATCCTTCGCAAAGTCATGCAAGGCGTACTCGGAAAAGCCGTAGGCTTGCCGCAAGCGTGAAAACGCCTCTTTGCGTTCCTGTTTCTTCACCTGTGGAAGAGCGCGTGCCTCCTGCCATGCCGGATCGGCCCGCATGGCCCGCAGCCGCTTCATGGCTTCACCTAAGAGGGCATTAAGGAGACAGCGCCCTGCCTCGAAATGCGCGCGGAGACGTTTGGCTTGTCCGGCATCGACTCGCAGAGGCCCACGGGATACGCAACGAGATAGCATTAATCAAGCAGTGAAGCAGAAAGTGGCTTTTGGGGAAGAAGAGGCCATGGTGTGACATACTGGGAGGAGGTTGAGAGGATGAAGTACTCTTCAAGCAGTGAAGCAGAAAGTGGCTTTTGGGGAAGAAGAGGCCATGGTGTGACATACTGGGAGGAGGTTGAGAGGATGAAGTACTCTTGACACCCGTTCAGCCGAGGCTTGGCGAGCGGGAAATGCCAGAATAGGAGAGAGTATGAGTACGGACAATCCTTCCTCGGTGAACATTCAGGCCAACGCTTTGCCGATTGCTTCGGTGCCTGCATGGTTTGGAGAAGTGGCTTTGATCGCCCACACGATGACCCGCCTGGGCTTGCTTTCGGACATCTCCGAACATGTTCGCTTCACCCGCAAACGGTTCGGCAGATTTGAAGTGATTGACTTTGTGGTCATGCTGATCGGCTATGCCATCAGCGGGGAACCAACACTCAAAGCGTATTACGAGCGTTTGCAGCCATTTGCACCGGAGTTTATGGCCTTGTTCGGACGCAGTGGGTTACCTCATCGTGCTACCCTGAGTCGCTTTCTCGCCGCACTGGACGAACCCTTTGTGGAAGCCCTACGCACAGCATTCCTCCATGATGCGCTCGCTCGCCTGGGACCAGAGGTGGATGTGGGAGGGCTGTGGGATCGACAGGGAACTCGGTGGAGCGTGTTCGATCTCGATGGGACCAAGCAGGCTGCACGACAACGTGCTCTGCCTCAGGGTCCTGACCTGCCACCTCCGCAACGACGTTTGTCGGCGGTGTGTGCGCCGGGCTATCTGGGGCGCAAGCGTGGAGAAGTAGTGCGCACCCGCACAACGCTCTTGCAGGCTCATACCCATCAGTGGCTCTTCACCAGTGGAGCCGCTGGCAATGGAGATTACCGAGGAGAGTTGTTACAGGGACTCAGCGTGATCGTTGCCTACCAGAGCGCACTGGGTTTCTTGCCCACGCAAGCCCTCGTTCGACTCGACGGACTCTATGGCAATGGAACCATCGTCGTGGATCTGATCGTTGCAGGAGTCGGCTTCGTGATGCGCGGCAAAGACTATGCTCTGTTGGATTTGATGCAGGTCAGGCAGCGTCTCGCCTTGCCCGCTGACGAGCAATTCACCCATCCTGAAAGTGGCACTTGCCGGGACTTGTTTGATTGTGGGCAGGTGCCTGTCACCGCTCAGGGACATCACTGTCGGGTGATTGTTGCTACTCATGCGGCCACTACGGCCAAGGCTCCCATTGGAGTGACTCGCGATGGCATGGTCTATGAGCTCTTTTTCACGACCTTGCCCACTGCTGGCTTCACCGCTGCTGATGTGGTCAAGCTCTATTTGCATCGTGGCAGTTTCGAGACCGTCCTTGCTGACGAAGACCGTGAGCAAGATTCTGATCGATGGAGTTCCTACACGGCGCATGGCCAGGAGGTCTGGCAGATCCTATCCCAATGGGTGTGGAACCTGCGCCAAGAGTTGAGCCAGCAGTGGCAACCCACCTCGATGCGTCTCACCGAGTTTTCCCCCCCCTCAAACTGATGTCCTGTCATCAAGAGACCCTTCGGCAGGAGCATCCTTCGGTCCACCACACTGGGCACATGCAGCGCGAAGAGGAAGCTTTGGGGGACAAGACTTTCTCCCACAATCTGATGGCACCCTGCGTTGTCCTCAAGGGGCCACACTCTACCCACAGGAGCGACGCCCCGAACATGATGGGACGGTGCGCGTGCTGTATGCCGCCCGCATCGCTGACTGCCGCTCTTGCCCCTTACGCATGCCATGTCAAGGTCATGGCACCTCCACCAAAAAACCGCGTCGGGTCAGTGCGGTCCTGCATCCTCTGCCGAAGATGATCCCAGAAGAACTGCCGCCTTCGCACCTTGCTTCCCCTCATCCTGTCCTTTGGGGTGATTGGTCACGCACTCAGCCTCGCCGCACGTGGATACAATGGCAACGGAGCCACCTGGTCACGGTGGAAGGAGTGTCCATTCCATCGCCTTGTTCACCGCCTTCGCCTTTCTCGCGGGCAGAGCGTGCGCATTGGCGTCTGACGCGGCAACAACGGTTCGCACGCAATGCACGACCACCCACTGCACCACCAGTCAAAATTACTGTCTATGGGCTCTCGTCCCAATTTGCCCAGGCTCTCGGTTTGCAGGTTGCGGTGCCATTGACTGCATGAGGTGGACGAAGCCTCTCCTCGACCTGAATGCTCCTGTCGAGAGGATTCATCTACCCATTTTCACCCCTCTTTTCCCGAGAGAGGACACTTTTTGCCAGGGGTGATCGATTTTCGTTTCTCTTTTTCCTTCTTTCCCTTCGTCCTGACAGGGGTCAAAGGGGCCTTCTCTCCTTTGCTGCTTGCTTGCTCGTATCTCGTTGCGTATCCCGTGGGTGTAGGTTGTCCAAAGTTCAGAGATGATTTGGGCAGCCAAAGTGGTATAATGTGCAAACCACCGTATTAGTTGCATTCAATGAGCGCGTCAGGGCCAAAGTATCCAGTGGTCTTTGGAGTTTTAGTATATAAGTAGACGGATCACCCGGCAGAACTCACCGAGGAGTACTGGCTATGCTGCATTTCATGCGTCGATCTCTCCTGGTACAATTGCTGAGCGTGTACCTGCTCTTTGTCGGCATCGTGCTGATCGGAGGCGTGGGAGTCAACGCTGTAGTCGAGCAGAAACTGCGCAATGATGCCCAGGCTTCAGACCAGGCGCTGGCCCAGGAAATCGCAGTCGAGGCCAGTCTCCATCTGAGCGATTCGGAAAGTTCGCTTGCCAAGTTAGGCAACCTTGCGGTAGAGGCCAATACGCCTGCCGCGATGATGAGCCTCTTCCAGACTTTTGAGGCCGCTCGCAGCGACGTGGATCAGGTCTACTGGCTCGACCGGCTAGGAGCTCTGGTCGTCTCTTGCCCACCGCTGCCGGGCAAGTGCCAGGACAAGTTAGTGGCGGAATTCTCGCCGCCCGACGTCGTCCGGCGCGCCCTCACGGAACCCGGCCCGGTCTTCGAGGTGGGTGCTGTGGTTGAACCAACCTTCAACGCTGGCGTCATCATCGCTTACCTTGCGCATGCTAGAGGTGGTAAGCCGGTCGGCATCGTAGCAGCCAGCTTCTCACTCGCGAAGCTCAGCGACCCCCTGGGGGCAGTCGTCAATGCGCAGAAGGACCGGGGCCGTCGGCTTATGATCAGCATCATCGATGATCGCGGTGAACTCATCGCCACGCCCGATCACAAGCAGATCTTGTGGACAGTGCTGAACGAGCTGCCGGGTGCCGATCAGGCGTTGCATGGCCAGGCAGCCTCAACTCTGGGCCAGGGGCCAGATGGCCAGAAATGGCTTTTCAGCGCTGTTCCCGTCCCGCGTGCAGGTTGGGCTGTCGTCGTGCAAAGACCTGAAGGCGAGGCGCTGGCTGTCGTCGCCCAGTTTCATCTCTGGCTGCTGATGGCAGCGTTGCTCTTCGCCATAGGCGGCCTGCTGTTCTGGCTCATGCTGCTGGTCCGAGTCATCCGTCCCCTACATACGCTCGCTATCGAGCACCAGGCGCTGCCTACCTCGGAGCAATCAATTCCAGTACATGCAACCGTAGTCGCCGCGCGGGATGATGAGGTCGGCGACCTGGCACGGTCGCTCATACGCCTGGAGCGCGACGGGCTGCAAAAACTCGGCGAGCTGCGCACCCTGCTTGAAACATCGAACGCGGTGGTAGGGTCGCTTGATCCTCACGCGGTCGTAAGAAAGATTATTGGCGAGGTGCGACGGCTGGTGGATGTGCAGGCCGCAGCAGTGCTACTGCCGGACGAGCAAGGCGTGCTGCGTGTGCAGGTCAGCGACGGCCATAGTGACCGCTACGATCACCGGCTGTCCCTGTCTCCTGAGAACGTAAGTTCCGCACCAGTACTGGCGCTGCGCGACGGAAAGCCGGTGCAGAAACTGCTCGGCCCTGAGCAGCCATCGTACTCCTACGACGAAGGCTTCCGCTCGGTGCTGGCGATCCCCATCATTAGCCGGCATGCGGGAGGTGTAGTCCTGCTGGTGCATCGTACCGAACCTCATCCCTTCAACCAGAATGAGATCGACTTGCTGCTGACATTCGCCAACTACGCCACCCTCGCCTGGGAACACGCGGTGCTCTACGAGCGCAGCGATGAGCGGCTCCGCGAGGTAGCCCAGGAGAACGAGCGACTTTACCGGCAGGCCTCGGAGGAGAAGCAGAAGCTGGAGGCAATCATGGGCAGCATGAGCGACGGGCTGGTGCTGACAGGCATCGAGGGGACCGTGCTATATGCCAACATAGGAGCAGGCATTATCACAGGTCTACCCAGCGAGGCGCTGGAGGGTCATCCCATCAGCGCGCTTTACGAGGCACTACGCACGGCGGCAGTTGATCCGGCGGATTGCGAGCAGGCCCTGGCGCAGGCTGAGTACGCCGAAGCCACAGAGGTGATTGTTGAGATCATGCGATATGGTCAGCGCCGTGCCATCCACCTGCGATTATTCGACGTGGTTGACGAGTCGGGGCAGGCTATTGGGCGCGGCTTGCTGCTGCGCGATGTCACGCGCGAGCACGAACTCGCCGAGTTCAAGACGGCGTTGCTGGCAGCAGTCGGCCACGAATTGCGCACGCCGTTGGCAGCGATCAAAGGTCATGCCTCGACGCTGCTCCAGGAAGATGTGACCTGGCCTCTCGCGGACCAGCGCCATTTTCTACAGACGATTAGCGGCGAAGCCGACCGGCTGGCACAGCTTGTAAGCAACCTGCTCGATCTCTCGCGCCAGGAAGCCGGGCTACTGCTCCTCAATCGCGCACCCGCAAGAATACAGGACATCTTGACAAAGATCATCGAGCGACTTAGTCGCACAGATGCCATGATATCTGTGCAAATCCCCAGTGACCTGCCGCTGGTAAACGTTGACAGTGCGCGCATAGAGGTTGTACTTCAAAATCTGATCACAAACGCGCTGATCTATGGTGAGGGCGAAGTCCGTATCACCGCCCACAGGCAGGATGATGTAATTGTCGTATCGGTTTCGGACAATGGACCTGGCATCGCCCTTGACGAGTTGCCACACGTCTTCGAGCGTTTCTACCGGGCGCAACATGGCCGACAGCAGCATTCTGGCGGCACCGGTCTCGGACTGGCCATCTGCAAGGCTTTCATCGAAGCCCACGGAAGCGCCATCCGGGCAGAAAGCAGCACGCGGGGTACCACTATTTCGTTCTCCCTGCCACTCACCACCCCTATTCAGGTCGGAAACGACGCTAGCGCGTCCGGTGCTCCACACTCATTCGACCAGAGAGAAAGCGTCTCGCCTACGGTTGTCACGCGGCCTCTTGAAATGGCGATAACCAAGCCCTTGACAGAGGAAGGAAGGCACATATGACAACGAGAGCAAAGCGCATCCTGCTCGCTGAAGATGAAGTGGCGCTGCGCGACTTCGTGAGCCGGAACCTGCGCGCACGCGGCTTCGAGGTACTGGAAGCGAGCAATGGTTTGGAAGCCGTAGCCGTGTGGGAGCGCGAAGATCCTCACCTGCTGATTCTGGACATCATGATGCCGCGCATGGACGGCCTTGAAGTCTGCCGACGCGTGCGCGAGCACTCGGCTGTACCCATTATTGTGCTGACCGCGCTGGACGCTGAAAGCGACAAAGTTACGGCGCTCGATCTCGGCGCCGACGATTACCTGACCAAGCCGTTTGGGGTGGAAGAACTGCTGGCTCGCGTGCGCGCAGTGTTGCGCCGTACCCAATGGGAGACCATACCACCAACAAGCGGCCTAAAACAATTTGGCGACCTTGAGATCGATCTTTCGGGACACGTTGTGCGATTTCGCGGGGTAGAGGTGCGGCTGTCCCCAACTGAGTTCGCGCTTCTGAAGCAACTTATCACTCACGCAGGCAAGGTGCTCACTCATCGTATGTTGCTGCAAAGTATTTGGGGACCCGAATACGGCGGCGAGGCTGAGTATCTGCGGGTCTATATCAACCGTTTGCGCCAGAAGCTGGAGGCCGACCCTGCCAATCCGCGCTACTTGCTCACCGAGCCTGGCGTCGGCTACCGCTTCGTCGCGCCCGAAATTGAGGGAATGCGCAAATACCCTCCATTTCGTAATAGCGGCGATTTATAAGTGCCATTGTCATTACCAGCAATTGGTTACTGATCTCTCAGGAACAACGGCCCTACTCATTCTTCTCTTGCAGTCGCGCCAGCCGCGCGTTGTCCTGATGAAGCTTTGCTTCAGCCCTGGTGAGCAATTCGTCGATGCGCTCTTGCGGCCAGATCACTACTCCATCATCATCGGCAATGACCAGGTCGCCGTCTCGGATGACCGTGCCTCCAATAGAGACCGAGCCGCCTACGAGCGCAGGTCCATTTTTATGAGAAGCCGTCGGGGTCACTCCCCGGCACCATACTGCAAACCCCGACTCGCGGATTTCCCGCGAGTCGCGCACCAGGCCATCTGTGACCAGCCCGGCGATTCCCGCGTTCTGCATTTCGAGCGCCATCAAGCCCCCAATGGTCGCGGTGCGCGATGCGTTCCCCCCCGCGACCACCAGCACAGCACCTGGCGCTGGCGGCGCTTCCATAACTTTTCGCACCGCCAGGTTGTCGTCCTGGCTCATCAGCACCACGCGGGCCGGGCCGACAACGCGTGAAGCGGGTCGCAGGGGAAGAATAGTGTTTGGCAGGACGCCCCGTCCCTCAGTGGCGTCGGACGCGAGTGTGGCTGCCAGCCACGCAGGAAACTCGTTCATGGTTCTTTCCTTCTGCCTCTGGTGTTTGGTCATCTCATTCAAGGAGAATAGATCAGGAACATTCCTCTTCGCCACAGCTACACGTCTCCCCTGTACGCGCCTCGTGCAGCGCCTCGCGTCCCTCGTGCACGATGAAGTAGACCAGGACAAGCGCGGCCAGTGGGTCGGCCCACCACAGGCCCAAAAATTTGTTGAGTAGAAGACCAACCAGGAGCGTGACAGACATATAGGCACAGGTGACACTGCAAGCGGCGTCCGCTTTGAGAGCAGCGCTTCCGATACGCCTGGCTACACGCAGTTTGCCTTGCCAGAGCAATGGCATAATGATCGCTGCCGCTATGGCCAGTCCAACTCCCCACCAGGAAGCCTGGGGACGGCTCTGTGTGACGAGCGCGAACGCACTTTCGGCGGCGATATAGAGGGCGAGTCCCAGGAGGCTGATCGCGGTAATCCATGCCGCGCGACTTTCTGCCTGTTCGACGACTTCGATGGAGCCACCGCGCTGCTCGACAAGCAAACGCCAGAGTAAGACGCCGCCCGCAAGCAGCTCGATGATGCTGTCGATACCAAAACCTTCGAGGGAGATACTGTGGGTAGCAAAGCCTGCGCTAATGGCGATGCTTGCCTCGATTACCATCCAGGCAAAGGCTGCCAATTCGATCCAGATGCCGAGACGTATTTGCCCGGCGCGCTCACCTGTTGACGTGATGTTGAGCGAGCGCGCCATCAGGATATCCTTTTCGGTTTGGCAGTAAGCGATGTACTATTATTCAACGAGGATACAAGTTCGCTGGTATGTTGGTCACCGCACGTATCGTCCTTTGCCTTCAGACGGCAATAGAGTCCATTCATTGCACAGGGCTGCTCACTCTGAGCATCACACTCGAACTGGATGGTAGCATGACCGATATGGTATTTCTCCCTGAGCATGCTGTTTAAGTTTTGCAGAATAGAGGAACTGTCACTCGGTGGCAGGTTCTCTATAGTGACATGGCAGGACAAGGCAGACATGTTGCCGGTAATAGACCAGACATGGATATCGTGTACGTCCTGTACTCCTTGAATACGGCACATATCGTCTACAAGCGCCGTAATGGAGAGACCTTTAGGGACTGCCTCCATGAGAATATCGGTCGTTTCGCGCAAAATTTGCCAGGCGCCAATGGCGATCAAAACAGAGACACCAACCGAGAGCAACGGGTCAACGATGGTCCAACCGGTGATCAGGATGATGATGCCGGCCACGATGACGCCTGCTGAAACAGCGGCATCTCCAAAAACATGCAAGGTGGCGGCGCGTGCGTTGAGATTCTCTCCCTCTTTGCGCAGGCCAAAACCGATGTAGAGATTCACTATGATGCCGATACCTGCCGAGAGGAACATGATGAGAGGTTGAACCGGCTGAGGATGTTGCAGACGCTGCATAGCTTCCCAAAGAATAGCGACGGCGATGAGGATGAGTGTTACCGCATTCACGAACGCAGCCAGGATGCCCACTCGGTGATAGCCGAAGGTCTTACGAGCGTTGGCGGGCCGTTCTGCCTGCACGGTGGCAAACCATGCCAGGCCAAGTGCGAAAATGTCGGTGACTACGTGTCCAGCATCGGAGAGTAGAGCGAGGGAATTGGCAAGAAAACCGCCTATCAGTTCTGCTCCTAGTATCAACAGAGTGAGGAAGAAAGCCACGCGCAAACTCTGCTTTGCCATGTTATATGTATGTTGATGTCCAGCGTGCGCATTCCTTTTCATAGTATCAGCATATCACACGGATTACAGAATAACAAGTGAATTTTTCGCCTTGCGCGCACCTTCTCTGCATGTTACACTAGAGTGTGTCTATTTCAAACGATCAACGCACAACTCAACAATGGTGGCAGCGACTACGCCGCCGCTTAACTCTGCTCTATCTGGTCGTAGCGCTGGCACTGCTTATTCTAAGTGGCATTGGGCATGCGCGCTTATTAAGCGAAGTCGGGCGAACTTTTGGTGGATTTTTCTGGGCCATTGATACAGATAGCCAGGTAGTTGTTGTCTCCACTCCGCCTGAACTCCCGGCATTTCCAGTAGCTCCCGGTTCGCTGACGAACACCGAAGTACTTACCGGCGTAAATGGGAAAAACATCTCTGCCCTCTCGAGTGTCTACCAGCATGCTCACCCAGGAGATAGTATCACGTATACATTTGAGCAGAATGGCCAGGTGATGACCGTGAAGCACCCGGCTGCCACATTTACCTGGAACATGTGGTTCGATACGTATGGGTGGGCCTTGATCGCGGGTATCTGCTGGCTGCTGGTGGGTGGTATCTTGCTTGCCAGGTCACAAGAATGGACGGGAGCGGTCGAAGGCCTTACGCTCTTACCCCCAGCGATCCTCTTTTTGCTCTACAGCCACTGGGGAAATGTGCAGCAAGCCTACCCGGCGGATCTCGTTTTCCAACTTTTATGGATTCCCGCTTTCGCTCTGCTTGGAGCGGCCTTTATTCAACTCAGCCTGACTTATCGACCCGAAACGTTAAGAACGTCTCGCCGTCCCCTCGTCAGGCTGGATGTCTTACCTTATCTGCCCTTGATCGCGTTATTCGCCTTCGATCTGAGTTCTCTGCTCATCAAAGGCAGCGTGACGACACGCCTGCAATTTATTCTCTCACTGGTTTATGCTGTTTTCGGCGGGTTGCTTAGCCTGGGTATCGGCCTGACTTCATTGTTCCGTATTCTCCGCACAGCGCCTGGAACAAGTATCCCTGCACATCTGCGCCGTCGCCTGGGTGATCTGCTGGCACTATGGATCGGCGGCGTGGGTCTCGGATTTGGCCTGGGGATTTTGCCCATATTGTTGACCGGAAGAACACTGCTATCGCTGCCGGTCTTTTATGCGTTGGCGGCGGTTTTCCCCCTGGTCATCCTGTACGCCATACGCTCCCTACGCTTGATCGATCGTTTAGAGATCACATTGGAACAGCGCGAATCGGCGTTACAAGAACAACAAAGGATGTCTGAGCAACTACTGCAATCGAACCGCGAATTGCAACAGGCTACCTCGCTCTTGCTGCATGCAGACGCGCACCTTCGCTCCATTCTCTCCCAACGCATCCACGATCAACCCAAGCAGCAAGCGCTACGCATTCGCTCCCTGCTTGGACACTGGCAGCACAAATTGAAACTGGAGGCTGAACACACTCCTGGACTCAAACTTTTCCTGCAGCCCATCATCGAAGCCTTAGGAAAAGTGCGCAAGATCAGCGAAGAGTTAGAAGGCGATTTGCGCGGACTGCAACTATTGGTCGAGGATGCCTACCAGCGCCGCAATCTCGGCTTGAAATTGCACCTGGAGAAATTGATTCGCGAAGACCTGCCCACGCTGCATGCTGAGTCTCTGCTAAAGATACAGCCCGACCTGTGGGCGCTCGACGAACTGAGCCATGACCTGGAACAAAGCGAACAGGGCATAAAATTCGCGGAAGCCATCTCGTATACAGTGACGCAGGCATTGCTGAACATTTATAACCATGCTGGGGCCTCGTTCGCGACGGTACGCGCTATCCGCGCCAATGGCTATATCGAAATCCTGATTGCTGACGACGGGCGCGGCTTCGATGTGAACAAAGTTCCGGCGGATAAGACCAGCCTGTTCAAGGCGAAACTCAAAGCTCGCGAGGCGGGCGGCAACCTGACCATTCTTTCCACTCCTCGCCCCCGGGCCCAGCATGGAACGACCATCCACCTGCGTCTCCCTTTGCCAAGGTCGGAGCAGCCTCGCCGCACGAGACCACTTTCAAGCGAACTGGTGCAGGAACTATGAAGTCACAATGATATCAAATCGGGCGCAGCCCGGCATAGGCTTCGTAGGCATAGGCCAGCAAAACACGCCGTCCAGGATCACTGGGCGCGCCCTCTATCGCAAAAAAGCTGTAGATTTCGCTGACCAGATTCTCCAATGGCCCCATGTTTGGCTTCCCCTGAGCGTTCAAGAAGCCCATGCGCAGGGCGATATCGTCATTGCTCAAGCCCTCGGCAATCAGCGCGGCACATTCTTCCTGGCGCGGTGTGAGCCGCTGCCCACGCAGTCTTTTCAGGAGATACTGTAGCACCTCAGGATCAATAAACGTTTCATGCTTGCGCACAACGGTTGTCGCGATACGCTCCAGGTAGATTGGCTCAATGTTGCCGAAAAGCGCATAGCCATGCAGTCCGGGCTGTTTTTTCGCGCGTCTGGCAGCGCCTCGCTGTGAGCCGCGCGCATATTCCTGGCGAAATATCTCTGCTGCCAGTGTCCAGCTAGGGTCCTGGGTATAAATGACTACGCGCAGCCCAGGCGCTTTTTCCAGCAACAGCCGTCCCAGGTACACGCCGTTATCCGCACCAAGATGCAGATCAGAGAGTACCAGCCAGCCCTCTAATGTTGGATTCGCCTGCGCCTGCTCCTGGCAGAAGCGTTCGATGAGTAGAGCGGCGGTATTGACATCACCTGCTTTGCCATACAAACGCAGTTGGGGAGTTTCTTCGACAAACTCGCACACGCCACGCAGCTTCACCGGCGTGTCATCTACTACGATGACGGGTATGGTTGTATCAGTCATGTTTGCGCTCACGAGTCCAGCAGTAATCAATCTAACAACAAGCCCATCAACATCTGTAGGGGCGAGGGCAGCGGACGTGGGGTGGTGTGGGCCTTTAGGGTCGCCCGCGTCCTGTTCATCTCGCTTCCATGTTGGGGGACACCATCACCCCACCCCGCGGGCGACCCTAAAGGCCCTCCCAACCCCTCGTCGTCCACCCTCGCCCCTACAGAATCGTATTTACACGCCAGATTTGTGCGCCAACCGCTGGAAGACCAGCAAGCGAAAGCCTTCCACCTGAGACCACCTGTTGGGCGCCGGTCAGCACTTCATGGAGATGAACTCCGTCCGCCAGATCGGCACGGCGCACAGGCAGAGCCTCCAGTCCATCACTTGCCCGGCGCACGACAACCAGCAGGCGTTCCTCTGGAGCTTCGCGTATGAACGACACAGTATTTCCACCTGCGTACACTAGTTGGAAGCCACCATGGCATAGAGCGGGCGAATGGCGTCGCAGGTGGATCAGCGCCTTGAAATAGGCGTGCAGTTCATAATTCCAGGCTTCCTGGTCCCAGATCATACAGCGCCGGTTATCTGGATCGCCTGCGCCTACCATGCCGATTTCATCTCCATAGTAGACACATGGCACTCCTGGATACGTAAAGAGCAGCGCTATCGCCAGTTGTGCACGCGCGACATCTTCCCCTACGTGGGTCAGGATGCGCGGGGTGTCGTGGCTGTCCAGCAGGTTGAACTGTTGCATGGCGATTTGCCAGGGGATGGCCGACAGGAAGGTCTCCCACTGGGCTGCCATCGCTTCGGTCGGAAGAGATTGCCTATCAGGCCATGCGCGCTGCCATATTTCAACAACGTCGAAGTCGGCCAGCCATTGCAGCACAGGGAACATGAACCCCTGGTAGTTCATCACGGCGTCAAGTTCGTCACCTTGCAAGTGCGCGGTTCCATCAAAGAAGTGCTCTCCAATCAGGTAAGCCTCGGGCTTTTCGGCTTTGACGGCACGACGCATGCCGCGACCAATCTTATGTCCCAACTGAATCTCATTCTGCCGCGCCAGCATGTTCGCAACGTCGAGACGCCAGCCGTCAATACTGAATGGAGATCTCAACCAGTAGCGCATAACAGCATCTTTGCCGGCGTACATGAATTCGCGCAGGCTTTCACTGCGATAGTTCAGCTTGGGCAGGCTGCCGTGACCCATCCAGGCTTCGTATAGTTCAGGATGCTGGTGAAAGGTATAGAAATCAGCCGTGACAGCCGATGCACTGGATTGTGCAGCGAGAAACCAGGCGTTGCTCGCACCGCTATGGTTGGGGACGATATCCAGCATCAGGCGCATATCGCGCTGGTTTAGAGCCTCCCGTAATGCTACAAGCGCCTCGTCACCGCCAAAGTGAGGGTCTACCTGTTTATAATCGGCTACGTCATACTTATGATTACTGGGCGCTGTAAAAATAGGGGTGAGGTAGAGGGCCGAGACCCCCAGGTCCGCGAGGTAATCCAGCTGCTGCTCAATGCCCTGGAGATCACCGCCGAAAAACTCACAGCCGCCCGTTTCAGAATGGGGTCGCGGGCGTTCTCCCCATGGGTGGGCAACCACCGGCTTTCCGTGACAGTCATACTCCCCTGTGCGCACATTATTGGAGGGATCGCCATCGTAGAAACGATCAGGGAAGATCTGGTAAAAGACGCTCTCTTGCACCCAGTTCGGTGCGTGGTAATTGGCCAGGATTTTGAAATCGCTGGCATCAGTTGGAGCATGGCGTGTAATGCCGCCATTGAAATACCAGTATCCACCATCCGCAGCCAGGAGAAAAAAGCGGTAGTTGGTACTAGGCATGCGAAGTTTCAGCTCAAGCTCCCACCAGCGCGAGACTCCACCGGCGCTATCTCCGGGAGCCGGGCGCATCTCCTCCATGTGCTGTTCTCCATTGGGAGTTGTGCGGAGAAATACGCGCTCGATAGGAGCCCTCCGGTCGGCGCGCAAACGCAGTGTTACAGTTGAGCCAAATTGATGCGCATCGCCTACCACGTAGTACGGCGAACCATCGTGGTGAATGCTATGCGTCCAGTGATCGTAGGGCATAGTTCCAAAAAACGTGGACATCTATGGACACCGCACTTTTTGTTTGATTTATACGGTTATCGCTAACCATAAGGGCTGAACTACGTAGGCCGCTATTCCCTTTGCATCTACGTGAGCAAATGCATCAGGCTTACTTTTGCGTAAAATGTTGTAGGAACCATTCACATCGGCACATATCTTGCGTCCGTCTTTGGTTCGGTATAAGCGGTTTCTTCGCCCGATCCGCTTCCCGCTAAAGATGTACTCTGTATCATCGTTCGGCTTGTAGGTAGGAATAGGGTCCAGATCAACAAAGCTAGCTTTTGACGTGTAGCTCTCTTCTTGCATCTCTACCTGAATGCCAACGAGGGAAGCTTTGTACGTGAGCATGCCAATAAAGCGCGCATGGGGAATGGCAACGAAATTTTGATTGTTGCGCCGCCCATTGTTCACTTCTTGCTTCCACAACGGGTTCTTCCCGATGATAATGGTGCCTACCCCCTCTTGTACCAGAAAATCGATAATCCGCTTACTGGCAGCGTGTAGGTAGTGATTGATCTGGCGGTTACGCTTGTTCGTGATCTGTTCCATTTGCCTCGTGACGCGCTCTCGATCCTCTTTGGGAAGGCACAGCTTCAACTCTTTCATGCGCTTATTGTACCACTGATTCCACGCTTTGAGCGGACGACCGTTAACCAATCGGGGTACCCACCCTGCACGGTTTGATGTTATCGCCGCTAAGTTCGTGACTCCGAGGTCAATCCCGACGCAGAAAGATGGGTCTACCTTGGCTTGAACTGGTTCTTTAGTGTAAATCACCTCAACGACATAGTAGCCGTTGCGAGGAACGATCCGCACCTGGTCAACAACAGTGTGCTCGGTTTCGATGGTGATGGGCAGCCCGGACGGTCGAATGAGACCATCTCTGAGTCCTGGCTTGCTCAACGCTTGCATGGTGTAGACAAGCATGTTTCTGCCCTCGGTTTTGTGCTTGTACTTCGGCAATTTCGGGCATCCAGTGAACTCGGAGGGGTCTTCTTCGTAGGCCGCTTTTGCCTCACGGAACGCTTTCCATGCAGCAGCCAGTTGCCTGAGCACCTGCTGTGATACCTTCGCCGGAAGTGCTTGGTACGCCTCATGCGGCTGCATGCGTTTATCCATCTCTTCATAGGACAGATAGATGCCTTGATGGATGAACGCTTGTCGCATCTCGTAATTGGCCGCATTGTACAGGTTCTTGGACGCAAAGGCGGCCCCGTCAATCACGCCGTAGCGCGGATCGTGCTTGCTGATAACATGCTGCTCGACTAACTGCACGGTGTGTACCTCCTACGTCTGCTGCTGGCGTTAAATGCCTGAGCAGTCAAGGACTTGCCAGATATCCTCCAGCTCGCCAATGGCAAACACCTTGAGCAACACGCTGATGGTGGGGTACTCGTTCTCCAGCTCACCGAGCAAGTAGTCGCCCTTGCAGAAGCGAATGAGGACAGTGATGATCTCACGCTCTGGGCTCACGCGCCTGGCAGTAACCTGTACCTCCAACTGGCGGGTAAAGGCCACCGCCTGCCCCTGGTCGATCAGTTCGCCGATTTCCTGGTGGTTGTAGGCTTCTTTCATGGGGTTGCTCCTTTTGGGTCTTCGTTGTTACATGACTCGACGTACGAGTTCCTCTCAACTGTGATCGTCGTGATGCCCTGCCTATAGGCATGTACCAGGTCGTCTCTCAGTTGTTTGACGGCGTCTTTCATGGTTGGTGGTGGAACACCTCTGCTGGTGAGAAACCGCACTAGTTCTAGCATTTCGCGTAAGATGTACTGGCGTTGTGTTTTGTTTAGATGTTGGCTCATAGCGTCTCTACACTCCGATGAGGATGAGAAACTTGATATGGTAGAAGTCCGGTAAGGTTTCTATCTGCGTCATGGTGACACGTGACACGAAACCCGTTTTGAAAAGATATGCTCTTGCCTCTGCTGGCGTATCCCCTTGTATTTGTTGGGCTAATTCTTGCTCGTCGTCCTGGCTAAAGCTATACTCCCAAAGACCTGCCAAACGAACGATAAACGGGGTGATTCGAACTACCGTCGTTTGTACACTGCCGACTCGCTCAAACTGGCGTCCTGGTCGTGTGGTGTTGAAAACGATGGTTGCTTTCCTGTTTAGCTCGTCCTGGCTGTAGGCGACTCCCCCGCACGTTTTCGAGGCGTTCACTGTAACCATTTGCGCTTCTTCTCCGATGCCATGATCGGGGTTGATGTGAGTAGTACAGTGTGTTGTTTGGACTGCTTCACCAGGTCGCAAGGTGAATGCCTGGGGCATTGCCGAAGTTAGCTGCTCTTGTAACTGCGCGGTCGAGGTATCCAGATCATACTTTGCTACTGCCTTGTAGTCGCGTGCATCCTGTCCACCTGTGAACGCTGCCAGATTTTTGACAAAGAGAGCGCTAGTAACGGTTGTGTTAATGTCAAGTAGTGGTATGTTGCCTCTGCTTCCTGCGCTTATGGCACTCGCTGTAACGGAAGCTACTCCCCAGGATGGCGCGTTGGCTGCGGGTATCGTTAAAGCTTGCTCTGTCGCTATTTTCACTCCGTCGTTGCCAGTAAACACGGTTCCTACTGGTACGATTTGGGCGGTTGCCTGTCCATTGTAAAAGGTTAGCGTTCCTGTCGCTTGTCTCGCGTCCTGGTGGCCGTGTCCTGTGGTCGGTGCGGCCAATGTCCTGGTGAGTGTAACAGGCGCAAGCGTTCGGGTTTGTACGGGGATCGCGGTCGTCAGCTGCACAGATTTATGAACAGGTAGAAGTGTAACAGTGACTATGGGCTGGTTGATAACGTTGAGGACGGCGATAGCAATCAGGGAAAAGAGAAACAGAAAGAGCGTGAAAGCACACTCCTGCTCCAGTTTCCTGTTTATCTCCCATTGTGGAGTAAAGCGCGGCGTAAGTGGTTGGGTTGGGATTTCTGCCACAGCGCGAAAAAATATCTCGTCTGCCTCTTCTGGTGGGAGCGGTTCAGAGTCGCTATTCGCTAAATGTATTTTTTCTCGCAATGGTTCGCTTACTGGTTCCGTTGGTGCTATCGGTGGCTTGGTGTTCTTCTCTTCTGTTTGCTGCATGGTTTACCTCTCTTCACGAAACGCAAGACGCAAGCCGCTCTTGTAGCAGTCCCGCTAGATAGCTCCAATAGACCTCTTGTAACGCTTCCTTTGCTAACTCGCCGCCAAGTAGGTTGATGGGAGTGTCAGGTAGCCATTCAACCCACTGGTTGAGTTTGTCAAGAAAATAGGTTTTCAGCGCGTGAATGTTCACTTCTAACGCCTGCTGCGTCGTTAAAAACGGCTTGTACTCCTTGAACATAATTGCTCTCAGGTCTGCAAGGAGTTCTTCATCTTCGTCTAACGCTTCGTTTATTACTTCCCAAACGGCTTGAGTGAATTTGTTCATTGCTTCCCCTCACAATGGGAAAGCGGCAGCAATGCCGCTTCTGTTATTGTCCTTGTGTGGTGGTAAACGTCTTCCCGTTATTCACAAAACAGATGATCTTATCACTGCCTTGTATGTGAATGTTCAGGTCTGGTTTCCCATCCCCATTGCAATCTTCAAAAGAGAGCGTTACAGGTGCTAAATCTTGTCCAGCACCAAACAAACGAGGGCCGATGTAGACTTGAGACTTCGAGGCGTTCCCCCCTGGTATCTCAATGACCAGAATTTGACCGTTGAGATTGACCGCCATGAAATGGCTAGGACTGGCTGAACTATCACTGTGACCGACTACCGCGTCAACCTGATAGGTTCGAGGTCTGCCATAGTGCCTTGTCATCCTGCCAGATGCTATACCAGGATGACAAGGCACTAAAAGACAACCATCCAACAATCATAATGAATAGCCCTATGCCAACAAACACTAGCCAGTGAAAGCGGGTTCGTTCTAGCCGTCTGGTAGGTTTTGCTTGTCTGGAGATACTTGAGGTTCTTGCCCGCTTGGGCGGTTCCTCATAGTCCTGTTGCTCGTCTTCCTCAAATTGGGGTATATGTCGCGTCGGCGGGACTGACTTCGTATATCCGTCCGTTCTCCCCCTGGTAGTCCGTAGCCCTGGGTATGGGTTGGTTGGTTGTTGCGTGGTCGTCGCTGCGGCGGCGGCTGCACTTCGGCGGTTTGCTACAGGTTGAAAAGGAGGCTCGTATTTTTTTGTCATCTCTCCCCCTCGTTTTCTGCGTCAATGAGGTTTGCAGCTTCTTTAAGCGTTAACTCACCCTGAATGATGCTTGCTAACAACCGTCTTACTTCCTGCTGTTTCCAGTGACATTGACACGCTGGGTCATTGCAAAAAGGCTGTTCAAATGAGTGAAAATAGTAAACGGGTATGCTCTGCTGCGGGCGGGCTGTATCCGTTACGTATGGCATAAGTGGCGGATAGTCCGTAAGAGGGACGTGAAACGGTGGTATGTCTTGCATGTCTTCCTCTCGTTGATTGACAGCTAAGGCCATACATTTTATACTGTACATAGGCCTAGCCCGTCCTGGCAGCAAAAACGGCATAGGGTGCCGTCTCACTGCCATTGTGACAACAACACACTAAAGGGACGGTCAGTTTTATGTTTTGAACTGCGGTAGCTTGCAAGGCACAGGCAGTTCGCAACATGCGCGAAAAGGTCTAAAACGGGGCGCCTAGGGTTTTACTCTAGGCGTTCTGGCATCACCTCCTCAAAGAATTAGGGTAGTTTAGAGAATGTTGAGACCCTGAATATCCATAACCTTGATCTCACGGCCATACGCTTTACCGAGTGTATCAGCTATCGCTTTTGCCGTTTCAGCCTTGATAGGCTGTCCATCCTCCGCGTTGGCGGCAGATTGACGGCTTATTGATTGACCACCGTTCTCCGAAACTGATGCAACTCGGACTGGCCTCACTGCTGTTCGGTTCCTGCTTCGACCAGAACCGCCCCGGCTTGCGAGGTCTTACGCTCTGTCCACAGGCGTGTGACTTTCCGCAGAACTTGCGGTAGTTTTCTCATTCCTCATGCTAACGCGACGAGATTCAATGCCGCATTCAGGTCTCGGTCGAGTACGAAACCACACTCCATCCGTTCACAGACATATACCCGTTCCCGCAGGGGCATCTCATCTTTCACATGACCGCAACTGGAACACCTTTTCGTGGAAGGGTAGAAGCGGTCAGCTACAAGTAGTGCCTGTCCATTCCACAAGGTTTTATAGCTCATCTGCCTCCTGAACTCCCCCATACCGACATCACTGATTGCGCGCGACAAGCTACGGTTCTTGCGCATTCCCTCCACATTCAGGTCTTCTACGATAATTGTCTTCGGTCGCTCTCTGGCAATTCGTTTTACGATTTGCTGCTTAGGCTGCTTGTGCGAAAGCTTGGTCCTCGCTGTGATAGCACTCGTGGCCTTATGCAGCGCGTCGCGCCGGACATTGCCAACGCGATAATACTGCTTTGCAAGTTGCTTGCGAGCCTTTGCGCGGTTTTTACCGCCCTTCTTGCGCCGCGAGAGGCGTCGATGCAAGCGAATAAGCCGACGGAGGTTTTTCTGCAGGGCCTTGGGGTTTTCAATGACAGTCCCGTCCGAACACGTCGCCAGCGTCTTGATACCTAGATCTACCCCGATTGGCTTCCCGGTCGCGGCTTCTTGGTCTGGCACCTCTTCCTCTACCTGAATGGAAACAAACCAGTGGCCTGCGTGTTCTGAGACTGTTGCGGAGAGAATATGGACTCCCTGGGTTGGAAGATAGCCACGCTCGTTGAGCCGCAAGCGTCCCAATCGGGGAAGTTGCACCGCATCCTCGAAGATGTGTATCTGTCCCGTTAACCGGAAATGCCCCAATCCTTTCTTTTTCGACTTGAACTTAGGGTAGCCGACCTTGACCTTGTGCCTGCCCTCCCGTTTCGAGCGCACACGTCGAAAAAAGTGCTTGAAGGCTTTGTCTAGGTCGCGCAGGGCTTCCTGTGGCACGCACTTCGAGACCTCGTACATCCAGGGGTAATCCACTCGTTTGAGTCGGTTCAGTTCTTTGTGTAACTCCATCGCGCTGATGCTTCGACCAGTTGCCTTGTAGACTTCCTGCTTGCGCCGGAGACCCCAGTTGTAAGCAAACCTTGCTACTCCGGCGTGTTTTTTGCAGGCAGTGAGTTGTTCGTTGTTCAGATCAAGTTCGGATTTATAACCGCGCATGACTCGCATGCCTCACCTCCCTATAGTGCGAGAAAGCAGCATCAAAGCGAGATGCTGGAATCTGCCCCGGTCTCTCCGCTGTTTCTCACATATGAGGATTATACACGATAATTGGCAACAATGTCAATATTCAATATCAAATAACTATTATACATTCATTCAATGACAATCAAATACATTGACGTATATTCAAGTGTAAACACGTTCAAGTACTTAACAAGGGCGACGATATTGACACTGGGGTACCTATCGCTTATACTTACACGGACGGCGACATCAAAAAGCCCGTGAAGGCGAGGTTACAGAGTGCATGGCCACAGAATGGTTAACCGTGGAACAGATTGCTAAAGAACTTGGTATTAGCGAGGAAACCGTTCTCAGATGGATTCGGAAAAAGGACCTCAAAGCCTACAAGCTTGGGAAAAATTACCGTGTGACGAGAGAGGATTACCGGGAGTTTCTCAACCAGCGATACACGGGCAACATCGATAGCCAGCCGTGACCGCTTTCACGACGGCTTCCAACAAAGAGGCCGGTATCCTGAGCTCAGGATACCGGCCTTGTTCTATAAATAGGGGTAATTCCACCCCAATTCTATACGGTACTCACGTAAATTCATCGAAAATTACCTCGCTACAAATACAATCAATGATAATAGCATACTATAAGATGTATTCAAATGCAAGCCTTGAAAGGCTTAAAATGTACCTATTTTGTATGATAACTTGCGAAAATTTTAATCTTTCTTTTCCAAAGAGTGGTGAACATAGTTTGTCCAAATATAGAGGCAAGCCAACATATGGACTGCGCTCATGTGAGCATTTCACCGCCAAAGTCAACATCTCCTGAAAAATGAGGAAGCGCAAGGGGAAGATGCAGTGAGAGATGGGCAGGTATCAATTGATGCCAGTCTTAATCCCCGAAATATCCGCTACTTTGTCCCTGGCGTCAGATCAGTAAGCACCTTCATCTGAATCAATCCTCGGCAACAGTGGGAAGCTCAATGACTTACAAACTACCAGCCCATAGCGACGGTAGTCGATAGATGATAGTGCTTGCGAACAGACGAGAATGGGTTTCTCGCGCAAATGGTTAAACAGCTTACGTAGTATAGGGCCTAATCATAGCTTCATCTGTCTTTTTTATTTTCGATCTTCCCCTTGCTATTCTGATTTCGTTCTTTGACGATCTGAACTACTGTTAGTGTGCTTGCAATTGACCCTGGAATGGCAAGAAACAGGGTTAACCAATCGAAAAAAGACATAGGTGGCGCCTCCCTGCTAAAAGCGATTTTCTAGGAGGCTGAATGTATGCACAAAATCATCTGCAAAAAGTAGTACGTCCTTCGTCTACTACTATAGACGGTACGGCGGTTATCCTCTTGAACTTGGACCGGGTAACCTGCGTATACTACAATAGAGCTATGCATACGAACAGCCTTCCGCTGTAGTGTGTGTAGCAAAGAGAGAGCAGCTTCGGGACCACAGAACGTGCGATCTTGCCGGATGCCGACGTTCTATAATCTGCAGAGTTGCTCTTCCTTTTGCTCACTAAGACAAACGCGCTACCCAAGTGAATTTTGTGGAACTATATGGTATAGGGGTGGAGCTACGTAAGGTGTCATGGACAGTAAAGTAAGCGAGTACGTTGCTCGAAATGCTTGCTTTGTCAGTTCCTGGTTCTACGGGAGTCGGTACTTCCCCTCTATTATGTCTGCACTGGATGATGATCTGTCGGCCAACTTAACTCTGAGGCAATCTCCGCAGGAAACTTCTTTTGATAGTTTCTTTGCCGTTTTTACTCGTGAGCGTCTGGCATTGCCCCATTATTCCCGCTCACCATCCTCATCGTGTGTGCTGGAGAGTGATGGACGGTTACATTGTCGATATGCACGGTATCGAAAATCTCCAATAAGGCTGTACCCACAATGCTCTCGATGGTAAGCTCGGTCTGCTCCACATCCCCTACCAGCACCTCAGAGAACTTCTTTGAGCAATGGAGGCGCAAGTCTATGATGCACGTATCCTTTCCTAGCTGTAGAGAGGTGATCGCCTGATTGTGCGATAGGGGTTTGACAGTCTGTGCGCTCGTAGAGGAGTTTGCCCTGTGATTCCCCACGTTCAGTTTGGAGGCAATGAGTTTCTCTCGCAATTCTCTACTATTCGCATTTGCTCTATTTTGTTCCTCCCATAATTGCTCAAGTGCGGCAGGAACTTTGCCATCAGCTTGTATAATGGCAGCACTTTCAGTGAGAAACATCTCTTCAAATGGATGATCCCGGAGGAGTGCATTACACAGTAGATATTGTTGTAGTGCTGCGGCACAATCAAGGCAGGTGCTGGCGTGCTCGTGTAGGCACAACCTTTCCTCCAAGGAAAGATCATCAGGATGACGTATAGCGAACTCGTTGGCCCAGACGCTGCACCAATGATTAAAGCGATCTTCTACCATCTTCCTTCTCCTTGCTGACGGCGATCATTTCTCTCAGCTCGGGACAAACCTGAAGCAATCGAGCAGCCGCACGATTTAGGCATTCGCTCACACGCTTCGTGTTGGTTCCCAGCATATTTGCGATCTCAACTTGAGAATAGCCGAGACGATGATATAAGAAAATGCAATTCTGCGCCTTCGGACTCAGTTGCCTTAGTGCTCGATTCAAGAGATCGGTTTGCCAATAGTGTTCGTCGATATTGGCACTTATTAGAGCTTCATGCCCAGCATGATAGATTCCATGCTCGTCTTCCTCATCATCAAACAGAGGCTCGTGCTGATGCTTCCTGTCCGTCTTGTAGTATCGGAACGCTTCATTGACGCATATCCGGAACCACCAACGCCTAAAAGGAATGGCATCCGGCTTTTGTAGTAAACCAATCCATATGCGTAGACAGGCTTCTTGGAAGACATCTTGTACCCCTTCTGTATCAGCTACGAATCGATGGATGACCGCTTTAGATGGCAACTCAAAGTGCATGAGTAACTTCCTGAAGCACTCCTGCGCGGCTTTGTCCCATGCTGGACCTCTCATTTGCGCTCGCTGGAAGAGCAGCAGTTCTGGCACACCTGCGATCAGCCCCGGTTCATCTGAGTAGTTTGTCATATCCAAGCCTCGAAACTACGGACGCTTCCATAAATATCTTCTCTCCCCTCTATTAGCAGCCTTCATTGAGCATTGTCCCACCGAATTCGCTCCTCTACTTACTAATACCCGTGAGCAACACGATAATCCGCATTGGCCAGATAAAAGGTGAAATTTCGCCTCCTCCTGATGGTGAGTTTCCCTTGTTTACGTCATAGCCTCCTTGTTACTTGTCATGTATCAACCAAGTACTCTACAGTGAGGAAGCGTCCTGCAGCCGCCTATTCCACTGTATCGAGCCTACTTTGCGGCCTGTGGCGCCTTACGTAGCTCTACCCCAAGTAGGGTGTATGAATGCACCCGAATACTATCACAACGTACTTAACCCGCGAGAGCAATCACCAGAATCCCCGAGAAAATCAGGATCGATCCAAGCAGCCGTATCGTGCCAAACTCCTCCCCTAATAAGCGCCAACCCAGGAATGCGGCAAAGATGACGCTAATCTCGCGTATAGCCCCAGCATAGCTTACGCGAATAATGGTGTACGACTTGAGAGCCAAAATGTATGACAGTAAAGTAAAAACACCGACCAGAGCGATTCGTAGCCAGTTCGTGCGCCACTCCTCTACAATGGCAGCTTTCCCATAACGCAGAAGTATGGCTGGAGTGATGAAGACTGCCGCAAACGCGATGACAATCACGGTGTAGGGTAGAGGGTTCACAATGTGTACTGCCGCGCCATCAATAGTGGTATAGATCGAAATGCACAATGCCACTCCAAGCGCCATAGCCAGCCCGTTCGTACTCAATTTCGCGGTCTTGCGCAGCGACCACCAGACGTTGCTGCCGACTACTACCAGGCCAAGCACCAGCAATGAGATACCAATTACTCCGAAAAGCCTGGGATGCTCACCGAGGAAAAGGGCAGCCCAGACCAGGAGCAGTGCAGGAGCCGTACCGCGCGCCATGGGGTAGACAAGCGAAAAGTCGCCATGCTCATACGCGCGAATCAAGAGCATATAATAGAGACCTTCGACCAGTGCGCTGCTCACGACAAAGGGCCATATACTCCACAAGGAAATAGGGCTTACAATGACAATGGGCATGTAGCAAAGCACACCAACGATCAGCGCCAGCCAGATCATCACCTGCTTCTCTTTGGCGCGTTTCACAAAGAGATTCCAGGTAGCGTGCAACATAGCCGCGATGAGCAATAATCCTATAGCAAGAAGGGACATATAGGGAGCCTCTACATAGCGTTTCTATCTATTCTATCTCAGATATCGCTTTGTGGACTACTATTCAGATGAAACAGGAGACAATGATGATGCGGACACACTCGTCTTGAGCTTTCCACTGCTTTGAAAAAGTGGCACCGTTGTACCAATCAGTCCAGCATCATTTCCCAGGCGGGCTAACACGATCTTGATGGGGGTATCTACGCTGGTTGAAGCGTGCATGGTCAAAGTACTCTGCATGCTGGCAAACAGGAATTCACTTGCGTTCAGTACACTCCCACCCAAAATGAGCGCGTGCGGCTCAAATAGAGCGATATAACGGGCTGTTGCTTCGCTCAGCCAGCGCCCCACTTCTGCATAGACCTGTAATGCAACTGCATCACCACGCACAGCTTCCTCTGCCAGCAATTGCGGACTGAAATATTCGCGATTATTGAGGCGCTGTGCCAGGCTGGTCTCTTCGCCCCGCCGCAGGGCACGCTGCACCATCTTCTGGATGGCGTCTAGAGACACGAATGAGTTGATGCAGCCGCGTTTGCCACAGCTACAGCGCGGCCCATTGGCCGAGACAGGCACATGTGAGATATGTCCAACAGAGGCATGCGGTGAGCGCTCCAATTGTCCATCGACAACAAGCGCCGCACCCACTACGGCGTTGAGTGTCAGATAGAGCAGGCGGTGATAGCCTTTGCCTGCCCCATAATGGTATTCACCTAACAGGGCCGCATCTACATCGACATACAAACAGACAGGCAGGTCATAGCGCGCTTCGAGAAGATCACACAGGGGGAAATCATTGAGTGAAGGCAAGATGGGGATAATGAGCGGACGGCGAGATGCCTGGTCGAGCGTTCCTGGAATTGAGACGCCCAATCCGCGCACGCGCCATCCCTCTGCTTTGGCATGGGCAAACAGATATTCAATGGCCCGTAAATACGGTTCCAGTGAGGCGATCGCCGGGCGCCCCCAGAGTGTCTTGGCGTAGCAACGATGACGGATGACGCCTTGCCTATCAACTAACGCGAGTGCAGATTGGCTTCCGGCAATCTCCAATGCGATAGCTACGCTTTTGTCTGACGCTTTTCGCTGATTCGGCACCTGGAACCTTATAATTCTAGTATAAATATAGAACGTACGTTCTATATTTAACAGGGCTACAGGAACAATTGCGACACTATTTGCATTGAAAGTATACCGAGCAATGAGAACATTTGTCAAGAGCATATGTTCAAGTGTTCAAAATCGCGTGATCGCTGAGAGCGCACCGAGACCTGATACTTCTGCAAAACGTGAGAGTGAAGCGTCGAGCGGGTTTGAGAGTAGCGCTTGCTACTCTCAAACCCGCTCGAAAGGAAGTAAGTCACCGCTGGCTTGCTCTTTGATCTGGGCGTCACCCTCGAATGGGTCGAAGTG
>WNGQ01001438.1_pt1 | contig 26544 bp, 27 predicted proteins | sample 5407661 | NCBI WGS metagenome assembly WNGQ01 (sample SAMN13153382, study PRJNA577476) | soil metagenome | isolation source: 60 cm soil or saprolite under Garry oak tree replicate 2 | place: USA:California | collected 2016-06-15 | reverse complement strand
CCTCATGCGGGCACGCATACCGGGGATAAGAAGGTTGGCCAGGCGGTCCGAGATGGCGGCTAACCCCATCGGGTCAAGGCTTCCTTCGCCCTCGACCGGCGGATCAAATGCCGATAGCTCAGGGAGAGAGAAGCCTGTCAAAGTCACCCTGGCACCATCCCATTCACGAGTTGCCGCCATTCTCACAGGTAGCTGAGTTCCGTGAAGACGCTACAGGAGCCGTGGAAGATACAAGGCCCACCGAACGCCGGGTTGCCGGCACCGCAGATCGGCCGAGACAGAGGGCAAGCCCTGCCGCCTTCAGAGTCCTGCAGACGCATCCTGCCCCGCCCAGATTTGTTCAGATGCTACGGGTTCAGGCGGAAGCGGCTAGCAGGGGATGAGCTCCCGGTGGGGGCTTGTGCCAGCCCGTGACATCAGGTGATGCTCTGTCCCGCCAACGAGTCACCAACAAATGATCTTCGAAGCAATGTACCGATAAGATCAACATGCTCGTGACCTGCGATTTTGGGTGGAGCTGAGGGGATTTGAACCCCTGACCCCCTCGATGCGAACGAGGTGCGCTACCGGACTGCGCTACAGCCCCAAGACCGGCAGCCAGCGTAGCAAACATCCGCACCAGCCCGGCCCGCCAGCGCGGTCCCAGAGCCACCCGGGACCGAGCAGCCGACCTGGCCAGGCCGAGCAGTCGACCCGGCCAGGCCGACGACCAGCCAGCAGAGCTTCTTAGTCGGCGGGTGCGCGGATTAGTCGCCGACCGCGCGGACTGCGGCGTCAGCGTACTGGTCGTAGAGCTGATCGCTGACCCGAGCCGAGATGTCGATGATCTGCGCGGTTGGTTCCGGTGCGGCACTGACCTGGGCCTCCCTGGCGGCAGGCTGCCGCGCTGCGAGCTGAGCCGCCCGCGCCGCGTGGGCCGCGGCTCGCCGCTCTGCGACCTCCGCATCGGCGCGGGCAGCCTCGTGCAACAGCAAGACCAGCAGCCCGAGCATCCCCACTGGCGGAACGATGATCCACCAGGGCGCCATGCCCTCGACCGCCAGCGCCAGCGCAACGAAGGTTAGCGTCACCAGCGTGGTCAGCATCCGGCGCCTGGCCCGCAATGCGGCCTCCCGGGTGACGGCCGGGCGCGGCCGGTCCTGCCGCCTTAGCGGGTGCCAGCCAGGTCCCTCGGACCACAGCGGCCGGCCGCGCAAGGTGAGCACTGGCTCCGTCACGTCGTCATCAGGCGACCCGGCCTCATCACCGCCGACGGCATGATCACCGTGCCCCGCGTCGTACTCGACCGCGGACCCGTACTCGACGGCCGTCTCGTACTCGAGCACGGCGTTGCCAGAGCGCACCTCGCCGTACTCAAAGGACGCGTCGTATTCGAACGCCACGCCATGGTCGACGCTCACGCCATGCTCATGCACAAGACCGTCCGCATGCACGGCACCGGTCGCGTCCACCTCAGCCGCGTGTACCTCAGCTGCGTGCACCCCGTCTGCATGCGACCCGTCTGCGTTCAACCCGGGGGCCGTCTCCGAGCCTTGCCCGGACACCTTGTTACCGGCGTTACCGGCTCCGGACCCGTCGTGCGACTTCCGCACCAGCAGTGGCACCAGTATCACGGCCCAGATCGCCACGATCGCCAGGTAGAGAATCGCGCTACTCACGGGCGCCCCTGGCAGCACGCGAGCATCCTCCGGCAGGAATCCTCCCTGCAGGCATGCGGCGGACGCTAAGCGTGCTCACGTCACGCACGGTAGGGCCAGCCGCAGGCGTTGACGAGCATTGACCCCGGTGTGTCGTCAGATAGCCTCAGCGAGCCCGCGCCATGCCCGCGCCATGCCCGGCCCGGCTAGTGCCGTAGGGCCGGCCGGCTAGCGTCGGCCCGGCCCGGCTAGTGCCGCAGGGCCGGCCGGCTAAACGTCCGGCCCGGCCGGCTAAACGTCCGGCCCGGCCGGCTAAACGTCCGGCCCGGCCGGCTAAACGTCCGGCCCGGCCGGCTAGCGTCGCAGGCCGCTTCGACATTCCGCGATACAGCCTCAGCGGGCTCGTGATCGGGACGCGGACACCGCACTGCGCCACCGGGGCAGCAGCCCGCCCTGCACGTCCTCTGCCGTCAGCGCATAACACAGATGGTCCCGCCAGGCCCCCTCGATATGCAGGCTCCTGCGCCGCAGGCCCTCCTCACGGAATCCCAGCTTCTCCACCACCCTGCGGCTGGCCTGGTTCTCCGGCCGGATGGTGGCCTCCACGCGGTGCAGGCCGACGACGAAGAAGCAGTGGTCCACGGCCATCGCCAGGGCCGTCGGGACCACGCCCCGGCCGGCCACGGCCTCATCGATCCAGTAACCGACCTGCGCCGAGCGGGCCGATCCCCAGACGATGCTGCCGACGGTCAGCTGCCCGGCAAACCGCCCGGCGTAGGTGATCACCCACGGCAGGGTTTGTGCCTGCCGCGCCTCCCGGCGCATCGTGCGCGCCATCGCGACGTACGGGCTCAGGCTGGTCTGGTACAGCGGGGTCTCCGGGTTGGTGGGCTCCCACGGCCGGAGCCAGTCCGCATTGCGGATCCGCGTCTCGCGCCAGATGGACGCGTCCTTCACCCGGACCGGCCGCAGGCCGACCGGTGCGTCAAGAAGGTCAGCCTCGGTGAGCGTGACCGGCCACCCGCGCATGCGTCCCACGAGACCATCATTCTCCTGTCCTGTGGCTGAACGCTATTCGGTGACCCAACGACGCGGGCATGAATTCACTGGGTTACCGGTTCGGCGTGCCCTCGGCCGGCCGCGCTCCAATCTCCGCCGGCCGCGCTCCAATCTCCGCCGGCCGCGCTCCAATCTCCGCCGGCCGCGCTCCATTCTCCGCCGGCCGCGCACCATTCTCGGCCCGACGCGTTCATCCTTGGCCGGCCGCGGCCGACTTCCCTGGCGGCTGCTGATGAGCATCCTCCGGCGGCCTCGGATGGTCTCCCTCCGGCGGCCTCGGATGGTCGCCGCCGTGGACCTGATCGACGGCGTGCGCCAGGATCGGGGAAAGCACGGCCATCCCGTCCCGGACGCCACCGGCCGACCCGGGCAGGTTGACGATTATCGTGCGGCCGGCCAGCCCGGCCAGGCCACGGGACAGCACGGCCGACGGGACGCCGGCCGCGGCGCCCGCCGACCGGATCGCGTCGGCGATACCGGGGATCTCCCTGTCGATCACCCTGCTGGTCATCTCAGGCGTTTGATCACCCGGCGTCAGGCCGGTCCCGCCAGTGGTCACCACGATGTCATAACCGCTGGCCACAGCCTCGCGCAGGGCTGCGAGCACCGGCTCGCCGTCCGGCACGACCAGCGGGCCATCCAGCTCCGAGCACCCGGCAGCGGCCAGCAGTTCCGCCAGCACCGGCCCGGACCGGTCCGGGTACACTCCGGCCGCGGCCCGGTTCGACACCGTGATGGCCAGCCCCCTGATCATGGTCTTGCCCACCGGCCGGTCTTGCCGCCGGTCTTCTCCTCGACCCGCACGTCGCTGATCACCGCCGCCGGGTCCACGGCCTTGACCATGTCGATCAGCGCGAGCGCGGCGACCGTCACAGCGGTCAGCGCCTCCATCTCCACGCCGGTCCGGTCCGCCGTCCGCGTCGCGGCCACGATCAGCACGCCGTCGTCCTGCACGGCAAGGTCGACGGTTACCGAGTGCAGCCCGATCGGATGGCACAGCGGGATCAGGTCCGGCGTCCGCTTGGCGCCCTGGATCCCGGCGATCCTGGCCACCGCGAGCGCGTCGCCCTTCGGCATCCGGCCCGCTCGCAGCGCAGCCACCGCCCCGGCCGACAACAGCACCCGCCCCGAGGCCCGTGCCGACCTGGCCGTCACGTCCTTGCCCGACACGTCGACCATCCGGGCCTGCCCGGCCGCGTCGAGATGAGTGAGCCGGCCATCCTGCCCGGCCCGTTCCGGCAGCTCAGGCTGTTCCGGCAGCTCAGGCTGTTCCGGCAGGTCAGGCTGTTCCGGCAGGTCAGTTTGTTCCGGCAGGTCAGTTCGTTCCGGCCGTTCGGTCCGTTCAGTCATCGAGGCAGATCACCTCGGCTACATCGCCCGCTGCCATGCTGATCACCTGCTCCGGCACGATGATCAGCGCGTTCGCCCGGGCCAGCGCGGCCAGCTGGTGCGACGCCTGCCCGGACAACGGCGTTATCTGCGTGCCGTCATCAGCAAGCACGCCGCGCAGGAACGACCTCTTGTCGCGCGGCGACCGCAGCGAGGCGGTGAGCACCGCGCGCGCGGTCCGCAGGCGGCCGTCCGCCGTCCCTTGCAATGCCCGCAGAGCTGGCCGGACGAAAAGCTGAAACGAGACGAACGCGCTCACCGGGTTCCCCGGCAGGGTCATGATCGGGGTGCTCGCCGCGCCGATCACGCCGAACCCTTGCGGCATCCCCGGCTGCATCGCCACCTTGCGGAACCTGACCGTCCCCAGTTTCTGCAGCGCGGCCTTTACTACGTCGTGCTCGCCGCCCATGCTGACGCCGCCGCTGGTCACCAGCAAATCGGCCCGGCCGGCCGCATCCTCGATCACGGCAAGGACCTGGCTGACGTCGTCCGGCACGCTCGGCTGCCGGCAGGCATCGGCGCCGGCCTGCCGAGCGGCCGAGGCCAGCATGTAGCTGTTGGATTCCCAGATCCGGCCGCGCGTGATCGGGGTTCCTGGCGCCGCGAGCTCGTTCCCTGTGGAGAACACGGCTACCCGCGGCCACGGCCTGGCCAGCACCGAGTCCCGGCCGGCCGCTGCGAGCAGGCCGATCGCCACCGGGCCGAGCCTGCTGCCCGCGGCGAGCAGCGCGTCCCCGGGCGCGGCGTCGTCACCCGCCCGGCGGATCGAGGCGCCGGCCGCCACTGCCTGGCTGATCGCCACCCGGGCAGTCCCGCCGTCGGTCAGCTCGACCGGCACCACCGCGTCCGCGCCGTCCGGCACCGGCGCGCCGGTCATGATCCGCAGGCAGCTGCCTGGCACGAGCTCGAGCTCGCGGGTGTCGCCTGCCGTGACCTCGCCGGTCACCGGCAGGGTCACCGGCGCGCCGACGGTCGCCGCGGCGATGTCGGCGGCGCGGACGGCGTAACCGTCCATGGACGAGTTGTCGAACGGCGGCAGCGGCCATTGCGCCGCGATGTCCTCGGCGAGCATGCCGCCGTCTGCGTCGTCCAGGCTGAGCTCGCGCGGCGCGAGCGGGCGGATGGCGGCCAGGATCTCGGCCAGGTAGGCGTCGACGGAGTCCATAGCCAGCCGGGCCCTACAGGCCGTCCAGGTAGTCGCGCAGCCACGGCACGAACTCGCCGGCCACGTCTGCCCGCTGGCACGCGAACTGGACAATCGTGCGCAGGTAGTCGAGCTTGTTGCCGGTGTCGTAGCGGCGGCCGCGGAACAGCACGCCGTGCACACCGCCACCGTCCCCGGCCACGCCGCGCACACCGCCGCCGCCCGTGGCCACGCCCCGGTCGGCCGTGGCCAGCGTCCGCAGCGCGTCGGTGAGCTGGATCTCGCCGCCCCGCCCTGGCGGAGTGCCGCGCAGCACGCCGAACACGGCCGGGTCGCACACGTACCGCCCGATCACGATCCAGTTCGACGGAGCCTCGCCCGGAGCGGGCTTCTCTACCAGGTCCGTGACGGCGACCACGGCATCCTCGTTGGTCGGCTTGATCGCGGCGCATCCGTAGGCCGAGACCTGATCGGGCTCGACCTCCATCAGCGCCAGGATGCTGCCGCCGTAGCGCTGCCTGACGTCGATCATCTGGCGCAGCAGCGGATCCCGGCGGTCGATGAAGTCGTCGCCGAGCAGCACGGCGAACGGCTCGTCGCCGACGTGCTCGGCGGCGCAGAGGACCGCGTGGCCAAGCCCCTTCGGCGCGTCCTGGCGCACGTAGTGCATGTCGGCGAGGTCGGTGGGCGCGCGGATCGCGGCGAGCCCGGCGTCGTCGCCCTTGGCGGCCAGCGCGTCCTCGAGTTCGAGTGCGCGGTCGAAATGGTCTTCGATGGCGGACTTGCCCCGGCGGGTCACCATCAGCACGTCGCGCAGTCCCGCGGCGACCGCCTCTTCCACCACCAGCTGGATCGTCGGCGTGTCTATGACGGGCAGCATTTCCTTGGGGATGGCCTTGGCTGCGGGCAGGAACCTGGTGCCCAGGCCGGCGGCTGGGATGACGGCTTTGGTCACGGCGGCTGTGTCGGCCATGCTGAGAACCCTAACTACCCGGCGGGAGGACTTGTGCACGGCATGGCCTCGGAGGCACCAGGCGATGATCGGCTCGCGGGCGGGTCCGGCGACGCCGATGCCGTTTCAAATGGTGTTTCAGACGGTGTTACGGGGGCGGCAGCGCATGGCGTAGCTGGCGTTCCCGATGGCCAGGACGGCTGGCCGGCGGCCAAGGCGGCGCTCCGGCGCCGGCTCGTGGCGGCGCGTGGCCGGCTGACCGATGCTGACCGCAGCGAGGCCGGCCACCTGCTCCGCGACGCCGTGCTCGCGCTGCCGGAGACGCAGATGGCCGGCACGGCCGCCGCCTACTACTCGGTCGGCACCGAGCCGGACACCCGCGGCCTGGTCTACGCCCTGTGGAAACGCGGCACGTACGTGCTGCTGCCGCTGCTGCTCCCCGGCGGCGACCTGGACTGGGCCTCCTACGAGGGCCCGGGCTCGCTGGTCGCCGGGCCGCACGGGCTGCTGCAGCCTGCCGAGCCGCCGCGCGGCGTCACCGCCGTCACCAGCGCCGACCTGGTGATCGTCCCCGCGCTGGCCGCGGACCGCCGCGGCTTCCGGCTTGGCCGCGGCGGCGGCTCGTACGACCGTGCCCTGGCACGCGTCGGCGCGCCGGTGCCGACCGTCGCCCTGCTCTACGCAGGCGAACTGCTGGACGAGGTGCCGGCCGGCCCGCATGACCTGCCGGTACGCATGATCGCCCGGCCGCGCGAAGGAATCACCAGGGTGCCGTGATGGTTGCTACCATTTGGCAGTTGGACACGGCGAGTGCTAACGCCACCGAGGAGGAGAAGTGCCGACCTACCAGTACGCCTGCACGGACTGTGCGGACCGGGTCGAGGTGGTGCAGAAGTTCACCGACGAGCCGCTGCTGGTGTGCTCGCTGTGCGGTGGCAGGCTCCGCAAGGTGTTCTCGCCGGTCGGCATCGTTTTCAAGGGGTCGGGCTTCTACCGCACGGACTCCCGGGCCAGCGCCAAGAAGGAGAAGGTGCTGACCGGGTCGGCGGAGAACGGCTCGGGCTCGGCCAGCTCGCCGGATTCGGGTGGTGCCAAGGACGGCGGGAAGGACGGCGGGTCGTCGTCTGGTGACAAGGGCGGGTCGTCGTCTGGTGACAAGAAGGCCGGCAAGTCCGCCGCGTCGTCGTCTTCGTCACCGGGCTCGGGCTCGGGTGGCTCCCGGTCGTCGGGCTCTTCGTCGTCCGGCGCTCGCTCATCGTCGGGCTCGAAGGTCGCCTGACCCGCCGTGGCCGACCTGGCCAGCATCGGCGTCATCGGCGGCTCCGGGCTCTACGAGTTCCTGCCTGCTGCCGACGAGGTGACGGTCGAGACCCCGTTCGGGCCGCCGAGCGACCGCATAGTGATCGGCGACGTCGGCGGGCGGTCGGTCGCATTCCTGCCCAGGCACGGGCGCGATCACCAGTTCCCGCCGCACCGCATCCCGTACCGCGCGAACTTGTGGGCGCTGCGCTCGCTGGGCGTCCGGCAGGTGCTGGCGCCGAGCGCAGTCGGCTCGCTGACCATGTCATACGGTCCCGGCACGCTGGCCATCCCGGATCAGCTGGTCGATCGCACGATAAGCCGGCCAAGTACTTTTTATAACGAGGTTTCCGCGGTCCATGTCCCGTTCGCCGACCCGTACTGCCCACGGGGCCGGTCGACGGCGATCTCGGTAGCGCGGGCATCCGGCTGGATTCCGGCCGGGTCGGGGACGCTGGTGGTCATCGAGGGCCCGCGGTTCTCCAGCCGGGCCGAGTCGCAGTGGTACGCGGCGCAGGGCTGGACGCTGGTCGGCATGACCGGCTGCCCGGAGGCAGCGCTCGCCCGCGAGCTCGCGCTGTGCTACACGACGATCGCGCTGGTCACCGACACCGATGCTGGCGTCGAGGAGGGCGAGGGGGTCACGCATGCCGAGGTGTTCCGCGTATTCGAGGAGAACATCGGGCGGCTGCGTGACCTGCTGATGCGGACGATCGAGGAACTCCCGGCCGAGCGCGACTGCCCGTGCCCGCGGGCGCTGGACGACATCAAGCTGCCGTTCCCGCTGCCCTGACCGTGTCCGGCCGGGCCGCTCCGGTTACGGCCAGATCGGTGATTCTGGCCGGCCTGCTACTCGGTGCGGGCTTCCCCCGTCGGCTGATAACGGGAAGCGTGATCGCCTTCGCCGGGGTGGTGGTCATCGGAGTCGCCACATCGTCACGGTCCAGCCAAAGCCCCGCCGTCACAGGGGCAGGAGGCCGACGTTGCCGCATCTGCTGCCGCAGCTGAGGATAAGGAGTCGGTGAGCTAGTCCCCGGCTAGTCCAGGTCGCCGTGCTCGATGCGGGCCAGCCGGCGTTCACGGACGAGCTGGTCGAACTCGTGCGGCGCGTCGGCGTTTCCCGGTGCGAGGGCGGCGAAGATGCCCGTGATGTCCCGCATGCCGACCACGCCGAGCAGCCTGCCTTCCGCGACGACCGGCAGATGCCGGATCCAGCGGGTGGCCATCTCCTTTGCTGCTTCCTGCAGCGGCATGTCGGGCGGCACGGTGAACACCTCGGCGGTCATCGCCTCGTCGACGGTGCTGCGATCGGGGTCAGCGCCGAGCGCGACCGCGCGCAGTACGTCCCGCTCGGTGATGATCCCGGTTAGCTGGCCGTTGTCGGTGATCAGCAGCGAGCCGGTTTGCTGCCGCCACATGCGCTCGGCCGCCGAGCGGAGGCTGTCAGAGGCTGATTCCGTGACGGTAGCCTGCGTCATCACGTCCTGGACCTGCACTGCACTAGCTCCTCACAACGTTTGGCCCGCCGGGCTCACCGGCCCGTCGCGGCTCGTTACAACCCTATGACCGCTGCCTCCCTGGGCAGTCCTTTTGCCGGCGGCAGCGAGCCGCGCTTCGGGCGGGCCCGGTAGCTACCATTAAGCTTGCGCGGGGCGCTAGTCCGCCCATGTCCGGCCCCGATAGCTCAGCGGATAGAGCAACTGCCTCCTAAGCAGTAGGCCGCAGGTTCGAGTCCTGCTCGGGGCGCTCGCGTTGCCTCCCAGGTCAGACCGCACATCTAGTGCCTGGCTGATGATCTTCAAGAGGCTTGTTTCCGGTTCCGTGCCCGTTGCGTGCCCGATCGCCTCCGGCTGGCCTGGCCGCCCGATGGCTTACTGCTCCGGTTGAGCTGCTCCCGGGCGAGCCTGCTGAGGGAGTCCGCGATCTCATGCTGGCGTGCGTCACTGCCGTGCAGGTAGATCATCGCCGCGCGTTCGCTGTCGTGCCCCATGCGGTCCATCAGCTCGCGGAGCGTGGCACCAGCACTGGCCGCCAGGGTGTTTCCTGAGTGCCGCAGATCGTGGAAGTGGAAGTCGGCGAGCCCGGCCGCTTCGAGCGCTGGCAGCCATTCCCGTTGCCGGAAGTGGCTATGCCGCAAAGGCCTGCCCCGCAGGCTGGTGAACACCAGCCCGTCATCGCCCGGCTGGGCGAAGCAGCTCAGATGCCAGTGGACAACCGGGACGATCACCTCGGGAATCGTCACGACGCGCGTGCCAGCTTCCGACTTGGGCGGCCCGAAGGCGAACCCGCCGCCGCGGGCCTCGGCCAGTTGCCGAGAAACGCGCACGGTACGCGCCGCCAGGTCGATATCGCACCGCCGCAGCGCGCCAAGCTCGCCCCACCGCAAGCTGCTGAACATCGCTAGCAGGACGAGCGCGCGGTACCGCTGGCCGATCGCCTCGGCGAGCGCGTACGCCTGAGCGATGGTGAGCGTAGGCCGCTCTGGTGACTTCTCCCGCCCGGCGCCCTTGATCCGGCATGGGTTGCGCCTGATCACGCCATCGTCGAGCGCGGTGTTGAGGATGGCCTTCAGCAGCCGGTACGCCTTGGCCATGGTGATCGTGCTCACGCCGTCATCGAGCAGCGTCTTGCGCCACCGCCGCACGTGCCCAGGCTGGATATCGGCGATCGGTACCGAGCCGAGAACCTGTGCCAGGTGCTTCCGAAGGAGGTAGCGGTACAGCTCGGCTGTCTTGGCCCGCAGTCCCGGCCGCTCCTCGATCCAGACCTCGGCTTACTCGGCGAGCGAGACCTTGCCAGCGTCTGGGTTGATCCAGTCGCCGTTGCGGATCTCGGCTTCCTTGAGCGTCAGCCAGACTTCGGCGTCGGTCTTGCTGGCGAAGGTTTCCGGTGCTGGCCGGTCTAAGCCGTCCGGCCCCTGGTAGCGAGCTTGCCATCGCCCGGACGCCAGTTGCCGGACTCTTCCGAAGCGTCTCTTCCTGGTCATGCGACCCTGCTCCTTTTCCTGGTGGTGACCGGCTCGACGAGTCCGGCCTCGATGAACTCGCGTAGTGCGGATTCGGGGATGCGAACATGCCGCGGGCCGATCCGTACGAAGCGGATGCGCCGCTCTTCGATCAGCCGCCGGGGGAAGCGCTGGCTGGTGTTGAGCAGCTCGGCGGCCTCGGCGACGGTCAACAGCCGTTCTGCTGGCGGGTGCTCTCTGCTGAGAGTCATGCGGCCCTTCCGGTTGCCGAAAGGTCCGGTGGCTGGCCGTTGGCTCTGGCGCGGGCTTCGGTGAGCGCGGCGTGCCATCGCTGGCGGTCGGCGACGATGTGCAGCAGTCGCTGGCCGTTGGGCATGTGGTCGGGATCACCGGGGGTGACGGGTGCCCAGGTATACCGGGCGGGGTCGTCGGCCGGGATACCGAGCGTGGCCAGGAGCCAGGCCTTGCGGTCGGCGCGGTGGTCGGCGAGGGTCTTGCCGGACCATTTGCGGGAGACCAGAACGCGGCGGCCCGCGTAGCCGAGGTGCTCGCGGCGGTGGGCCTTGCCCCGGCAGTGCCCGGGCCGCAGGCCGGAATGCGGGTTTTTCGGCTGGACGCCGTAACGGAGCCAGTTCGCGCACATCGGGGAGCACGGCTCGTACCGGAGCGCGTCAAGCAGCCGTGCGGCATGGTCGGCCTGGGCGCTGCTGACGGGCTGGTGGCAGTCGGCGACGTGCTTGGTCAGGTACTTGGTCAAGTAGCCGATGCACCGGCTGGCATCGCGTGATCCGGCGAGCACGCCCTTGGCGTCGAACCGCTCGCCGAACCGGGCGACGTGCAGCGGTTTGTCATTGGGGCCGATGGCGTCGAGCGCCTGGTCCCAGGTCGGCAGGATTTCCCCGGTGGTGGGGTCGAGGTAGTTGCCGCTGGTCTCGTGCCAGACGGGCAGGTCGCCGTCGCCGAAGCGGATCTCATCGGCTGGCGGCCACCAGACCTGGTGATAGGTCGCGGCCAGCACTTGCCGCAGCTCGGCGCGCGAGAGGGTGCCGCGAATGGCCACATGGATGTGCGGGGCCAGGCGGCGCTGGGGTTCTACGGCGGCGAAGTACTGGACGTCGTAGCCGAGCAAGCGGCGCAGGTTCTGGATGAGCCGGTCGAACAGCGCCGCGAAGTGCAGCGCATCCCGAGCGGCCCGCTGGTAGTCGTAGGCGGCCGGGTTGGCCGGTGTGCCGTCGGTGGTGACCTTGCCGTAGCTATCGCAGGTCAGCGTGAGGAACATCGACGGGCGGAACGTCTTGCCGCCCGGGCTGGTGTAAGTCTTGCCGATTGTTTTCGGGGTGACCGGGCGGCGTGGCAGGTCCGGGGCGTCCTGGCGGCGGCGGGTGGAGCGGTGCCGCCGCTCTGCACGTTTGGGGAGGACGTTGCCGCGCATGCTGGAGCGGGTGATCTGCTCGTCCAGGTCCCCGGTCAGCTCGTCCAGCTCGCTCGTGTCGCGCCCGGCCGCGTCGGCCTGGTCCCGGTGCTGCTGGGCTTCGGCGCGGTGCTCGACCCACATGACCTGTTCGTCGTCGGGGTCATCGGGGGTGATGACGGGTTCATGGTCGAGGTGCCAGCCCTCGCGGCATTGCGCCGCGCGCAGGGTCCTGGCCCGCTCGGCGCAGCCGGGGCAGACCGAGGCGAGGGTGTGGCCGCACGGGACGAGTACCTGCTCGGCCTGGCCGGTGCGGGTGTCGGTGCGGCGCAGCTGCACGGGGCGGATGCAGCCACCGTGCGAGACGGCCAGCTCGCGAACGACATCGCGGGCTAGCGCCATGGCCAGCCGTTGTGCTCGGGTCAGGTGTGGGGTCATTCACACCTCCTTGTCGTCGGGGTGATCAGGGTCGGTGATGTGCCACGTGATGCCGTAGCCGCAGCCGGGGCACTCCAGGGTCAGGAGTCCCGGGCCGGTGCGGGTGTCCAGCAGCGGGCCGCCGCAGTCCGGGCAGTCCTCGGGAGCGAGCCAGCCGGTGATCACTCGGTGTCTCCCATCGGTGCGGCCCGCCAGGCCGGGGCGGCGTAGGCGGCGGTCATGGCGCGGATGTCGTCGTCGGAGACGAACGCGGCGCGTACCCGCACCGGGTCCGGGTCAGCTTCGAGCCGGATGAACCCGACGCCCGCCCCGGTGCGCGGGTCACTGGATATCTGGTCGCACATCGCGCCGCGGTCGCGTGCTCCGTCGCCGAGCACCAGGTCGGCCTGGGATGGCTCGTCGAGGCGCAGCGCGATCTTGTCGGGGAACAGGTTGCGGATGTTGAGGACTTCCTTACGCGGGTCCTGCAGAGCGGCCACCACGCAGTACCCGACAGCCCGGCCCTGGGTGGTCAGGGTCGCCAGCGCGGCGAGCGTCCGCTCCCGTAGCTTGCGATCGGCCTGGTAGGCGGTCAGGAACGCGATCTCATCGACGATCACCACGACGAACGGGAACTCAGCCGTAGGAACGTGGTCACGCTGCTTACCGGCGAACCGGGCAGCGCGGGCCTGCATGTCCGCCACCGCGTCCTCAAGTAAGGCGGCGATGTCCGCCGGGTCGGCCGCGTACCGGCCATGACGGTCGAACAGCGCCCGGCCGAACGCCAGCTCCATCAGCTTCGGATCACAGGCAAGGACCCGGACCAGCCCGGCAGCCATCGCCGGGAGCATGGCCCGGATCAGCCCCCACACCCACGAGCCCTTACCGGCGCCGGTCGCCCCGGCGATCAGCAGGTGCGTGCCATGCAGCCGGATCGCCAGAACCGCGCCGTCCTCGCGGCGCCCAACCGGCAGCGCCCGCAGATCAGGCACATCGGGGATCGGCAGGGCGGGCACCGGGTCGGCGAGCGCGTCCCGGCGCACCAGCTCCAGGACGATCGTCCCCGGTCGCCCGGAGCGGACCCGGCATTGGCGGACGCCGAACCCGTGCGCCAGGCCCTCGGCCTTGTCGGCGAAGTCCTTCGGCGACTGCCCCGACACTATGCCGACCGTCACCCGGTCGGTGAACCGGGACGAGGCAACCCGGCCCAGGACTGGCAGCAGCACACGGCCCTGATACAGCGGCGCGAGGCGGCTGATCGTCATGACCGCCTGCCACCGCCGCCGGTAGCACCACCACCGCCACCGATCCCTGGCCGAGCCGCTGACGAGCCGGGTGAACCAGCGCGGGCTGGCCAGCCGTATCGCGGCAAGGATTGTCACCACGACACCGGCAACGGTCACCAGCCCCTGCCAACCTGTATTGGCCCACACGAGCATGAGAGTCCCGGCCGTTAGATCAAAGCCGGGATGGCGGATCGCGAACCACAGCACCCGCCACGTCAGCCGAGCGAGCTGGACGATCCAGATCACGAACTCTGGCGTGCGATATACCGGGGACCGCCACACCGGGGACGCGAACGGGTCGGGGTTATCGACCTGGGCGTATTGCTCGCCTCTCACGCTGCCGCGCATAGGATCGGTCACCTCTTCTCTGGTTGAGTCCGGGGAGAGAACCAGGGGCGGCAGGAAGGGGCTACTTCCTGCCGCCCCGCCTTCGATCAGCCCGCCGTTGCGTCTTTGTCGGCGATGCCTCGGCCGCGGCCGGGGACGCGCACCCCGGTGGCCTTGAGGGAGTAGGCCAGCCGCCCGGCCTGGTTCACGTATGGGGTGACCGTCAGCCCGGCGAAACTCCACCGGGACGAACGGCATCCCCGCGGTACCGGCCGGGAGCACCGGCTGGTCGGCCGCCGCGATCTTCACCCGCGCCGTCTTATCCCGCGCCTGCGGGTCGCCGTCGATGACCTCGGTCACCCACAGCGGCAGCCCGGACGCCTTGTCCTTGGACTGCACGAACCGCCCGGCCTTCGATGCCTCGAAGTCCCGCACCGGCTCGAACCCCCCGGCCGCGAACGCGCCACGCGGGAACACGTGACCGAACTCCACCGGGATCGGACCCTGAATCGCCATTTGACTTCTCCTGTCTGCCTCATGGCCTAGACCTGACCTATCAGGTTCGAGGACAAGCTATGCGTAATTACCTGACTTGTCAAGTTAGGTGAAATGCCGCCTCATGACAGGATGTGCTGCTGGCCTAGGTGAAGGGGTAGGCGTCCCGCAGCTCGTGCCGCTGGCCGGGCAGTACCAGGTCGCTGACCTGGATCGGCTGGCCTGCCGCGTCGTAGGCGGTGACGATCACGGAGAGCACCGGGGCATCTGGCGCTACGTGCAGCAGGCTGGCTTCCTCCCCGGCGGGGTGGCGGGCGGTGATCTGCTCGACGGCGTGGTCGAGCCGGATCTTCCGCCGGGTTTGCAGGTGCTGGCGGATGCTCTCGTTCAGCAGGTCCGGCGAGGCCAGGTCGGTGCCCGCCGCGAGTTCCAGCGGCAGCCACGCGGACGCCAGCTCGACCGGCTCGCCGTCCTCGGTCAGCAGCCGCTGGCGGACGAATGCCCTGGCCCCGGCCTGCAGTCCGAGCAGAGCGGTTATGTGCGGCGGGGCGAGCTTCACCCCAGCCTGCACCAACTCCCCGGCTAGCTGAGCCTCGGGAAGCTCCAGCACCCCGTGCGCGGGCCGGGTGCGCTCGGCGCCGTCGAGGGCAGGGCGCCCGCGGACGAAGCTGCCCTTGCCCTGCTGGGTGTCGATCCACCCGTCTTGGCGCAGCGCGGACAGCGCCCTGACGATGGTGGGCCGCGATACGCCGAATTCGGTCACGAGCTGATGCTCGGACGGCAGCAGCGATCCTGGCGGGTATTCGCCCCGCTCGATCCGCCGTTTTATCTCAGTGACCACCTGCGCGTATTTCGGTGGCGCGTAGTCGTATCCCATGGTGTCCGTCCGCTGTGGACTGCTGACTTATCAGGTCAGGCTAGCGGCATCAGCACAAGTTGTCACCTGATGGCAGTCAGCGGCAGCACACGGCAGTGGTAAGGCACGGCGGCACGCGATGGTCCTTCACGTGCCGCCGTGCCCGCTCATCAGCAGCCCGGCGTGCCGCCAGCACTGCCCGCCCGAGCCTCCGGGCTGCCTTGATCTATCGGCCGGGCGGCGAGCGCGCGGTTAGTCATCGCCGCCTATTAACATCCGCACTCCGCCGCCGGGGTCACGCTCGGCGCGGACCGGGGTGTGATAGCGGTCGTAGGTGTTCAGCCCGGACACGTACCGCACGACGGTGACCCAGCCGCGGGCCGGGATGCCAGCCGGAACCTTGCCCAGGGCCTCCAGCATCCGGGCCCGCGCCTTCGGTTCGGCATCAGTGATCCCGACCGGCGACAGCATCGGCCGCCCGCCCACCTCCGTTGCCACGCCCCACTCGAACAGGCGCATCACGCCGCATCCCCTCCGGTCAGCTCCGAGCCGGTGCCGCCGCAGCCCAGGCAGGCGATGCGGCGGCGCCGCAGCAGCCCGCGCTCATCGGCATCACCGCCGCTTGCCGCCGCCCGCCGCAAGGTCAGCAGCTTCCAGCCCCTGCCGCCGCACCACGAGCACGAGCCGGGATCGGCCGCGGTCACGCATCTCATGCGGCCGATCATCCCCGCAGTTACGTCGCGTGGTTGCTCCGTAACTGTCCCGTCTCCGGCGTGGATGTCTCATCTGTGTCTCATGACCGGCCCCGCGCTCCGCTAGCCTTACCGGATAACCCCTTTTGAGCACGGAACCGGAGCGGCCCGATGAGCGGGCAGCCGACACTGTTAGCGGCACTGCTGGAGGACAAGGGCCTGCAAAGATACGGCAGCTTCCGGCTGGCCTACGAGAAAGCCGCCCGGTCGCTGGACCGCGCCAGAGGCGGTATCGCGCCGAGCCGCGCCCAGTTCCACCGGTGGCTGACCGGGGACTTACGCGGCCTGCCGCACACCGACCACTGCCGTGTCCTTGAGCACCTGCTGACCGGATATTCATCCGCCCAGCTGTTCACGCCCTGCCCGGACGGCATCCCGCTTCCCGCCGCCAGCACCAGCCCGGCAGCACAGAAGCTTCCCGCAGCTGCGGGCATGGCCGACGTCGCCGCGTTCTTCGCCAGCCGCTCCGAATTCGCGGCCAGCATCGAGCTAAGCGCGCTGTTCGACGGCGCCAGCAGCATCCGCGCCGCTGGCCTGTCGCTCAACATGATCTGCCAGCAGGTACCCGACCACCAGTTGCGGCGCATGATCTGCGACGGTACCCGCCTCACCTGCCTGTTCCTGGACCCCCCGGACGGCCAGGCAATCAGGGCCCGCGAACGCGAAGAGGAGCACGCTGGCGGGCACCTGACCGGATGGACCAGCCTTAACATCCAGGTGATGTCCCGGCTCCGGGACCGTCTGCCCGCCGAGGCACGCGACCGGATGCGGCTCGCTGTCTACGACGAGACGATCCGGTTTAACATCGTGCTGGTCGATGACCGGGCGTGCGTCGTGCAGCCCTACCTTCCCAAAGCCCGCGGCATCGACTCCCCGACCCTGCTCATCCGCCGCAACGGCGCACCCGGCGGCCTGTACCCGGTCTTCGAGCAGGTCTACGACGCCATAGCGGAACGGAGCAGGCAGGTATGACGGCAGACCCCGGGTCATTCCTGCCGGTCGCCCTGCGGGCCGCCGACGTCGCCAGCGAGCTGATACGGACCCGGCCGCCTGCCTCGGTCACCGAGAAGTCCGATCGCGACCTGGTGTCCGATGTGGATGTGGCGATCGAGCGCGCGGTCCGCGGCTACCTGCGCGAGGCCACTCCGGACACCGGGTTCCTGGGCGAGGAAGAAGGCGGGTCTGGCGACCCGGGCACCGGGTGGCTATGGACGCTCGACCCGATCGATGGCACCTCCAACTTCGCCCACGCCCTGCCGCTATGCGCGATCTCGCTTGCCCTGCTGCGTGACGGCCGCCCGATCCTGGCCGTCATCGACGCCCCGTTCCTGGGCGAGCGCTACCACGCCGTCGAAGGCCACGGCGCCTACGCCGGAGAAAGGCCGCTGAAAGCCAGCACCACCACCCGCCTCCGCGACGCCGTAGTCGCGATCGGGGACTATGCCACCGGCGACGGAGCAGACCGCAAGAACGAGCTGCGCCTCGCCGCGACCATCCAGCTCACCCCCCGCGTCCACCGCATCCGCATGTTCGGCACCGCCGCCGTTGACCTGGCCTGGGTCGCCGCCGGGCGCCTGGACGCCAGCATCACCCTCAGCAACAAGCCCTGGGACACCTCCGCAGGCGTCCTGATCGCCCGCGAAGCAGGCGCCACCGTCACCGACGCCCACGGCCGCCCGCACGACCTCAACTCAGCCGCGACCATCGCCGCCGCGCCCCCGCTCATCAGCCAGCTCATCCCGCTCATCCAGGCCGCCGACCTCACCACTCCCCAGGACAGTCAGATCGGGTTCGCCTCGCCCCACAAGGCACTCGATGAGATCCTCAGCCAGGCCCGGCACCTCATCTTCGACTTCGACGGCCCCATCTGCGACCTCACCGCCGCCATGCCCGCAGACATCCCCGGCCAGCTCCGCACGGTCGCTAGCGCCGAAACGCCCAGCCTGCCCGAAGCCATCGCCGCGATCAGCGACCCAGTCGAGATCATTGCCCAGGCCGTCGCCATCAGCCCCAGCCTGGCCGCCCGACTTGACGCCCAGCTCACCAGCATCGAAGTCGGCGCTGCACGTGCTGCCCGCCCAGCCGCCTATGTCCACGAGGCACTAGCCGCATGCCGCGACTCGGGGCGAACACCTGCGGTCATCAGCCGCCACTCCGGCCAGGCCGTAAGTTCCTACCTCGATATCCACGGCCTCGCCGACCAGGCCCGGGATGTTGCGGCCATCGTCACCTTCCCGCCTGGTCACCTCCAGACGATGCCGCATCTCCTTGAAGATGTCATCCACGCTCTCGGCGCCATGCCAGCCGACTGCGCCCTCATCACCGCAACCGAGACAGGCATAGATACGGCATGCGGCATCGGTGCCCACGCGATCGGCTACGCCACCACGCCAGCCATCGCCGAACGCCTGACAGCCGCTGGAGCCGGAACCACGATCCCGAGCCTCGCTGACCTTACCCTCAGACTCCGCGCCCGGCCGTTGCCGAATTAAGCCGTACCAGATCAAGGCGGCACCGCTGCGCGCCGCCGCTCCGGCGCTTCCCGCGCCGGCTCTGCCTTGGGAGGCCCGCCCGCGCGGGCGCGCCGTCCGTCTGGACAGCCCCCCGCAGGTCAGCCGGACTCATTCGCAGCGCGTACTGACGCTGCACGTAACCGTCTTCCTCGCCACCAAGTGTCCAGCTCGCGGCCGCCGCGTCAAGGGCGCCCTCCGGGCGTCGCTAACGCGATCGGCTGCGCCGACCCGTGACCCGGCGCCCGCTCGCAAGGATTCTGCGCCTACGAGGAAGACAGAGGGACACTGCAGACCGGGTGGTGATCACGGTGACCCCGCCACAACCAGCTGACTGCTGCGGAAGGCCTCGACGAATTCCATCCGGCACGCTGGTAACGCCTGACAGGGGACTAGGCGACGCGCCGGCAATTATCATCGAATCGCCCTTGGCACGGCCGAGATTGGCTGCCATAACGTGACCGATTTGCAACCGGCGCGAGATCTCGCACGTCTATGGCTGATAGGAGTCCTACCGTAGACACGGAAGGGTAGGCGGCGAGGTGGTTGGGTGTTAGCAGCGCGGCGAGTGACCCTTCAACTGTCCCTAGTGGCCGGGCTGGTCGCGCTCTCGATCTTCTTCCCTTCATCTGGCGGCGCGCCTCGCGGCCTCTCGGCGCAGGCAGCGATCGGCGTCCAGGATATGCACAAAGGCTTCGACAAGAGGTGCACGCCAGGAGAAGGGACCATGCAGAATTGGTGGACCAACAGTCAGTACTGGTACATCGGGATCTACATCGGCGGATCAAACAAGTCGTGTAAGAACGACACAAACTTGACCGCAAGCTGGGTCTCAGACGTCAATTCAACAAATGGAATGAACTGGTCATTCATACCACTCTACGTCGGGCTTCAGGATCCGTGCCAGCCTCCATCCTCAGGTTTGGCGACTTTCTCGACTGACTCCACAACAGCCAACAACGAAGGTTCGAACGCCGCTGGTTACGCCATCAGCGATGCGCAGAACCTTGGATTCTCTAACTCAATTATCTACTTCGATCTGGAGAGCTGGAACGGCACCGGCGGTAACTGCCTCAGTTCGGCAGAGGCCTTCGTCAGCGGGTGGGTGACGGAGCTGCAGAGCCGAGGATGGACCGCAGGGCTGTATGGGTCTGCTGGCGGCTCCAGAATGGACGACATGTACCACCTGAACCACAATCCAACGGACGCGTTCATCGCCGCGTACAACGACGACGTCTCGCCGTGGAACATTTCCGGCTTCCCGAACTCAGACTGGGAATTCGACCACCGGATCCACCAGTACCATAGGGATACTTCCGCCACCAGCTGCAACGGGGGCATCTGCCTGCAGATCGACAAGAATTGCGCCATCGGCAAAACCGCGAAGGCGTGGGCCTACACGACCGAGACCAGCGAGCCATCGGGGTCGAGCGAAAGCGATGGACCAGCTGAGGACGGGCCACAATGCGGTACCTAGCTCTGATCCAGCTCGGCAGCCGATCCGCAAGCGAACGCCCAGTACCAGGTTTGCGTGCCCTCGCGCTGCGCACCCGCCCGCATCTGATTGCGGTGCTGGTCCTGTCGCTGGCGCTCATTTCAGCGGCGTGCGGATCTCGTGTTGCTACATCACAGCCGCACGCCACCGCGTCGGCGAGCCCCACTGCTCAACCGGCCACATCCGTCAGCATTGGTTCCGCGCAGCTCGTCGCCGGAAGCACCGGATGGATCTTGTCCGATCACGCTCTGTCCCTTACCACGGATGGTGGCCAAACCTTGGCAGATATCACCCCGCCTGGTGTGTCCGCAGGCGCAATCCGCGGGGTGTATTTCATGGATACCCAGCACGGGTGGGCCGTGTCTTCCTCGGCCAGCAACTCGGCGCAGCTTGAGATCAGCGCCACCGCAGACGGCGGCTCCTCGTGGTCGACATCGGATCTCGGCGGCCCGGCCGTTGACTTCGCCGACTCAACCTCAGCGCCTGCCTACATCGACTTCGTGGACGCACAGCATGGCTGGGTCATGTTGCTGGTCGCGGCCTCGGACGCGGGCTATCTCTTCCAGACCTCTGATGGCGGCAAGACCTGGCAACAGCTCCCAAGACCTGTCGGCGGGCGGATAGAATTCGTCAGCCCGACAACCGGATGGCTCACGTCCGCCGATCAGCAGGGCACCACCTTCACTGAAAAGATCTACGTCACCTCGGACGGCGGCCAGCAGTGGGCCACCGAGACCGTAACACCTCCCGCCGGGTTCACCCAGGATCAGGCCACCTACACCATCCCGGCATTCACCTCGCCTACCGACGTCATGCTGGCGGCCTTTGATAATGGCACCAGCTCGGCGGCCGGCTTCTACCAGACCGATGACAACGGCATGAGCTGGCAACTCAAGGCCACAGTACCAGCCGGGAAACCGGCAGGTGACGTAAGCCCTTCCGCAGCCGTGATCTCTAAAACAGACTGGGTAGCAGTCTCCATCTATGGAACCAGCGTTACAGACGTTACTCAGGCCGGGGCCGCCCAAACGGCTGTATCCCCCGTCGGCCTGCCGCCCGATTCGGGTATCGGCGATGCATCATTCACCAGCACTAGAGCCGGTTGGGTCGTGACCAACACGAGTAAGTGTGCCGGATTCAAGACCGACTGTACGGAGACCACCGCACTTTATGGGACCAGCGACGGCGGAGCACACTGGACGCAACTAGCAGGTCCGCCGGGGCCAACGCCTTCCTCGGCGAGCGCCACCGCCACACCGTAAAAGGTGCACCACGATGACGGCATGCAGTGGCGTTTGACAGCTGACAGCACCAATGACAGCAACGGCGACAGCTAACGCCCACCACCGACACGCCGCAGCATCGCGTCACGCTTGGGCCTCGTAAGCGAATTGCAAGGCCGCTAAGCCTGAAAAGCGGAAGGTCACGGTTCTGGGCGCTCCGCCGGTACATGCGAGAGCAGCAACACCGATGCGCTACCTGGGACAAGCCCACACCAGCTCGGATGAGAACGCCCTCGTCAGCCGAGGCACTGGACGGACTCGGACGGCTTCGAACATAGCCGAGCCCGCCTTTTAATCCGCGGGTTCATCGGACGGCGTTGGTAGGAGTTGGGCTGATCCGAACAGGTCGGGCATCATGTGCTGGTTCTCCGTCGCGTACCACTGGGGGAGCGCTGTGTGGGCATACCCTCCGCCGACGGACGGAATGACGTGTCCTGCTCGCTCGCCATCTGGGACGCGCCGGACACGACGAATGCAAAAAAGATCTCCACCCCTTTCAAGAAAGTCGGCCGAACCTGGACACAATTCGTTGCCACGTTGGGTAGGGACAACCCCGCAAGCGGCACTGTCCGGATCGAGATCTACCTGGACACAATCCACAAGTTTATGTGGATAGACAGTGTCAACGCGTTCTAGGCGCAGCGTTCCTGATCAGTCAGCCCAGCGCGTGCAGCACGACTGTGCAGCGACCAAGCCGACATCCGATGGCCGCAACCGACCCCGGCACCCCATACACCTGTGCCAGTGACCACCATCGACTAGTGAGCCGGTTTTGAGTTGTCTCGGCACCACGTGAGTCGTTTTCCGCACCAGCCGGGGCGGGTTTCGGGGGTCTGGGTTCCGGTAAGCCGGTCAGTGCGGTCTGCTGGCGGTATGGGTGACAGCAGGCTGGAGCCGCTGGTGATGTCTGAGGCCGAGCGGCGGACGTTAAGTAACTGGGCCAAACGCCGTAAGACCGCGCAGGGGCTGGCGTTACGGGCTCGGATCGTGCTGGCCTGCGCGGACGGTGGAGCCAATATCGCCGTCGCCGCGCGGCTGGGCATCAACCGGGGCACGGTGGCCAGGTGGCGCACCAGGTTCCTGCGCAGCCGGCTGGACGGGCTGAGCGACGAGCCGCGGCCCGGGGTTCCGCGCACCATCACCGACGCGCAGGTGGAGGAGGTGGTGGTGCGCACGCTCGAAGAGGTTCCCGAGGGGTCGACCCACTGGTCGAAGCGGGAGCTAGCCAGACAGGTAGGGATCTCGCCCGCAAGCGTGCTGCGGATCTGGCACGCGTTCGGGTTGCAGCCGTGGCGGACCGAGAACTTCAAGATCTCCCCCGACCCGCTACTGATCGACAAGATCCGTGACGTGATCGGCCTGTATCTGGCCCCGCCGGCCGGCGCGGCGGTGTTCGCGGTAGACGAGAAACCGCACATCCAGGCCCTGGAGCGGACCGCGCCGGTGCTGCCCATGCTCCCGGGCGTGCCCGAGCGGCGCAGCCATGACTACGTCCGCCACGGCACCATAGATCTGTTCGCCGCGCTGAACACCGCGACCGGCAAAGTGATCGGCAAGCTGTCCGCGCAGCACCGGGCGGTGGATTTCCGGGACTTTCTCGACGAGATCGACCGCCAGGCCGAGCCCGGCCTGGCGGTCCACGTGATCTGCGACAACCTCGCCGCCCACAAAGCACCCGTGGTGCACAGATGGCTGCTCGCCCATCCCCGCTTTCAGGTGCACTTCACCCCCACCTACTCCTCGTGGCTCAACCAGGCCGAGCGGTGGTTCGCTGAGCTGCAGCGGCGCTGCCTGGAGCGCGGCGTGTACTGCTCACTCGACGAGCTCACGACCGCGCTCGAGGGATGGATCAAGACCTGGAACCAAGGTGCCCGGCCCTTCAAATGGACCAAGACCGCTGACCAGATCATCGACCGCATCTGCCGCTACTGCTCACGCATCTCCGAACCGGCTCACTAGGTTGCCGGTAGTTCGCATCTAGGGGGCGTGCCCGTGGCGTGCCCGATAGAACGGTGATCAGCGGTGAATCACGGTCGCTCACGGACACGCCACATCGGCCTTGACCTGGGATGTGCCAGGTCAGCGTGGCGTCGTCGAAGACCTCCTAAGCAGTAGGCCGCAGGTTCGAGTCCTGCTCGGGGCGCAGGTCAGAGCATAAGTTTCGAATTTAGCTGCTATGGCAGTGAGCCATGCGGGGAGCCAAAGGTCAGGCGCTGCTGCCTTTGGCTCAGGTCATTCCGACGTTACCAAGGGAGGCGAGATCCGGGCCAAACCGGCGCCAGAGTCCCGTCGGGCCCGGACAGTCCCTGGCCAGCCGACAAGCTAGAACGCTGGTGCGCCGCGCGGATGCGGCTCGTTTGGAGTGGTTACGGGACAGTACCGGGCGGGACAACCCATCGCGCTGGCTGTCCGGTGATCTTTGCGATCAGGTCGTAGTCGCCGTCGTAGTGCAGCACGGTGACTTGCTCTCGCTCGGCGACGGCGGCGATCAGCAGATCGGGGAAGCCGACTGCCCGGATCTGCCCGTCGCGCCAGAGCGCGGCCTGGACATCGAGCGCGCGGCGCCAGTCCTCATCTCGGGTGGCGAGCCATTCATAGCCGATGTCGCGGTCGGCGCGCAATTCATCGAACTCTGCGCTGGTCCTGGCGGCCCATCCGAGCTCGAACTCGATGACGCCGCAGGTGGCTACCAATCCGGCTTCGATCAGCGGGCCCAGCACCATGGCCACCGGTTCGTGCCGCAGGCGCGCCAGCGCGCTGGTGTCCGCCAGATGGCTGGCTACCGCTGCCATGCGGAGCGCATCACCTGCTCGTCCTCAAGATCAGGCAGGCCGCCGGAGGCCAGACGCCGCAGATCCCTGCGCCGGGCTGCCAGCGCGGCAACCGCGCGCAGGGCAGCATTGACGGTGTCCTTCTTGGTCTCGGTGTGCAGTGCCTGCTGGGCAGCGGCGAGGTACTCCTCGTCGACATCGATAAGCGTCTTCGCCATCTCCACCTCCCTCCTCCCTGCAGGATATCCCACTAGCGTCTTACTGGATATACGCTAGTCGTGAGACGGCGCGGCGCGGGCGACGTCGCTCCGAAGCGCCGCGATGATGATCGTTGCCGCCAGCTCGACGGCATGCTGAGCCTAATGGCCGAGAACCGGCAACCGCCCCGGCCGTCCGGTTCCTGGATCGTCCCTGATTTGGCGCGCGCACTATGCGGCTACGAGCGGATGTTCCTGGGGTAGCCGGCAGTGTGAGTCATGGAGACCTTGACTGGGCGCATCAGCTGGCGGAACAGCTGGACCGGCAGTGGCGCGGGCGGTTTCGTCCGCGTTGTGAGGGGCTGACCGACGCCGAGTATTTCTGGGAGCCGGTGGCCAATGCCTGGAGCATCCGCCCGCGGGGGCACGGGCGGGCGGCGACCGCGGCGGGCGGCGGCGAGTTCGTGATCGAGTTCGCCGATCCCGAGCCGAGCCCGGCGCGGCCGCGGGGTCAGGTAGCTCGATAGGAGGGCAGGATGGGCCAGCAGTCCGGGCCGCTGGGCGCAGATGTCGCGGTGACTCACATCCTCGTAGTCGCTGATCCGGCGGCGTCTCGCGATTTCTGGGTAGATGTCCTGGGCGCGCAGCTGTACCGGGAGTACGGCGGGACGAGCGTGGTGCTCAAGTTCGCCGGGACCTGGCTGTTGCTAGTGAGCGGAGGCGGCCCGACCGCCGACAAGCCCGGGGTCACCTTCCGGCCGCCCGCCGATCTGGATCAGGTCAGTCACGCCATGACACTGCGGGTCGCTGACTGCCACGCAGCCTATGCAGCACTGTCGGCGCGCGGTGCGGCCTTCCTTGCCCCGCCGCATGACTGGGGCGGGGAAATCCGCTGCTTCCTGCGAGATCCCGACGGCCACCTGGTGGAGATCAGCGAATCAGTATCTAACTAATTGCGGCAAATGAGTATGTTCGGCGGCGTGGCAGTCACCTCAGGGGGCTGGAGTGCAGTGCCGACTGTTCAGTGCGCACGGAATGTGGCTGCAGTGGATGGCGCCGCACTTCGGTGGCCGTCGGCTCGAGGGACGCCCATCGATGGCCAAGCCTGTACCAGGTGGCCCGCTAACTACAACCGTGCCGGGCCTGGTGCATTACGCACATCACTCCGGTGAGGCGGGAACTCCACCCAGATCGTCACGTGCCACAGGCCAAACTTACCGGGCCGCTGAACTTTGTGCGTGGCGTCCGGGCCCCGTATGCCTCATCGGCCCAAGTTCTGGACGTCTGAAAGACTGACGTCATGGCGCTGCCAGAGAGCCAGGCCTTCGAGGATTTCCTTGCCGACGCCCGCGTCGTCGCCGAGCAGCCAGCGTCCGGCCCTCGTGAGCTGGTCCAGCAATCCGCGGGGTCCCCCCTTGGACCGGGATCCGAGTTGTGGCTTGCGTACCCCTCCGGGGCGCTGCAGCTCAACTCGGTGCTCAAGAAAGTCGAGGAGGGGCTCGCAGAGGTCGGTGCACCGTCTAGCAGGTCTGTGGCCCTGGCAGTCCTGGTCCTTATCGTGGGGACGAAAGGAACGACACGGCATGTCGAACATGCGAACCGGCTTCTTCGCGAAGTCCGGCAGGCGGAGTTGTCGTTCAATTTCGTCTCGCCCACCCCACCGCCTATTGCTGACGTGCGAGCCGACTACGGCACAATCAAGGTCGAACCCTTCGATCCCACCAAGCTCAAGTACTGGGCTGAGCGGGGAGGCGCGCGCTGGCCGATAGCTCCGGAGGACCTGCGCGGCCATGCCGCCTTTGTTAGTCAGCGGCACCGCGTCACCCTAATCAACACCGCTCGGCTCCCCGGAGCCGAGCGGCTCTTGAAGAATTGGTCCGGAGACGCGCAAAGTCTGGTCGACCTATATTTCCAGTCGGTCTCGGACGTGCTGCAGGATCACTTGAGAACCGACACCGCCCAGCGACTGAGCCTTGTCGAAGCAGCCGGCATCGCGGCATTTGACTTCTCATCCATCGTGCAATGGTCGTGGGGCATTCATCTGTTCACGTGGACGAGTTCTCGGAACGCAAGCGCCGGATGCTGGACAATCTTCCGCTCGCCCAGTCTCAACATGAACACCCCGCCAGCGAGGACGTGGCAGGACGCCCGTCAGTGTATCTTCCTTTCGCCTCCGGGATATTGAAGATCGAGTCATGTTGTGGCGTGTGTGACGGCTGTTGTGCGGGGAGGGTGTTCCCCGGTCACCGGGGGTGGCGGTCAGGCCGCGAGGTGCGCCTGCTGGGCGAGGTCGGTGATG
>WNGQ01001236.1_pt1 | contig 26545 bp, 21 predicted proteins | sample 5407661 | NCBI WGS metagenome assembly WNGQ01 (sample SAMN13153382, study PRJNA577476) | soil metagenome | isolation source: 60 cm soil or saprolite under Garry oak tree replicate 2 | place: USA:California | collected 2016-06-15 | reverse complement strand
GTCAGCAGCAGCGTGCGGATGTGGGAGCCGTCCACGTCCGCGTCGGCCATGATCACGACCTTGTTGTAGCGAGCCTTGGTGAGGTCGAAGTCCTCGCCGATGCCCGTGCCCATGGCCGTGATGATCGACTGGATCTCGGCGTTCTTCAGCGCCTGGTCCAGCCGGGCCTTCTCCACGTTCAGGATCTTGCCGCGAATCGGCAGCACCGCCTGGAAGGTGCGGTTCCGCGCCTCCTTGGCGGAGCCACCGGCCGAGTTCCCCTCGACGATGAACAGCTCGGCCTGCCGTGGGTCGCGGGACGAGCAGTCCGCCAGCTTGCCTGGCAGCGACGACGACTCCAGCAGGGACTTCCGCCTGGTCAGCTCGCGAGCGTGGCGAGCGGCCATGCGGGCGCGCGCGGCCTGGATGCACTTGACCACGATCGCCTTGGCCTGCGCGCCGTGCTCCTCGAACCACTCGTCCAGTGACCGGTTCGCGGTCGTCTGCACGAAGCTCTTGATCTCGGTGTTGCCCAGCTTTGTCTTGGTCTGGCCCTCGAACTGCGGCGACTGGAGCTTGACCGAGACGATCGCGGTGAGGCCTTCACGGACGTCATCGCCGGTGAGGTTGTCGTCCTTCTCCTTGAGGAGCGCGTTCGCCCGGGCGTAGCGGTTGAGCGTGGAGGTCAGCGCCGCCCTGAAGCCCTCTTCGTGGGTGCCGCCCTCGTGGGTGTTGATGGTGTTGGCGAAGGTCGAAATCGCGTCGTTGTAGCTCGAGTTCCACTGCATCGCGACCTCGACCTGCGAGGTGTCGCTCTGCCCCTCGAAGTAGATGATCGAGGGGTGGATCGGCTCCTTGCTGGCGTTGAGGTGGGCGACGAAGTCACGGATGCCACCCTCGTAGTGGTAGACGTCCTCGACCTTGGGGTCGGGACGCTCGTCCGTGAGCGTGATGGTCAGACCCGCGTTGAGGAAGGCCATCTCCCGCATTCGCTTCGACAGGATCTCGTAGCGGAAATCGAGCTCCTCGAAGATGTCCGGATCTGGCCAGAAGGTCTGGGTCGTGCCGCTGCCCTTGGCTCGTTCCACCCGCTCGACCGGGCCGGTTGGGATGCCGCGAATGTAGCTCTGGCGCCAGCGGTAGCCGTCGCGAACCACCTCGGTGTCGAGCCGGCTCGACAGGGCGTTCACCACCGAGACGCCGACGCCGTGCAGGCCGCCAGAGACCGCATAGGACTTGCCGTCGAACTTGCCGCCGGCGTGGAGGGTCGTCATCACGACCTCGAGGGCGGACCGGTGCTCGAGCGGGTGCTCGTCCACGGGGATACCTCGACCGTTGTCCGACACTCGGACGCCGCCGCTCGCGAGCAGCGTGATGTCGATCCTGTCGCACTCGCCAGCAAGCGCTTCGTCGACTGAGTTGTCTACGACTTCTGCCACGAGATGGTGGAGGCCGCGTGAACCCGTCGACCCGATATACATCCCGGGGCGCTTGCGGACCGCCTCCAAGCCCTCGAGGACTCTGATCGATTCTGCTGTATAGGCCGTTGCCATTGAACTCCTTGTCAAGGCCCCAAAACGGGCACAGCGTAAGGCAGCTCGCCATCTGGCGACGGCGATTCAGACGCGTGCACTGCGCTCAAAGAGGGGGAAGGTCCCTTGTAAGTATACCATGATTTGAGCGCGTCTCGGGGCCGTTCATGCAGGTCAGGAGGCACATGCTCGCGCCGGGAGCCGCCCGGCGGGACCATCTCCCGGCCGGCACACCGATGCTCCATCCTCCCGCCTCGCATCCCTCCATCCCTCACCATGCTGCCGCCCCTCACCACCGCGGCCGTGCACCCGTCCCGGCCCCACGCCCCGGCCTCGCACGACGCCCTGGCCTGTCGGTACGCCCAACCCGACGTTCATCCGGAGACCGTGGTACGGACCCACCCCGAGCGTGACTGCCTCGCACCCGGGCCCACCCAGCCCGAGGGTCGTGCCCCTCACCCGGGCGCACCCACCCCTATGCGTTCCACGCATTCATACCTCAAGACCACGACACTTCCCGGCCCCAGCGGCATCCGGTGGCAATCAGAGGCCGGCGCGTGATCCTCGACCGAGGCCGCCAATGTCGCCAGTCCGGACTCTGACCTGCTTGACCACTCCGGCGCCCACGATGGTGGCGAGCCGTTCGAGCAGTGTGCCCTGGAGGTAGGAGAGCTGTGTGGCCCACGCAGCGGAGTCGGCCACGACTGCCAGCGTCCCGTCCTCCTCGAGCCGGCGTGGCTGGCAATGACTGGCGACCGCCGGCCCGACCACCTCCGACCAACGGGCCACGAGACGAGCGGCCACCAGTCGCTGCTGCCAGCCTCTCGAACGCAGCACCCGAGCGATCTCTTCACCAATCGGTCTAGGGTCGTCCCGACTCATTGCAGCGCCCGCTTCCCTCAAAGAGGTCATCCGAGAATCGCCATCGGGCCACGACGCGCTCACGAAGGAGCCTCTCGCGTGATATTGCCTTGTTTCACGTGAAACATGGTTGCTTTGAGTCGGAGCGGCAGCTCGTCGGGTACCGACGCCGTGATCATCGACTGCTCGACCGTCAGCGCCAGGTCCGCCAACCGCTCGCGCCGGCGTCGGTCGAGTTCGGCGAACACGTCATCGAGCAGCAGAACTGGCTCCTCACCCTCTTCGGCCAAGAGCTGATGTGCTCCGAGCCGCAGTGCGAGTGCCAGCGACCACGCCTCCCCGTGTGAAGCGTGGGTGCGTGTGGGAAGCTCCCCCAACGACAACGCGAGCTCGTCGCGATGTGGGCCGGACAACGTGACTCCTCGCTCCACCTCACGAGCACGGTCCGTCAACAGACGCTCGCGCAGTATCTGCTCCAGGCGTGCCGGGTCTGGGTCCACCATCCGGTCGCCGAGCACCGAGGAGACGTACACCATCCGTACTGGATCGAGCTGAGCGGCGACGTCCTGGTATGACCGCTCGACCGGCGCGCGTATCAGCTCGATCAGGCGCAGGCGCTCCGCCCACACCGCCGCGCCGGTAATGGCGAGCTTCTCGTCCCAGACATCGAGTGTGGCAAGGCCCGCACCGCTCGGCATCCGACCGCCGGCGCTGCGAAGTAACGTGTTCCGCTGGCGAAGGACCCTGTCGAAGTCCTGGCGGATCGCCATGTAGCGAGGCAGGCGCTGGACCGCGAGTGTGTCCAGGAACCGCCGGCGTTCGTCCGGGTCGCCTCTGATCAGCGCCAGGTCCTCGGGAGCGAACAGCGTCGCCCGCACGATCCCGAGCGCATCGCGCGCCCGAGGGAGCGGCGCCCGGTTGACTCGCGCCTTGACGCCGGTCCCGGGACGTATCTCCAGGTCGACCAGGACCTTGCGCCCCTCCCTCACGGCGGCCGCTCGCATGATCGCCGCCGAGGCGCCCACCCGCACCAGGCTCGATTCGGGGCCGACACGGTGCGACCCCAACGTGGCGAGGTAGCCGATCGCCTCCAGCACGTTGGTCTTCCCCACGCCGTTTGGTCCCGCCAGCACCGAGGGACCGGGCGACAGCTCGAGCGAGACCGCGGGCTGGTTCCGGAAGTCGATGAGCTCCAAGCGTTCGACGTACATGCGCCTCAGCTGCCCAGGTTCATGGCTTGCACCGCCGCTCCCGGTGGCGGCGGTGCCTGCTCGATGCGAAAACGACTCCCACGATATGCCGCTGGGAGGCGCGAAGGGCACATGACTGGGACCTCGTCGGCGGAGCGACAGGCGAAGGCGATTCGCGGCGTGGACTCGACGGCCGGGCCGCGTAGCTGGAGGACAGGATCAGATCAGTTCAGGTGGGCAGGCGGACCGGCATCAGCAGGTACAGGAACCCGTGCCGCTCGTTCCCGTGAACGAGCGCCGGCTTCAAGCCATCCCGAACCTCGAGCATCACCTCGTTGTCCTCGACCGCTCCGACTCCTTCGCTCAGGTACGTGGGGTTGAAGGCCACGGTGAGCGCGTCGCCCTCGTACTTGGCCTCGATTGCGGCCGCGCCACGGCCCACGTCCTGGAGGCTGCCATCCACCTGCACGCGCTCTCGTTCGAGGGTCAATCGCACCGGGTTGTTGTTCTGCCCGTACGGCGCGACCTGCTTGAGGGCTTCCAGGAGGACTTGGCGGTCGATGGTCGCGATGCTTTCGTAGCCCGACGGGATGAGATTGCGGAACGGCGGGAACTCGCCCTCGATCAACCGGGAGGTCAACCGTCGGCCGCCGCCCGAGAAGGTGATCTGGTGGTGCTCGATGCCGATCTCCACCGCCGGTTCACCAGCGAGCGCCCGGGCCGCCTCGGTCAACGCCCGGGAAGGCACCAATGCGGTCGTGGGGGCGTGCGCCCAGGTCCAGTCGAGATCGCGGACGGCAAGCCGGTACGAATCGGTGGCCACCAGCGTCAGACGCTCGGGCTCGGCCTCGAACAGGACCGCGGTCAAGACCGGCCGCGCCTCTTCGTGCGACGCGGCACGAGCTACCTGCCCGGCCGCCGCGGCGAGCACGTCGCCCGGCAGCGTGGCGGAATTCTCGAGCGACGGCTGCGTCAGCGACGGGAAGTCCTCGGCGTCGAGCAGGCGCAGTTCGTGCGAGACCTGGCCACACCGCACCGTGAGGCCTCCGTCGACAGCATCGACCTCGACCACGCCGCTCGGTAGGTTGCGCACCACGTCGCCGAAGATCCGACCAGGCACCACGACCTTCCCGTCCGTCTCGCCACGGACTTCGATGATCGCCTCACCAGTGTGCTCCAGGTCCGTTGACGCCAGGCGCAGCCGCTGCCCAGTCAGCTCCAGAAGGGTTCCTCCGAGCACGGGCAGGGTCGGGCGGGTGGAAACCGTCCGGCTCACCCAAGCTACCGCGTCGGCAAAGCTGTCGCGCTCCGTCGTGAACTTCACGATCGACCTCCCCTGGCTCTTCCCAGGCTCTTCATTGTCGTCCCCATGGCCTGCCCGCTGCCTCAGGCACCCTGCTGCGCCCGGAGCTTGATCCGATTGGTCAGCTCCTGCACCTGGTTGTAGATGCTGCGCCGCTCCCGCATGAGGCCGCGGATCTTCTGGGAGGCATGCATGACCGTGGTGTGGTCACGACCTCCGAAGGCCTGGCCAATCTTCGGAAGCGACAGATCCGTGAGCTCACGGGTCAGGTACATCGCCATCTGCCTTGCCGTCACCAGTAGCCGGGAGCGGCTCGAGCCAGTGAGATCCTCAATCGTGACGCCAAAGTAGGTGGCCGTCTCGGCCATGATGATTGGCACCGAGACCTCATGGCTACCCTCGTCCGGAAAGAGATCCTTCAGAACGATTTCCGCGAGCGCCAGGTCGATCGAGCTTCTGTTGAGCGACGCGAAGGCTGTCACGCGTATCAGCGCGCCTTCCAGCTCGCGGATGTTCGACTGCACCTTCGACGCGATGAACGAAAGCACGTCGTCGGGCACGTTGAGTCCATCGGCACCCGACTTCTTGCGGAGGATCGCGATGCGCGTCTCGAGGTCGGGGGGCTGGATGTCGGTGATCAGCCCCCACTCGAACCGGCTGCGCAGGCGATCCTCGAGCGTGGCGATCTGTTTTGGTGGCCGGTCCGACGAGATCACGATCTGCTTGTCGGCGTTGTGCAGGGCATTGAAGGTATGGAAGAACTCCTCCTGCGTGCGCTCCTTCCCTTCCAAGAACTGGATGTCGTCGATGAGCAGGATGTCGTTGTCGCGGTAGCGACGCTGAAAAGCTCCCGCCCGGTCGTCGCGGATGGCGTTGATGAAGTCGTTGGTGAACTGCTCGCTGGTCACGTAGCGAATCCGCAACTGCGCATAGAGATTGCCGGCATAGTGGCCAATCGCATGCAGCAGGTGCGTTTTGCCGAGTCCGGCGCCCCCGTAGATGAACAGGGGGTTGTAGGACTTCGCCGGCGCTTCCGCGACCGCCACGGCGGCCGCGTGGGCGAACCGGTTGGACGATCCGATGACGAACCGCTCGAAGGTGTACTTCGGTGTGAGCTGCGGCCGGTCGGCGGCGTGCTGCGGCGGCGCCGGCGGACGATGCTCGTCTTCGCCAACGTCCTCGACCTCGCGGACAGTGACCCGGATGTTCAATGGCCGGCCCGCCGTCCGAGCGAGCGCGGCCAGCACGGTGGGTGCATAGCGCTGTTCCACCCACTCCTTGACGAACTCGTCCGGCACGGCAAGTACCAACGTATCTCCCACGACGGCGACAGGGCGTGTCTGTGCCAGCCACGCCTTGTGCGTCGACCCCGCGCCATCGAGCGACTCCAGGCAGGTGGTCCAGATCGCTGCCGCGTCCTCGTGCAGATCCTCGGCCACCGCCTTCTCGCCCCTTTCTGGTGCTCGGCTTGTGCCAGGAAAGCAGGACTTGTGACCCTGGCACCGCCCTGCACTCCCCACGTGTCCACAGGCTCATCCACAGGTGTGGAGAACTAACCCCCTTTAAGCATGCGGACGCCCCACCACAGCTGATGCCGGGAAAAACGGCAGAACCTCGCTCTGGCGAGCAGAAGGCCGTATGGGGAAGCCGAGCTGAACGCGTGGGCCGCCGAAGTGAAGGCTGCCGGAGGATAGCATCGCCACTCGCGCCTCCTCAAGGCTCTCCGCGCACCTTGTGGAAGACTCCCGAGGCCTCCCCGGGTGCGCCACAGCAACGTTCGCCCGGGTCGAGCCGAGCGACTGCTGCCATGGTGCAACACGCCCCCGACAGGGTCACCAGGCCCAGGTCGACCCCGTGCTGGCCCGGTCAGCAGACCAGGCTGGATGGACTGGGCGAGCAACGAGCTGCCGGAGACGAGCGGGCACTGCGCCTGCCGTGCCCAGAGCACAACGATCCAAACTCCGTAGTTGTCTCGCCTTCTCCTAAGCGCCCTTCCTCATACTGTGGATAAGTGGCTCGAGCTGTGGATAACGGGGAAGCCTCTCCGGTGGACTGCCCGCGAGGTCTGAGCAAGACACTCATGCTGCCTCCCTGTCCCCAGGCTATTGGTTTGAATGGGTGTAAGGAGAGAGAAATCCTGAACAACCGTAGGTCCTGTGGGCATGTGGATGGGCAGCGATCTGCGCTGCTCACCGGGTGTGTGGCTGTCAAGATCGGGCTGGGGACAGCCTCCATGGTCGTCCCCAGGTTGGGCTGGTCGATGGCATCGCCGGCGGTTGTCCCCCGCTCGTCAACAGCTCGTCCCCATCGTTGTCCCCAAGGGAGCGACAGTCCCAAGCGGTGGCTCCGAGGCCATCGACGCGGCAGGCTGGCACTGCCCCGTGCCATGCATGGGAGCGCTTGGAGCGAACACTCGCCGGCTTCTGGCGACCCGGGCCCGGAGCCCTCGGTACGCTGGGTCGTGTCACGACACCGCATTGTCCAGCCAGCCGCGTTGACGCCTGCTTTCGCAGGCCCGTACCATCGGTGCTTCGGTGCCATCTCTGCACCGGATCTTTGCCTGCCTTCCACCATGACCGGCCTAAGGGAGTCGTTCCCGTGAAGCGCACATTCCAACCAAATAACCGCAAGCGTGCGAAGACGCACGGCTTTAGGCTTCGCATGCGGACCCGTGCTGGCCGCGCCATCCTTGCTCGACGGCGTGCCAAGGGACGCCAGCAGCTCTCCGCTTAGGAACACTCATGGCCACCGTGAACCGCTTGAGCTCCCCGGCGGCGTTCCGCTCGGTCTTCTCGACCGGTCGGTCATACGCGCGGGGGTCGGTTGTGATGTACGTCGCCAAGCGTGCGACCGGGGGCGGCCCCGCCCGCGCCGGGTTCGTCGTGAGCCGAAAGGTTGGCGGTGCTGTCGCTCGCAACCGAGCCAAGCGGCTGCTGCGGGAGGCGCTTCGCTTGGAAGGCAAGGAAATCCCGGAGGGTTTGGATGTGGTGGTCGTCGCCCGTCCATCCGTTGCAGGGGCGTCGTATCGAGATGTTGCCGGGGACTTGCGGACCGTACTGGCCGCCGCGGGGCTCCGGACAGGGGATGGGGGGTGACGAAGCGATTGCGCCAGGAGGGACAGAGTTGGGCTGCACGAGCGCTGGTCGCCGTCATCGCGGGCTATCAGCGGTGGATCAGCCCGGCGCTAGGTCCTCGGTGCCGCTTCTACCCCTCTTGTTCGCAATACGCCAAGACGGCGATCGAGGTCCATGGGGCGCTCCGTGGCTCAGGGCTGGCCGTGCGGCGCCTGGTGAAGTGTCAGCCATTCCACCCAGGCGGGATCGACCCGGTCCCTCCCGCCCGATCGGACCATCGAGCGCCTTCCGCGGTACGGTGAAAGTTGAAGTGATGAACGTCAGCCCGCTCGAGAGAGGCTCTTCGTGAGTGTCATAAGTATCTTTGACGCCTTCCGCGACGCGCTGTACGTCGTCTTGAAGAGTTTCCAGCACTGGACCCAACCAGTCATGGGCGGCCAGAGCTACTGGTTCTCGATCGTCCTGCTGACGATTGCGGTCCGTATCGTTCTGATCCCCCTGACCGTGAAGCAGGTCCGGTCGACGAGGGTCATGCAGGAGCTCCAACCGGAGCTCAAGAAGCTCCAGGCGAAGTACAAGAACGACAAGCAGAAGCTCCAAGAGGAGCTGATGAAGCTGTACCGCGAGCGCGGCTTCAACCCCTTGGCGGGTTGCTGGCCCCTCGCCGCGCAGTTGCCGTTCTTCTGGGCGCTGTATCGCGTGATCTATAGCCGTCAGATCGACGGCGAGCCGAATATCCTGCTGGGAAAGTCCTTCTTCGGTGTGCCGCTGGACGATCGGTGGAGCGCCCTGCACGGTTGGGGTGACAAGCTCGCGTCGGGGGCTGGGCTCACGATCCTCGGGCTGATCATTGCGATGGCGATCACCACCTATGTCTCGCAACGGCAGCTCATGGCCAAGCAGAGCGCGGAGGTAAATCCGCAGCAGCAGATGCTCCTTCGGATCATGCCGTTGATGTTCGTGATCTTCGCGGTCAACGTGCCGCTTGCTGTGGTCCTCTACTGGGTGACCACCAACCTTTGGAGCATGGGTCAGCAGTACGTCCTGTTGCGCAACGCACCCGCGCGGGCAGGTGTGGCTTCGCCGGCGCCCGCAACTGCCTCGGCGGCTGTGCCCAGTGATGGGGGTCAGGGGCGAAAAGGCCTCGCCGGGCTTGGTCTCTTCCGTGGTCAGGCGCAAGGATCCACTGCGCCGAAGCAGCAGGCCGATGGCAGCGCCAAGAATGGTAGCGAGGGCACCAGCTCCGGTACTGGCGGCAAGAACGCGCCACCGCGTGGCCAGAAGAGTGGTGGCACCAAGGGGGGCCAGGCGAGATCCTCACAGGCTGGGCGGTCAGGTACCGGGAATGGGCGAAAACCCGGTTCCGGCGGTCGTCCCACCGGAAAGGGAAAGTCGGGTGGCCAGCAGCGCCGAAGCAAGCGCTAAGACGGTTGCGGCCGCCGTCGAGGCGGCCGCCGCGAGCCTGGGCTTGCGGCCGGACCAGGTCGAAGTGGAAGTGCTCAGGCAGCCGGTCGCTTCCACCTTCGGCAAGGTCGGTGAAGCGGCGGTCGTGCGTGTCATCGGGCACGGCGGGACTGGTGAGCCAGAGGAGAGCCCGGTGACGGTCGGAGCGCAGCCGGCTCCGGCCATGGTCGGCGCTCAGACCGAGCAGAGCGCCTCGAACGTGATCAACTCCCCCACCTCCAGAGGGTCGGTTGGTCGGCGCCATCCGGAAGTGACGGATCCCGATGCGATCGCGGCCGATACCGAGCTCGCGGGCGACTTCGTCGAAGGGCTGCTCGACGCGCTCGACATCGACGGTGACATCACGACCTGGGTGGACGTCGCGGGTGGTCACGTTGACATCGAGGGACCGAAGCTCGAGTTCCTGGTTGGCGTGGAGGGAGAGATCCTCAATGCCCTCCAGGAGTTGACCCGCTTGGCGGTCCTACGCCGGACCCAACGCTGGGTGCGCATCACCGTGGACGTCAATGGCTTCAAGGCACGACGTCGCGAGGAGATCGCCGCGCTCGCGAAGGGAACCGCCGAGCGCGTCGCCGCGACCCGAGAGGACCAGGAACTCGAGCCGATGACCGCGTTCGAGCGCAAGATCGTCCACGACGTCATCGCAGGCATCCCTGGCGCGCAGAGCGACAGCATCGGCGAGGAGCCCAACCGCCGAGTGGTCATCCGTCCCATGTAGTCATGTAGGCGCCTGTCGGGGCAACGACGGGCCTGCCACTTTCCCGCTTGGTCGTGCTCCATGCCGAGCGAGCCCTCCAGCCTGGCTCAGCGGCTCTACTCAGCGGCTCTAATGGGGTGGGTTGGTCAGGAGAGACCCCAGGCTGCCCTGGTGGGATCGTCGCGCCCTTCGCTTATTGCGGTGGCGGAAAGCAATGGCCCATCCGGCATCCGAGACACCTGCTCGATGGTGGGTCGCGCCGGTGGAGGTGGATCGGGCGCTTCGGCGCTGCAGTGCGATGGCTGTGCTGGGACGTGCCCATCGTGGCCGAGGGCGATCCGGCGGTCCGATGCTTGGAGGAGTCCCCACAGTCACGGACCATGTGGGTACCCGCCCGAACGTCAGGAGCACGCGGCTGATCGTTCGATGGGCTGGGGAACCGCCGCCATGACGCCCGCCCCGCCGACCCCACCGCCACGACTCGCCCCTGCCTGGGCCGCAGCCACGAACCCGAGCCGACGCACCGTTGGAACGATCGCGACAGGTGCGGTTCAAGTCAGCGGAACCTCGACGGCAACCTCGGGCCTCGAGTAGTACGCCGCGACATCGCGCGAGCCGTACTTGGCTCGGAACTTATTGACGATATCGCTTACCCTCGCGGGCTCTGTGATCGGCGTCACCCGGGTCGAGTACTCGGCACCGTCGACGGCAAGACGGATCGTCGGGTTCTTCACCAGGTTCTTGTACCAGTCCGAGCCTGGTCCCCGAACTGGCAGTAGGTAGATTGCGCCGCCCTCCTGAACGAACCAGACCGGGATCGTGATCTGCCGACCGGATGTGCGGCCAGTGACGGTGATCTCGATCTCACGGGCACCCTCGAGCGCCGTCTTGAGCTCCTCAGCTCCCATTCGCTTCTCCTCGCAAAACTCGGTCCGTGATATGGCAGTACCGCCAGGTCGCGCAGCAGCGCAGTGAAGTCCCACGTTCTCGATACCCTCAAACCACGTTCCTCTCTCCTGGTGTCTTACCGTGACCGCCGCCGACCGGCCTGGGTATGCCCTCATGGCGAACTCGATCCGGTCCGAGGCAGGTCGGACCGTGGTGTGTGGTCATCAACCCGACCTACGGTGGACACCATGACAAGCGACGGCGATCTGACGCCAGGGCTGACGTAGCCGATAGCGACCCTCAATGTTTCACGTGAAACATTGAGGGGTTCTCGGGCGAGCCACCTGACAGACCTCAGCGCGGCCTAGCACCGCAGCCACCGCCTCTCGGTACCCGGCGTGCATGCGTGTCAGCGGATCGGGTGTCAACTGCCGGTCACTGTCGTATACGCCTCCGTGGATCGCGAAGCCTCGCCGACGATCCGCCATGCCACGCCGCCCGTCCAGCGTCCGGGCCTCCATGCGCCGTTCGGTTCCTGGCCCACGACCGCCAGTCCTCGCCTTGGATCCGACTCCGCGGGATCCCTCGCCGAGACTGGGGCCTTGATCGTCCCGCAGATAGAGGCTTGATTCATGAAGCGGCTGAGCAATGGGCCTCTATCTGATCGCGGTCCCGGAGCGTGTTGGTGCACCCTATTGATCGGCCGACAGACTGCCATTCGGTTGGTCTGTTCGACAGCGTGCTATCTGGCCTTCTCTGTGTCTCCGACCTGTGCGAGATAGCCAGTCTCGCACGGCTGCTGCTGACAGCCGACGACGATCAAGGGCGTTGGGACCAAGTGGCAATCACCGCAGCGGGGTGTGGTGGTGCTGAACGAGGTATGGCTCAACGGTGCCTTGGAGGTCCCAAGGCCACAGAGGTAGGAGGCCGACCTACCCTGTCTCGTATCTACTCGCCCCACCCTCCCCCTTCCTATCTATAGGATCGGGCGAGGTGGTGGCGTGTGGCACCTGTCGGATGCCGCAACCCGAGAGGAAGGTCGATAGGGTCCCTTCGATGCATGACGATCGGGCAGAGGCCATATTGCGGGAATTGGAGAACGCGTACCTCGAAGCTGTCGAGCGAGGCTTTCTAGGTCCCCACGAGGCTGCCCGCCTGCGGGAGCGCCATATCGACGATGCACTGGGGCTCGCGACGATTCGATCACCGCTGCCCGGTGAGCAATGGGTGGACCTTGGCTCAGGCGCTGGTCTCCCCGGATTGCCTCTCGCGGTGCGCTTTCCCGAGACGCGTTTCACGCTCGTGGAGGCCCAGCGCCGCCGTGCGGATTGGGTCGCATCGACCGCAGCCACGCTCCAGTTGACGAACGTGGACGTCGTCAACGCGCGTTTGGAGGACTTCGGTCGTAGTACGGGTAGGGACCGGTTCGACGTCGGTACCGCCCGCGCCTTGGGTCCACTCCCAGTCGTTGCTGAATTGGGCGTGCCGGTCCTCAGGGTGGGCGGCACGTTACTCGTCCCGCGAGGCGCCCCCAGCGATGAGGAGATGGGGCAACTCTCGCGAGCGTGCGAAATGTTGGGAGCCGAAGTGCGCGAAGTTATCCCCAATCCGAGCTCACCGATTGACCAGGTCGGCTCTGTCGTTATCATGGCGAAGGTCGCCATGACCTCCCCCCGCTTCCCTCGGCGATCAGGCGTACCGGCACGAAGTCCGCTGGGCGGGGGGTGATTCCACCTCCGAGGCTTCATGACCGGGCGCTGTGTTCCGGTGGAGCGTCGCCGAGCGACTACCGCTGGGATGGCGATGTGAGTTGCTGATGGAGTCGGCGGGTCGGGTCGATAAGCGGTTCGGCTAGTCGTCCCGACGGCGACGCACGGGCCATGCCGCGGTGCGGCGGTCCAAGGAGTCGCTGAAGGGAGGCGAGACGCATCGCTCGGCTAGGTCACGATGGGCCCATGGCTCAACCTTCATCGAAACCAGGGTTGATGACGCGACTGCTTCGGGCACTTGGCATCGGCAAGCGGCCACGGCAACGCGAGCCGGAGCGGTACGCCGGCGAGCCACCTCGAACATCCGCTGTAGAGGAGTCGGCTTCAGGAGGAGATCGGCGGTCGACTGGCTCAGCCGAACCAGTCCCACGTCCTCTGCCGGTGAACCCGAAGCCAGCAGGCGATCCCGCTGCTGTGACGGCGTCATCTTCAGACTCGCCTCGGTCAGACGCCGACAAGAGTTGCCCCTCGATCGACGATGCTGAGACGACTGAAATCGCGGCAGGCGTGGCAGGCCAGTCCCCCGTCCAGGACCTCCAGGACGGGTCGAATCCGCCGGACGCTGAGATTGCTCTGTCCGCTGGGCCCGAGGACTCCGACGGGGTCCTGATGCGCCAGCAGATCGACCAAAGCACCGCTCCGCAGGGGCAAACGATACACACCCCGGCGACGGTGCACGGCGGCCAGACGGGTGAGCATGTTGGTGCTCTCTTGGCGGACGCCGACGACCGCGGAGTGGACGTTGCGCCGGCACAGGTGGATTCGTCGTCCTCAACGTCCGCGGATGGAGGCACACCGGGAAGCGCCGGTGATGGCCGGACCGGGGACGAAGGCCAACCACACTCGCGTCCCGGCTCCAACGCCTCCGGGTCGCCGCGATCGGTGACCATTGGGCTCACGTCGACAGACGCTGTGGTCGAACAACGAACCGACAACCCAGGGGCCGAAACGCCGGCCGCGAGTCCCTCGGAGATCAACTCAGACAGCGCGGTGCAGGATGGCGCTGGGTCTGGGGACAGCGAACCTGGTCAAGGGACTCGGAGCCTCGAGGCGAAGACTCACAGCATCTGGTTCGAGCCGGGGCGTCCGGCCGAAATGTCTCGACGGTGTGGTGAGCCGCCCGACTGGCTCGCGTCGGCCCCGGAAGGTGCTCAGGTGCCGGAAACGCCGAGCGGGGTGTCAAGGGATGTCGCCAAGCGGCTGTCTGGACAGAAGCCTGAGCGGTCGGCATCCGTCGAACCGCAGCAGGTGCAGTCGAGGCCAGATTCCGACGAGCTAGAGCCTGAGGTCCCAGAACCCGAGCCGACGCCCAAGGCGAATCGGCCAGAAGTTGGGCTGCGTGGATCGGCGTTCAGCACCCAGAGCCCAGTGCCCGAGCGCGGTGTTGTGGACTCTGGACCCGGTGGGTCGGGGCTGGCCGCAGCAAGCGGCGGCCTAGCGGCTGAAGATGCGGAGGGAGCATCCCAAGGGGTCGGTTCGCCGGCCGCGGAGGTGGGGCCGCCCCCGGAACTGGCGGGGCTGTCACCCGAAACGGCCGGCCCAGCGCCTGAAGAGACGGGCGCCGGACAGAGAACGGATGGGCCGGAATCGGCGGAGGTGGATCAGGCGCTTCCGAGGGTGGGGCTGGAGTCCACGGAACCGGGCGGAGACAGACTGAGCTCGAGTGAAAGCGAGGCGAAGCCTGCTCTGGGGGATGTCGAGGATGTTCCGCCCGGGCTGGACCCCGGGTTGCAGGAGATCGTGCGGCGGCTCGTATCACCAGCCGGGAGCAGCGCGGCGCAGAGGCCGATGGATGGCGGGCGACCAGCGAACGCAGCCCACGCAGACGGCGACGACGGCGTGACCGCCGGCGAACCAGACGCTGAGGGCGAGACGCTGGCGGTCGAGGGGCAAGGCGATCGGCAGTCCGAAGGCGCTCAGCGGCCGTCTGGGGCTAGCGCGAACAGCCCGCATAAGGAGAACATATCGCCCGCGCGGAGTGCATCGAAGCGTGGGCGAGGACGGATGAGTCAGAGATCATCGCCCGACGGTAAGCGCCGCCTCAATGTTTCACGTGAAACATTGAGCTTCGGAGAGGTGGCCGGCAACGTGGGCGAAGACGAGGTCATGGAAGACGAAGCCGCCATTGCCGTTCGCGAAGCAGCCTTACGGGCGGCGGCGGAGGTACCGGGCGCGAACGATCCTGGGCAACGGAACGCTCCGGCTGACCCTCAGGACGATGTTTCACGTGAAACATCCCGAAGTCAGCCAGAAGCTTCCGGCGGATCCTCCCCCGAGACTCAGATAGTCGAGGGAAGCTCCTCCCTCCCCAAAGAGGGCGCGCCCAAGATCGATATCGAGCGCGCAGCCCGTGATGCTCGGGTCACCTTCCGGATTGCCCACGGGGCCTACAACCGCTTCGTGATCGCGGTCGCCAATCAGAAGGGCGGCGTTGGCAAGTCGACAACCGCGGTCAACCTTGGAGCGTACCTAGCGCTCGCCGGCGCGCGGGTGCTGGTTGTGGATCTTGACCCGCAGGGAAACGCCTCGACCGGCCTCGGCTTGGATCATCGGCAGATCGAGCCATCGGTCTATGACGTCTTGATGGGAGATTCGGACGCGGCGGCCGCTATCCGGCAGACGCCAGTCAGGAACCTCGATGTTCTACCGAGCACGATCGACCTGGCAGGGGCGGAAGTCGAGTTGGTCAATGCCTTCTCGCGTGAGACCCGGCTCCGCCAAGCTCTCGGTGCTGTTCGCTACGGCTATGACTATGTGTTCATTGACTGTCCCCCATCGCTTGGCCTGCTCACGGTGAACGCGCTCGCGGCGGCCGATGAACTGCTGATCCCGATTCAGTGCGAGTACTACGCCCTGGAAGGGCTCGGACAGTTGCTGCGGAATGTGGATCTGGTCCGGGTCAACCTCAACCAGGCGCTCCACATCGGCGGCATCGTGTTGACCATGTACGACGGCCGAACACGGCTGGCAGAGCAGGTTGTCCAGGAGGTACGCAAGCACTTCACGGATCTTGTCTACCAGACCGTCGTTCCCAGGAGCGTTCGACTCTCTGAGTCTCCTGGGTATGGGGTTCCGATCGCCCTCTACGATCCCCTCTCCCGCGGCGGCATCGCGTATCGAGACCTTGCGTTGGAACTCGCGGACCGAACCGGCCTACTCGCGCCTACTCGAGAAGGAGCCAACTAATGCGACGCCGAGGTGGCCTTGGTCGTGGACTGGAGGCCCTGATTCCCAACAACGCCCAAACCGAGGGTGAGCAGGCGACGAACCAGCCGGCGGGCGAGGAAGCGGAGAGCACCGGCCGGTCTCCGGTGGTGACCAGAGCCTCCTTTGCGGGCGCGACGCTGATTGACGTGCCGCTGGACCGGGTTGACCCGAACCCTCGGCAGCCACGAGAGGCATTCGACGAGGACGCCCTTCAAGAGCTGGCGGCGAGCATCGAGGCGGTGGGGGTCCTCCAGCCGATCGTCGTTCGGCCTCGGGATGACCGCTTCCAAATCGTCATGGGCGAGCGGCGAGTCCGCGCCGCCGAGCTGGCCAACCTGACGACGATCCCAGCGGTCGTCCGCCTCACCGAGGAGGACTCGCTCCTCCGCGACGCGTTGATTGAGAACATTCATCGCGAGGACCTGAACCCGCTGGAAGAAGCCGCCGCCTATGAGCAACTCCTCGCCGATTTCGACGTCACTCACGAGGAGCTGGCAACCAGGCTGGGCCGCAGCCGCTCGGGGATCACCAATGCGCTTCGTCTTCTGAAGGCAGCCCCGAGCGTGCAACGACGCATCGCAGCGGGGACACTCTCCGCGGGCCATGCTCGTGCCGTCATGAAGCTGATCGACCATGAGCAGCAGGAACGCCTCGCGGATCGGATCGTCGCTGAGGGTCTGACGGTCCGGCAGGCCGAGGAGCTTGCAAGCCGGCTTACTGGGGAGACCGTCGGGACCGCGGATCCGGAGGCCGAGCGACGGCCGCGCGCGCGAGCAGTGCCACAGGCGCCGGGGATCGCCGAGCTCGCGGACCGGCTTTCAGACCGGCTGGACACGCGTGTGAAGGTTCAGATCGGCAAGCGCAAGGGCAAGGTTCTGATCGAGTTCGCCACGCTCGATGACTTGCAGCGCATCTGTGATGTGATCGGGTTGGTCACTGGCGATTCCACGGACGAAGCGGATGATCCGCGTCCACAGCCACAACCGATCGACGACCGACCGCTCACGACGAGGTCTGTCGGAGCGAGCATCGTCGCTGCGTCAGATGACGCTGCCCCCAGTGCCCTGTCGCCGGCGCTCGGTCTCTCGGTGCCTCCAGGTTGACCCTGGTGGTTGGGGAGCAGTGCCGGACCCGGAACCTTGGGAACGCGGAAATTCGAGTTCCCCTGATTCATGTGGCGGCGCGAGGACGGACTGCGCCGCACGCGCGTCCGGCCACAGGGAGGTACGGCAGTAGCGCTCGAGGCAGTGTGGCACCAGCGGTGCATCGGTGTGGTGCGGGGTTAGCGGGGCCGGCGGGCGATGGCTCGATTGGTGAGGTGCACGGCCAGGTCCTCGAAGGAGATGCCGGCGGCGTCGGCAGCGATGGGCACGAGGCTGGTACTGGTGAGCCCGGGGCCCGTGTTGACCTCAAGGATCCAGCAGGTGCCATCAGCGTCGAGGATGGCGTCAACGCGGGAGAGATCTCGGCAGCCGAGTACGAGGTGTGCAGAGGTGGCGGCCTCGAAGCAGTGCTCGGCAATCGACGGGGCGACCTCAGCGGGAGCTCGGAAGTCGACGGCGCCATGAGTGTACCGAGCGGCGAAGTCGTACCAGCCTTCCTTCGGGCGGATCTCGACCGCCGGGAGCCGCGCCAGTCCGTCGACGACCGCCAGGGCCAGCTCGGTCCCGGCCACATGCCGCTCGAGAAGAACGGTGTCGTCGTACCCGAACGCCGTCATCAACGCGGCGGCGAGCTGATCGGGCCGCTCGACCAGACGGATCCCAAGAGCGGAACCACCTCGATTCGGCTTGACGACCAACGGCAGGCCAAGCTCGTCCATGGCGCGGTCCAGCAGCGTGCCCATGCCCAGCTCCCGAAGCGCTCCCTCGGCAACCGGGATCGCGGTCGGGACGGCGAGACCGGCGCGGCCGAGGACGGACTTGGCGGCCAGCTTGTCAAAGGCGAGCCTGCTGGCGTCGAACGTCGAACCGGTGTAGGGCAGCCCGAGCAGTTCGAGTAGCGCCGCCACAGTGCCGTCCTCGCCGAAGCGACCGTGGAGGGCGAGGAACACCGCGTCGGCGCCGCCGGTCCGCAGTGATTCGACGAGTTGCTCGTCGGCGTCCAGTTCGGTGACGCCATACCCGCGATCTCGCAGGGCGTCAGCGACCCTGCGGCCGGAGCGCAACGAGATCTCGCGCTCGAACGAAAGGCCGCCGGCGATGACGGCCACTGTGGTCTCCAACGCCATCACACTCCTCCCCAGCCGGCGGGCGGGGTCTTGTCGACGTCCTCATCGGGCGTTGGGACGCCGCCCAGCGCGCGCACGAGATCGAACTCCTCGGCGATCACGCCGGCGAGCCGGCGCACGCCTTCACGAATCCGCTCTGGGCTCGGGAAGCAGTAGGAGAGGCGTAGGAATGAGGCGCCCTGCCCATCCGCGTAGAACGCTCCACCCGGAACGTACGCGACTCGCGCGGCGATTGCCTTTGCCAGCATCGCGCGCGTGTCGAGCTGCGGTCCGAGGTCTGCCCAGACGTAGAAGCCGCCCCGCGGACGGGTCCAGCGAACCCCGGCCGGGAACTCCTCGTCGAGCGCCTCGAGCATGGCGTCGCGGCGCTCCCGATAGATCACCCGGAGCTCCTTCAAGGTCTCGCGCCAGGGGTACTCGGCGAAGTAGCGGAAGGCCATCGCCTGCGCGAAGTTGGATGACGAGAGGTCGGCCGCCTCCTTGACGATCACCATTCGCTCACGGAGAGCGGGCGGGACCAGAGCCCAGCCGATGCGCAGCCCGGGACAGAAGATCTTGGAGAGCGAGCCAAGGTAAACAACGTTGTCGGCGTCCTGGGAGCGCAGCGCGGGCGGCGGGTCGCTCTCGAAGCCGAGGCGGCCGTACGGGTTGTCCTCGACGACCAGGACGTTGTGCTGCCGCGCCAGTTCGAGCACGCGGCCTCTGCGCTCGGCGTTCATGGTCACGCCGGCCGGGTTGTGGAAGTTCGGGACTGTGTAGAGGAGCTTGACACGCTTGCCCTCGCGGTCGAGCCGACTCAGCTCCTGGGCGAGCGCATCGGGATCGAGACCGTCATCGTCCAGCGGCGCATGCCTGACCTCCACCTGGTACTGGGAGAAGGCGGAGAGGGCGCCGACGTAGGAGGGGCCTTCGGCGACGATCACGTCACCCGGGTCGCAGAACATCCTGGCGAGCAGATCGAGTGCCTGCTGCGACCCGATCGTGACGACCACGTCCTCGCCCGACGCATGGATCCCCTCCATGCTCATCAACTCGACGAGCACGTCGCGGAGGCGTGGGTCGCCCTGCCCGCCACCGTACTGCAGGGCGCTCGGTCCCTCCTTGTCGAGGACCTCGGCAGCTACCTCACCGATGACGTCAAAGGGCAAGGCGGCGGTGAACGGCATGCCGCCGGCGAGGCTCACCACCTCTGGACGGGATGCGACCGCGAAGAGGGCGCGAATCTCGGACGCGGTCATGGCCCGAGTGCCGTGGGCGTAGCGATCCAGGAAAGGGTCATCAGCGCGCATGGGCGGTAGCATACGTCAGACGCTTCCGTCGCCTCGACCAGTCCGGCAGATCTGTCTTGCTACTCTGGCGGTACAGGTCGGCGGTTGGGTCGCCGTGGGAGCTCGCTCGATGGGAGCTGCTCTTGCCCAGGTTGTTGAGAGGCGTTGCCAAAGGATTTCTCGTCGGCACGGTCGCCGGGCTGCTCTGGGGACTCTGGTCGATCCCGCGTCGAGCGCATCCTGTCAGGGGAGCTGGATAGGTGGGCCGCAAGGTCGTCGCCCTCAACGTCGAGACACTCGACCTGCTGCCAGGACCGTGTCGGCAATGCGTGTTCTGGGAGCTTGGACCGAAGGCTCGCCCAATCGGCTCGGAGGAGGCAGGACTCCAGAAGGAGGCGTGGCTCTCGTCGATCGTTCTCGAGTGGGGGGCCGCAGGGCATGTCCTGCTGGTTGACGGGGAGCCGGCCGCGTACTCGCTGTATGCGCCGGCGCGCTTCCTGGAGCAGGCGAGCTCGCAGGCGGCCAGGCCCGTCAGCAGGGACGCGGTGCTGCTGGCCACGCTGTCGGTGTCACCTCGGTTCGAGGGTCAGGGGATCGGCCGCGTCCTGCTCCAGTCGATGGCCCGCGACCTGATCAAACGGAAGGTGCGCGCGGTCGAGGCGTTCGCCGACCGGGTATGGACGGGCCGGAACTGTCACATCCCGATCGACTTCCTCGAGGCATGCGGCTTCCAGGTCGTCCGGGAGCACCCTCGCTATCCCCTGCTGCGCATGGATCTCCGCACCGTCCTGCGGTGGAAGGATGCACGTGAGGCCGCACTTGAGGCACTTCGGGTGCCGGTGCCCACCCAGCCAGTGCTTCGGCCGGTGCCGTCGAGCCCTGCGCCCACGCAGGGTCCGGAAACGACGAGCCCGGCCTCGTTGTGAGGCCGGGCTCGGGACTGGTGTCCGGCGGTTGAGGGTGCTGATTGCGTGAAGGCGCCGCGAGCTCGTCAGGCGACGAACTCGGACAACTGCGCGAGCAGGTCGCGCTTGGAGCTGAAGCCGACCACGCGCTGCTTCTCGACCCCACCGACGAACAGCACCAGGGTGGGGATGCTGAGGACCCCATACCGCCGTGCCACGTCGGGGTTCTCGTCGACGTTCAGCTTCGCAATCGCCAGCTTGCCCTCGTGCTCCTTGGCGATATCCTCGAGGACCGGGGCGATCATCTTGCACGGGCCACACCACTCAGCCCAGAAGTCAACGAGAACCGGCCCCTCGGACTGGAGCACCTCGGTCTCGAACGTGGCGTCGCTGACGGCTTTGCTCATATGTTCGGTGCTGACGAGGGTTGCGCCCTCGGCACCTCCACCTCCTTGAAGTCGTGCGTTTGACGGTATCGACCGCCACGTGCGTAAACGGCTCTGCGAGTGGCCGGTATTCCAGGTCCGACTCATCGTATGGCGGACCGGACGTTCCGGGGTGCGTTTGGTGGGCCGTCCTATACTGCCCCGGTTGCTTGCCTCGTAACCCATCGGAGCGACTAGTGCGTCCCCTTCCTCGCTATGTCCTGGCCATCATGGCGTCCTTCGTGGCCTTCGAGCTGTGGATCCCGTTGCTCGCCATCGTGATCCGTGCGCTGGTGGGCCCGACCGTTCCCACCGCCGTACAGGCCGTCGTCCCACTGTTCGGCCTGGCCGTTCCCGCCGTGGTGGGTCTGGCGCTGTCCGACTACCTGGCGGACCGGCAAGGACTCGTCCGGCCCTACCAGCCCAAACGCCGCCCCAGCGACCTCGACCAGGACCAGGAGAACCAGGAACTGGACGAAGACGACGAAGGGGAGGACGACGAAGCGGAAGAGGAGGCACTGGAGGAGGAGGGAGCGCCAGCGGGGGACCGGGAGCCGGGACGCGGCGACGACGGCACCGGCCGGCCCCACGGCTCGGCACCATCACGCTGAGGCTGCTCGCCCGACGCTGCGCGCCCCCGGACCGGCTGGCCGATCCCCAGGGTCCGTACGGCGCCCAAGAGGGACTGGCCGATCCGGAGGGTCCGTACGGCGCCCGAGAGGGGCTGACCGATCCCCAAAGTCCCCGAGGTACCCGAGGTCCGTAAGACACCCGAGACCCGGTCCACGGCGTTCGGGTCATTCCCAGTTGTCGGTGGTGGCGCCGGAGTCGTAGCCGTGGGCTTCGAGCCAGCGTTCGGCGTCGATCGCAGCGGCGCAGCCGGTGCCAGCGGCGGTGACGGCCTGCCGGTAGATGTGGTCGACGACGTCGCCGGCGGCGAAGACGCCGTCGACGCTGGTGGCGGTCCCGGGGGCGTTGACCTTGATGTAGCCCGCATCGTCCAGCTCGACCTGGCCGGCGAACAGCTCGGTGTTCGGCAGGTGGCCAATGGCCACGAACACCCCGGCCACGTCCAGGTTCGACTCGCTGTTGTCCTCGAGGTTGCGCAGCCTGATCCCGCTCACCGACTGGTCTCCATGGACGTCCTCGACCACAGAGTTCCAGGCGAACGCGATCTTGGGGTTGGCGAACGCCCGGTCCTGCATGACCTTGGAGGCACGCAGCCGGTCCCGCCGGTGGACGATCGTCACCTTGGTGGCGAATCGGGTAAGGAAGATCGCCTCTTCGAGCGCGGAGTCGCCGCCGCCGACGACCGCCAGGTCCTTGCTGCGGAAGAAGAAGCCGTCACAGGTGGCGCAGGTCGACACGCCGCGCCCGAGCAGCTTGCGCTCGGAGTCGAGTCCGAGCATCTTGGCCTTGGCTCCGGTGGAGATGATCAGGGCCTTGCCCGAGTACTCCTCGTCGTCCACCCAGGCCCGGAACGGCGAGCCGGAGAGATCCACCTTGGCCGCATCCGCGGTGACGAACTCGGCACCGAAGCGCTCGGCCTGCTCGCGCATCTTGGCCATCAGCTCGGGACCGAGGATGCCAGTCGGGAACCCCGGGTAGTTCTCGACCTCGGTCGTCAGCATGAGCTGACCACCTGCCTCGGCTCCTTCGATGACGATCGGGTGCAGGTTGGCCCGTGCCGCGTAGAGCGCGGCGGTCAGGCCAGCCGGGCCCGAACCGACGATCAGGACGGGAGCGCTGGTTGGAGACGTGGCCATCAGCTCTGGGAGCCTCCTCGAAACATGATCAGTGGGTGCCTAGCCTTCCCGGTAACACTCCTACCAGAAACGGTTTCCATCGAATCCATATTCCACACGGCCATCGGCCAGCGGGTCAAAGGACGCAAAGAGCGTCGCGCCGTAATTGAGGATTCCTCGTATATTGAGAAGGCTATGGCAACAGACTCGGCGCCCGTGGTCCCCGCGTGCGTCAACCATCCTGAGATCGAGACCCGGCTGACCTGCTCGAGCTGCGGTGATCCGATCTGCGCGCGCTGCATGGTGAGCACGGTCGTCGGGCAGAAATGTCCGCGTTGCGCAAGACAGTCCTCCCGGGCGCGGGGCACGCCCGATCCGCTCCTGGTGTTTCGGGCGTTCGGTGCCGGCGTCGCGGTCGCGGCGGTCGGTGCGTTGTTGCTCCTCAAGGTCGGCCTGTTCGGGGGGATCCTGCTGGCCGCCGGGTACGGATTCCTGGTCGGCGAGGCGGTTCGGCAGGCGGCCCGCAAGCGGGTCCACTCCAGGCTCGGGGCGATCGCGGCCGCGTCGGTGGTGATCGGCCTCGGCGGCATCGCGGTCGTCCTCAGCGTCCCGCTGCTGGCACCGCAGGTGCTGCTGTTCCTGGTGGTCGGCGGCGGCGTCGCGTTCGTGCGTGCCAGCGGCGTATGGTGACCGAGCCCTGCGGTCACCGCGAGCGAAGCGGCGTCACGGAGGTGTGACCGTCACGGGTTCGTGCGCGAACGGTGGCGCGGAGCAGTCGCCGCGCGAGAACGCCCAGAGGTCCGCCTGGTCCGGTGCGCCCGGCTTGATGGTGACCAGGACCGTCGCGGGTCGTCCGCGGTATTGCGTGTCGACGAAGAAGGCTGGCTGCAGCCCCTGGTCCCGCGCCTGGTCCCGGGCGCTCGCCACGCAGGTGGCCTGCTGGAGTCCGCCCGCGGCCGGCGCGCCGGCGGCGGTCTCGCCGCCGCCTGAGCTCTTGGCCGTGCTGCCCGAACTGTCCGGATTGCCGCTGGAACCCCCGGAGCTCCCGTTCACTGAACCACCAGACCCACGCTTGGAGTCCAACTGACGCGACACTCCGGAACCAGGCTGCTCCGGAGGGGTGGACCGCGCCGCGCCGGTGACTCGGTCGGCTGCTCGCCGGTAGGCGGAGCGCACCGCCGGATCGGCGGTGAGGGCCGACTGCAGGGCCGCACCCGAGTAGCCGGCGGGTGCTGGAAACACGGGCAGCGACCCTTGGACGCTTCCGCCGAGAGCTCTCGACGTGGCCCCGGCTCCACGACCGGCGCCCTGCGTGGCCATGGTCTGCCCGCCGCCGTGGCGCAGGAGCGGGACCAGGCCGACGACCAGCAGGATGACGGCGGCGGCCGTGCTCAGCGCCGCGATCCGGCGCCGGCGACCACGGCGCCGGCCGTCCAGCGGGATCGGCTCCGCAACCGGACCGGACTCCCCCAGCCCGTCCCCATTGGTGGTGGCCGCCTGGCGACGCCCCTGGCGCCCGTCCGCCCCCAGACCAGCGGCCGCGACGCGGCGTTCCTCGGCGCCTCCAGGCTCGTCCGCGGCTCGGCGCTCCCGCGGCCCGTCCCCGGCGCCGGCGAGCGTGGGCGCGGCGGCCTCGTGCTCGATGGCGGCCGCAAGCCGCCCGTGCAGGCCAGCGGGCGGCTCCACCTCGGCGAGCCCCGCCAGCGCCGCGCGGCCCCGCTCCACCGCCGCGACCCGCCCGGCGCAGTCCGCGCAGCCGGCGACGTGCGCCTCGACGTGGGCGCCGCCGGGCCCGGACACGTCGCCGGCCTGCCAGGCGGCGAGCTCCTCGGGATCGGGATGAGATGGATGGACGGGCACGCTGCACCTACTCCTTGCTCTGGTGACGCTCTGCTTCCGCTGATTCGGACGTTGCGACGGTCGCCCGGGTTCCCGGGGGGTCCTGCTCGGCGAGCCGCTCCCCAAGCGCGAGCCGGCCCCGGAAGACCCGACTCTTGACCGTCCCCACCGGGATCCCGAGGATTTCGGCGGCCTGAGCGTGCCCGAACCCGTACAAGTCACAGACGATCAGGGCGACCCGAAAGTCCTCGGGTATCGCCCGCAGCGCGGCCTGCACGGTCAGCGCCGTGGCGACGGCGCCGCTGGGGTCGCCGACGGCGGCGACGGTCTGGCCGGTGTCATCGGTCTCGAGCGGCGTCGTGCGGGCACGGCCGCGGCGCCGGGCCTGGTCGGTGGCGGCGTTGACGGCGATCCGGTACAGCCAGGTCGAGAAGGCGGCCTCGCCGCGGAAGGAGCCGGCTCGGCGGAGCGCGCCGATGAAGGCCTCCTGGGTGGCGTCCTCGGCGTCCTCGCGACTGCCGAGGATCCGAAAGCACAGCCCGTAGATGCGGCGCTCGTGCCTGGTCATCAGCTCGGCGAAGGCCGACCGGTCGCCTTGGAGATGGGCGGCCAGCAGCTCCTCGTCGCTGGCGCCGTTCACGACCTCAGGGTGGCCTCGGCGATGCCATCCTTGTAGCCGCCCGGGACCGCGGGCAGCCGCGTGAACCAGATCAGGTAGTACTGGTAGCTGCCGTTGCCGGCGAAGTCCAGGGTCGAGTCCTGGGGGGCGTCAGAGTTGGTGGCGAGCTTGTGCGTGGTCCACTCGTCGAAGCTGGTCGGCACCGAGTTCGATCCATAGACCTCGATACCGGATCCGCCATTGAGCAGCTGGAGGTCGAGCTGGCGCGCCTTCCGCGGGCTGCCGAGGTCGAGCACCATCCCCAGGCCCTGCTTGAGCCTGCCGAAGTCCGCCGAGCTGTAGCGCTCCGTCTCCCATGCCGTCTGGGGATCGTGGTCGATCGCCCTGCCCGCTCGCTCGTCGTTCTCCGTCGGCGGGTTGCCGAAGGGGTCGTAGGCCTGCGCCCCGACGATCGGGAGCGCCGCGGCCGGCTGTGATGTGGTCTTGGGTGACGTCCTGGCCGGTGTCTGGTGGGTGCCTGGGAGGCTGATCAGGCCGCTGCCGTTGAGGCTGGCGCCGACCACCACCAGCGCGGCGACTAGGGCGACGACCACCAGGGTCCAGCCGAGCCAGCGGCCCTCGTGCCGCAGGAAGCCCGGGGCGTGCGCGGCCTCGCTGGGCGGGGGCAGCACCGGCGGCGGCTCGACCAGCAGCGACCCCCGCTCGCCATCCCAGGCGGCGGCGCTGGCCAGGGCGGCGCCCATCGCTGCGGCGGTCGGGTAGCGGTCGCGGGGATCGAGCATCATCGCCTTCAGCACGACCGCGTCCAGCTCGCGGGGCACGCCCGCGCGGATCGCTCTGGGCGACAGCGGGCCGTTGTTGCCCCGGGACGGCCCCGTCGTGGGGGGCCGCCCGGTCAGCATCTCGAACAGGCAGGCGCCGAGCCCGTAGACGTCGGCGCGCCCGTCCGGGACGTTGCCGTCCGCGGCCTCTGGCGCGAGGTAGCCGCTGGCGGCCAACAGCTCCCCGGTGCGGCCCGCGTCTTCGCCAGTGCCTGCCTTGGCGATGGAGAAGTCGGCGACCTTCACGCTGCCGTCGTCGCAGAACAGGATGTTGCCGGGCTTCAGGTTGCGATGGATGACACCGGCCTGGTGGGCGTACTCGAGCGCTTGAACGACCTCGCTGGCCAGGTGCGCCGCCCTTGCGGGGGGCAGCGCGCCATGACTGTTCAGCACGTCGCGCAGTGTCGGCCCGTCGACCAGCTCCATGACGATGTAGTTCACGCCCTGCTGCTCGCCGGTGTCGTACAGCGCGACGATATTGGGGTGCGTGAGACGGGCCGCGTTGATGGCCTCCTGGTGGAAACTCCCACGCAGGCCGGCATCCGCGGCCAGATCGGGATGCAGCACCTTGACCACCACGTCTCGGCCGAGGACGCGGTCATGACCGCGCCAGACGCTCGTCATGCTCCCCGAGGCAAGTTGCTCGACGAGCTCGTAGCGCTCAGCGAGGAGACGGGGTAGACCGGAGCCGACCTGCGACATGCTCATCTGGAGGGCAGCGGGACACCG
>WNGQ01001235.1_pt1 | contig 26546 bp, 19 predicted proteins | sample 5407661 | NCBI WGS metagenome assembly WNGQ01 (sample SAMN13153382, study PRJNA577476) | soil metagenome | isolation source: 60 cm soil or saprolite under Garry oak tree replicate 2 | place: USA:California | collected 2016-06-15 | reverse complement strand
GATTCAACTGTGTGACCATGAGCTCGAGAATCTGGATCAGATCGTTCTCGCTCAGAGCGTTGAACAGAATTATCTCGTCCAACCGGTTCAGGAACTCGGGATTGAAAGTGCGCTTGACCTCGTTCCTGACCAGATCCTCGACCTTTTCAGAAACCATGTCTTCATTGGTCGACTGGAAGCCCAAGCCTTCGCGCTTTTGCAGGTAACGCGCGCCGATGTTTGAGGTCATGATGATAATCGTGTTCTTGAAATCCACTGTGTTGCCCAGCCCGTCGGTGAGCTGGCCATCCTCGAATACTTGCAGCAGGATGTTGAACACATCGGGATGCGCCTTTTCAATCTCATCCAGCAGCACGACAGAGTAAGGCGCGCGCTTCACGCGTTCCGTAAGCTGTCCACCCTCTTCGTAGCCTACGTATCCCGGAGGCGAACCGATCAACTTCGATACCGAGTGCTTTTCCATGAACTCGGACATGTCGAATCGAACCAGCGACTTCTCGCTGCCAAACATGAATTGAGCTAGGGTGCGGGCCACTTCCGTTTTGCCCACACCGGTCGGACCGAGGAACAAGAACGAGCCGATGGGCCGATTCGGGCTCTTCAGGCCAGCGCGCGAACGGCGGATGGCGCGCGCCAAAGCGGTGATCGCCTTCTCTTGCGAGATGATCCGCTTGTGCAACTCCTCTTCAATGCGGAGCAGCTTCTGCGACTCTTCTTCCTTGATCGAGGTAATCGGAACGCCCGTCCAGCGTGATACCACGTCCTCGATGTCCTCCCGACCGACAACGCCGGTGGAGGATTCATCGAGGTGGTATTTTTCGCGAAGAGCACGCAGGTTCTCGCGCTCTTTGCGTTCTTCATCCGAGTAGAAGCGCGCCTTCTCGAACTCGTGGTTCGCGATAGCGTTCTCCATACGATGGACGATGAACTTAATCCGCTTCTGGACTTCCGTAATTTCCTCTGGAAGAGAGGTCTGGCGCAGCTTTACGCGCGCCCCGGCTTCGTCGATCAGATCGATTGCCTTATCCGGCAGGAAACGGTCGGGAATATAGCGGTTTGAATGTGACACCGCAAAATTGATCGAGTCGTCGGTGTAAGTGACGGCGTGAAACTTCTCGTAGCGATCCTTGATCCCAAAAAGAATCTTGGTGGCATCGACTTCGTTTGGAGGCGGAACCTTGACTGCCTGGAAACGCCGTTCCAGCGAGCGATCTTTCTCGATCGACTTACGATACTCACCCGGCGTGGTAGCTCCGATGCACTGAATTTCTCCACGGGAAAGGGCTGGCTTCAGAATATTAGCGGCATCCAGCGACCCTTCGGCCGAACCTGCGCCAACCAAAGTGTGCAGTTCGTCGATGAAAATGATGGCATTCTGCGACTCCATCAATTCCTTCATGATGGTCTTCAGCCGTTCTTCGAACTGGCCACGATACTTGGTGCCGGCAACGATAAGTGACAGATCGAGCGCCAGAATGCGTTTGTCGGCAAGGAATGATGGAACTTCGCCGTCCGCAATACGCTGTGCGAGGCCTTCGACAATGGCGGTCTTGCCCACACCCGGCTCGCCGATCAACACCGGATTATTTTTAGTGCGACGGCAAAGGATCTGCACCACACGTTCCAACTCGCCTTCCCGCCCTACCAGCGGATCAAGTTGGGTGTCCATGGCGGCCTGGGTCAGATCGCGGGAGAATTCGCCGAGCAGGGAAGACTCGCGCTGCCGCTGCGGCTGAGCCTTTTCCTGGCTACTGCGCGCCAGTTCTTCGCGGATGGTGGATAGGCGCAGGCCACGCTCGTGTAAAATCTCGGCAGCAAAACACTTTTCTTCCCGCAGCAATCCCAACAGCAGGTGTTCAGTTCCAATATGTTTGTGAGAGAGACGCTCGGCTTCTTCCGCGGCATAAGCCAGAACGCGCTTGCATTCGTTGCTCAGCGGGAGATCCACGGAGGTGGAAACTTTCTCCCGGATCGTAGTGTGTCCCTCGATCTGCTTGCGAATGGACTCGACCGACGCGTGAGAACGCAAAAAGCGGTTGGTCAAGGCCTTATCTTCACGCAGAAGTCCCAGCAGCAGGTGTTCCGTCTCAATGTAAGGAGACCCGAACTGGCTGGCTTCATACCGCGCAAAAAAGATAACGCGCCTTGCTTTCTCCGTATAGCGTTCGAACATATAGCCCTTCTCCCCTGAAGTCCCAAGCAGAATTGGCTAGTGGCCTTTCTTCCTGAAACCTCTTGGCCCCTAGTTCATTATGCAATCAAGGTGCCAACAAACCCAAGCCCTAAAATCGTTCGTTAGAAACTTGAATACTGTTACTAAAGACACCTGACTGCATCTTTCCGCAATCCATTGCAACCCCGCGCAAAAGATTGCGACTTCCTTTAGATGCATTCTCCACGATCCAGCGTCAACCCGCTCATGCCGGAAGCGATTCCGGCGCGACTTCTTCCATTTTCCCTTGCTGTAACCGCAGAACGCGGTGACAGCGCCGCGCAAAAGCAAAATTGTGGGTGGCGATCAGGGAGGTCAGCTGGCAGTCGCGATGTAACCGGGAGATCAATTCAAATATCGAGTCCGCCGTACGGCTGTCGAGATCTCCGGTCGGCTCATCGGCCAGCAACAGCTTGGGCTGAGTGATGAGCGCCCGGGCCAGAGCCACGCGTTGTTGCTCACCGCCCGAAAGCTCCCCCGAGCGATGCGCGGAACGCGGCCCCAATCCGACTTCGCGCAACCACCGCGAAGCTTCTCCCTGCGCATCCTGCCGGGGAAGACCCCGAACCAGGAGCGGCATAGCCACGTTTTCCAGTGCCGTAAACTCCGGCAGCAAGTAGTGGAATTGCCAGACGAAACCGATTTCCCGGTTCCGAAATTCGGAGGCCTTATCCTCCGAAAGCAAACTCAATCGTAAACCGGCGCAGTATACGTCACCTGCGGAAGCGGTATCAAGAGCGCCGAGGATGTGCAACAAGGTACTCTTTCCGGCGCCCGATTCGCCGACAATCGCGAGCATCTCCCCTTTAGCTACCTGGAACGACAGATTTTCAAAGAGCACCAGGTCCGATTCGCCGGAACGGAAGACCTTCTTCAGACCTTCCACCCGCAAAATTATTTCCCGCCCTATTGGATGCAAACTGCTGGCTCCTCGGTTCAGCCTTGGGGCGCTCCCCGTGCTTGACCGCGTGTGGCGCAATGCCATCTCCATTAAAACACGGAGCCATCGCAGGCAACCCTACTTCCCTTTTTGGGAGCATCTATGCAGAAAACTGTATAACCGTGCTGGCGTGAGGTCTTGGCACATGCCGTGCATCGAGTCATTCGTACCGCAAGGCTTCCGCAGGCAGGATGCGCGCAGCCGCCCAGGATGGGTAAACCGTCGCAATGAATGAAATCCCCACCGCGACCGCTGCTACCAGCACGCCATCGAGGGCACGAGGCACGAAAGGAACATAATCGATGGAGTAGACCTCTGGCGAAAGAGAAAGAAAGTGGTAATGTCCTCCCGCCCAGGAAAGAGAATATCCAAGAATCAGACCGATCGCAGTACCGATCAGGCCGATCAGCACGCCTTGCGCGATAAATACGCGCCGCACCTGGGATTTGCGCGTTCCCATCGACATGAGCACGGCAATGTCCCGGGTCTTTTCCATCACCATCATGGTTAGCGCAATCAGAATGTTCAGGGCAGCGACAAACACAATCAGGCCGATGGTGATGAAAGTTACCAGACGTTCCAAACGCAGCGCACGAAAGATGGCTTTATTCTGCTCCATCCAGTTGGTGGCCATGAATCCGGGCCCGGCGGCCCTTTCGAGCTGCTGGGAGATCTGGCCCGCCTGGTAGATGTCATCCAGTTTGAACTCGATAACGGAGACCTGGTCACCGATTCCGAACAAGCGCTGCGTGTCCGACAAACGGGCGAAGGCCCACGAACTGTCGTAATCGTAAAATCCAGAGTTAAAAATTCCCGCCACCCGGAAACGATTGTATTTGGGCACCATGCCAAAAGGAGTCAGTTCACCTTGAGGGCTAGTCACCAGTACAACGGAGCCAACAGTCGCGCCGAGATTTTCCGCCATGTCTTTGCCGAGGATGATAGGCGGCATTGCCGAGAGGCGATTCTGAACCGCGCGCATTGAATCCTGGGGTTCGCTCGGGGAAGCCGCGCTCGGGGAAGCGTCGGCCGCAGATCCCGGTTCAGACGCGGTTCCTGCGTTACGACCGGCGGGTGGTTCTTCTTCCAACGCATCCGCTGAACCGATATTCACGGACCTCAACAGATCGCTGACTTTACGTTCATAAGCGGGAATCATACCTTTCAGCACAGCTCCTCGAGCTCGCGCTCCCCGGGAAATCAGCACTTGCTCGTACACTGCAGGCGCGGTGGCGACCACGTGGGGTTGTTTCGAAAGACGATCCATCAATGGACGCCAGTCCTTGATGCCATCACTCTCAATGCGAAGCAGGTTGACGTGAGAAGTCGAACCGAGAAGACGATCCTGCAGATCCTGGCGGAACCCATTGTTGATGGAGAGGGCGACGATAAGCGACGCTACTCCAGCAGCAACTCCGGCGATCGAAATGCCAGTAATGACGCCAATGACGGCCTGCCGCCGCTTGGCGCGTAGATAGCGTGTAGCAATAAAAAATTCGAAGCGCATACGGACTTATTTATTGCCTTTGAGCCAGGCTTGGCTTCCACAGCGAAGGAATCAGCGCCGGAACATGACTGCGATAGCGCCGGTACTCCTCCCCAAACCGCTGTTCGAGTTCCTTATCTTCCAATCGGATCATGATTACGCCAGTGACGGCTGCGAAGGCAGTCAACGCATAAGCCACAGCGAGCGCCGTGCCGATACTCCAAGCCAGCATCTCGCAAAGATGTCCCAAATACACAGGATGGCGGATGCGGTCGCGGATTCCCGAGATCACTAACTGCTGTTCCCCTTGCGATGGCAGGAGTTCAGCCACGCCGATTAGTTGTGGTCCGCTGAAGTGCTCACCGGAACTTTTGTAGAGCCATAATCCAGTGAAAAAGAGAATTGCGGCCGGAATCCACGTCCAACCGGTGTTGTAGATCAAGACATGCCGCCACGGTGCGGTAGTAATCCCGAGTGCGATCCACATTGTTATCCACACCGGAATGAGGACCCGGTATGGAGATCGCTGTCTGGAGCGCCAATACTCCACGCGTGGATGGACCAACAGCCAGAAGGACGGGATACTCGCGTACACGATGACCGCAACCCAGCCGATCGTCTGCAAAAAAGCCAGCATGGAGGAAATTTTAGCAGTGAATGCGAGAAGGGAAGTCTCTCTTAACGTTGGACGGCCAGTCGGTTAGTGGTGGCGCCTCCTCTGATCACTGTCTTTGCCGAAATCATGTTGTCGTAGCGGTCATACACGCGTACCACCACCACGTGTTCCATTTGACCGTTGCCGACGCCTCTTCCGTCGGTTCCGCCTGCCGCCGCCACTGGTGATGAGTCTGCGGGCGACTTCGGGGACAGAGAAGCGCGGAAATCATAACTCTCGAGCTTGGAATCGGACAGCTGTCCCAGGGGTTCGATGAACTGCCAATCCCCGGCGTCAACCGAATATTCAGCGCGCTTTATCGAAGAGAAACTGTCGTGGGATCGAAAAGTTACATGAATCTGCCCACCCTCAACCACTGCCGCAAGGTTCTCGATCTGCGGCGGCGTAGTGTCCACTTCGATGCGGGTGCTTTCTTTTTCTGTGCTCAGAGCCTGCTCTGGAGAATGGGAGGGAGCATCCGAAGCCACCACCTTGAATGTGTAGCCTCCGTCCGGCAAAAGGGAAGCGTCGAAGGAGTAGAACTTGTCCGTGAGGTTGTCTTTGAGCAACAGCCAGCGGCTTTCTCCGTCGCCACGGTAATAAACGGAGTAGACCATCTGATCGTCGTTGTCATCGTGCACCGCCCATCGCACGCCAATGGAATCACGGTCGCGGATGGGTGGAGGAGAGGAGTCGAAACGCGGCTGCTGGATCCCACCGACGGTCATACTCGTATCTGTGCCCACCGGCTTCGGCAGCGACTGGTAACGGGTGCCGGTTTGCACCGTGACCTCATCGAAATCCGGTGCCACGTTTTTGGGCAAATAGTTCAGGGCGATACTGTCTACGCGCGGAGCGGGCTCGCCTGTACGCAGCACGGCTTTCCATTGAATAAACCTTGCCGGTGGAACGCTGACCTCGGCATCTTTAAGGAGATCAATTTTTTTCCAGGGACTCCAGTTGCGATCGGGATTATCTACATTGCCGCTGCGCGCGAATAGTTCTACATTCCCGACACCGCGAAATTCGGCTCGGCCCCAGCGGGAGAAAATGCGCGCGTCAAACACGTCGCTTTCGTAGCTTCCCACCGGTTCGGTAGTCGCCCCTAGCAGGAAGACCTTGCCCAAATTGCTGGTTGAGGCGTAGAGGCCGCCATTCGGAGCCTTGGCGAAAGCTGTGACCTGAGTGGCGCTGGCTTTCAACAGATCGGTAAATTCGTCCTCGCCGCTGATGGCAAAAATATGCCCGCGATTCCCCGTGCCCGCCAGCAAACGTCCACGCTGATCGAAAGCGAGCGCATAGACCAGATCGTTGCTGGAAGTCCACATGCGCGACGGAGAGCCGTCGGGTGCGACTCGATAAATTTCCGAGCCGCCGCTGGCGCTGGCACCCTGGGCGGATGACGATCCCGTCATGGACGGGTTGGTTGGGGTCACACTAGAGATCACCAGGCCGCCTTGTGGCTGTGTCGTTGCAGGAGGCGTTGGGGAGGAAGGTGAGGTAGTAGGAAAGCTTTGTTGGGCCGGCGTTATGCGCCTTTCTCCCGCGCCGGCGGCGAAAATATTGCCTGCTTTATCAATTGCCAGCGCAGTGATTTCCTTTTTCGGTGCGCTATAAAGGACGAACCCTTCGCCGTTGGGCGAGATTCTATACACCAGTCCGCTGCCGTCGGACCCGGCAATCAGGTTGCCTCTGGGATCGAAAGCCAGCACACGGATGTGAGCCTCGTCACTCTTGAAAAAGACTGAGTGTTCGTGTGGGGTCACTCGGAAGATTTCTCCATGGTCTCCCGTGGCTATGTACAGATTGTTAGCGCCGTCCAACGCGAGATCCCAGATGTATTTTGTCCCAGGATCGAAATAAACCGAGGCGGAAAATTCACTAGTCGATTTGGCTTTCCGCGCTGCATCCTTGCCCGCCTCTGCCGGGCTGGTTGCCGGAACCGGAAGATGTTCGATTCGATAGACTTTGCCGTCCGGATTGGTTGCCGCGTAAATGATGCCGCTGTTGTCCACCACCAAGGCTTGTACCTGCAACTCCTGAGGCTCGAAAATTGGAGTTGATTGACCGTCCGGGGTGATGCGATAGACACGCGCCGGGGATCCGGTTGCTGCGTATAGATTCCCAGCTTGATCGGACGCGATCGACCAGATGTAAGTCGATGGGGTAGTAGCGATGGACTTGAATGCAGGGGCCAGTTCCAACCCACCCGCACTGCGAATGGCCACGCCCTTGGCCGCGCCTTTAGTCAGGTCATCGAATCTGGACTGTTCCCAAGTCCGCGTGCCCTCGCCGGCGGCTGGAGAAACGAAAAGCAGTAGCAGAAACCCGGTAATAATCATGGACAGCAGACGCAAGTTCGTTACCTCGTATTCAGTTTTAGCGGATGGATTCAGGGTATCACGGGCAGGGGAGTACCAAGTACTGGTCTCCGCGGGATCGACAGGAAAGACCGTCCAGATTACTTCACCATGATAGTCAGCACTTGCGCCCCCGCAACCACGTAGTCGAGAGAACCGCTGGCAGCTTCGTTCACCGAAGATTCCCCAAGCACGACCATATCCTGCGTTCCGCGCATGCCATCCATCACATTCATAATGGAGAGCGGGAGTGCAGGCATTACCTTGTCCGCCACCATAGCCTCAGGGTCGGCTTCCAAAAGCGAAACGTAGATACGGTTGTTCACATGCTGCTTGTTCAGTAGGGCGATCGTAGAAGCCAACTCCAGTTTTCGTCCAAATAGCGGGGCCCCGTGGCGAATGCGGTCGATGGTGTCACCGTCGCTGACCAAAATCCGCAATGGCCCTTTCGAAGTAGAAGTCGGAATATGTATGGGGATTTGGTTTACCAGTCTCTCGCCTCGATAGGGACGGAGCACCGCTTCGATATTGATCTCATCGCCGGGGCGGGCTTCGGTCACGTCTGTGCGAGCGGCCTCCAGGCGGGCCCAACGGCGATCCCGCTCCAAATCAAAATCCAGTTGCACGCCACGGATATCGGGCACCGTGTACGGATTATCGTAAATGCGACTAAACCGGTCGCCGAGAGAAAGCGCAGCCAGCACCGCTGCAGGTTGTCCGCCATCGGCAACCGCGAACATGTTTTCTACGCTCACGTCCGGATAGCCATTCACGCTGATGCGTCCGCTCATGCGATAAGTAATTTCTTCGCCGTAATCATTCACGCCGTGAAGCGCGTTGAACACGGTTGCCATCATGGCCACAGGACTGAGGCGCGCATTATTCAAAACCTCATAATGAAACTGCCGGTTGGTGGGTCCGCCATGGATGTTCAGCGTGACGGGGATCATATCCGGCTTCTTGCCGAACTCACCCATGATTCCTGTGTGCCGGTCCTGCACGAATGTGCCAACTGCTTCGGTGGCATTCACAATTTTGAACGCGTTCAGCGGCGACGGAAGAGTCGCCACCACCTGAGCCTTCGTCATTGGCAGATCCACCATGCCGAATTGGAGCAGGGGATGTCCGCATGCGAGTAGATGTTTGGCGTCCATATAGGTGACGGTGCAAGTCGCGGCAATATCCATATCGCCGCGCACCAGTATGGCGCTGATCGCTGAGCCAGGTTCCAGAGGTTCAGGCTGCTTGGCGTCGCTGACCGATCCCGTGCCCATCACTGGAACGATTCCAGCAGCTGCAAATTGGGGAGCAAACCGCTGGACCGTCTCTTCTGAAAATCCGCTGAATACCAATGGAGCTTCGATAGGCCGCAGATAGTTGGCGAAGTTCTGCGATGGAAGAGTTGAAACCCCGGGGGTTGCTGTTTTGCTGGGAGCGTCGGTTGAACTCCTGGCCGGCAGCGAGCTACTGATCGGGCTGCGGTCCATGGCATTGATTTCCAACATCTCCGCAATAGGGGTAACCCCGGCGATAGGTTCTCTGGAAAATTCGCCAATGCGGAAAGCCAGCGCGCCCGCCAGCTTGCCATCAAAGTAAACCGGACTGCCACTCATGCCGGCGACTACACCCGTGTATTGCGCTTTGGCGCCGCCGAGGCGAACCAGAATAACGTCGCCTTTCGGTCCATTGGCGTTTCTGAGAACACCAAGTACTTCCACGTCCATCGCTTCCGGCTTGACGCCCTGAAAGACGGTGTACGCCACGCCCTTCATTCCGGCGTGGATCTGGCTTACCGCGATGGTTGGAACTGGTTTGGAATTTTCAGCGTTTGCGGCCAGAGAGGATACAAAAAAGCAGAGTACACACCCAAGAACGACTCGTCTCATGAATTTGTCCCGGAGGACCGCCAACAGGTCCGCCATCAAAAAGTTACACTTCGCGCGTTGTATTGCCAGGTAGGAGGAGTGAAAGCCGATGCCAAGCAAAACATCCCAATCGCGAAATTCTGCGTCTATACTAGCACAGCGTTTCCTGAGGAGTTCCATGTTTTCCACTGCTTACCAGCTTAATTTGCATCTATTTCGCAGGTACATTGCTTTCGCACTCCTGGGTGTTACCTTAGTAACCTCCGCGGGCCGAACCCTGGCGGCTCAGGATCAGCCACCCTCCCAGCCGCCCCCAAATGGGCAGCAAAAGCAAGAGCCTCCTCCGGCTGCCGGAGGCCCGCAAAGCGACACTGGGCCCTATGCTGTTCCCAAGAAAAAAGAGGAGCCTCCGCTTCCGCCGCCGGAAAAGCCAAAGAAGGTGGAGGGCATGCCCGACTATTCGATCAAGGTGGACGTGCCCTTGGTCAACGTGGATGTTCTGGTCACAACCAAGAACGGGCAATTTGTCCCGGGGCTTAAGCAAGGCAACTTCCGCATCTCCGAAGACGGCGCCGCCCAAACCATCACCAACTTTAACCAGTCGGAAGCACCCATTACTGCGGTCCTGCTGGTTGAGTTTGCCTCTACAAATTATTACTTCATGAGGGACGCGCTGAATGCGGGTTACGCCTTCGCCAACTCGCTGAAGAAAGATGATTGGGTGGCGGTGGTTTCCTATGACATGAAGCCCGACATTCTGGTGGATTTTACCCAGGATAAGAAAGCCGTTTATGGCGGGCTGAACCAGTTGCGCATCCCGGGCTTCACGGAAACCAATTTATTCGACGCGCTGTACGATACGCTGGATCGATTGGACGGTATCCAGGGCCGCAAATACGTGGTTCTGATCACGACAGGCGTCGATACATTCAGCAAGCTCAACCTGGATCAGATCATGAAGAAGATCAAGAGCACGCGGGATGTCACGATTTTCCCGGTCAGCATCGGATGGGCGCTGCGGAATTATTGTGAAACACACGGCTGCACGGGCTACTCCCATGGAGTGGGAATCCCCATCAGCAATATGGATTATCTGCAGGCCGACAATCAGTTGAATGCCTTCGCGCGCATGACCGGCGGACGCTTTTACCAGCCCCGGTTTCAAGGGGAACTTCCCGAGATTTTCCGCGACATTGGAAGCGACATTCGTAACCAGTACAGCGTTGCCTACCATCCGACTAATCCCAAGCTCGATGGCACTTATCGAAAACTGAAGGTCGAGCTAGTCGGACCAGATGGAAGTCCGCTGAAAATCCGCGATCAAAAGGGTAAAGACGTCAAATACCAGATCATGGCTCGGGAAGGTTACACGGCCAAGCATACCGTGGAATAAAACCGGCTCAGATTTCTTCTAGTGCGAGTGAACGAAATAGTCGAGTAGGAAAAACACTCCGACTCCTAAGAAGACCAGCAGAGCCATCTTAACTCCCGGTTCGCGGTTTACCTCTGGCACAAGATCTGAGGCCGCAACGTAGATCGTCACCCCAGCCGACAGGGGTAACCCAAAACTCACCTGGTGGCGCAGCAACGCCATGGTCAGTACTCCCGCCAGGGTGGCCGCGCCCAGGAGCATGGATGCGCCCCAGGCGCTGCGCCGGCTTTGGCCGCTCGCCAGCATGACCGAGGCCACAGTGAATCCCTCGGGAATCTTGTGCAGGAATACGGCGAGAAAGATAATCCATCCCAACCAGTTGGAAACGATGAACCCCGAAGCGATAGCGATGCCATCGAAAAAAGTGTGAATGATGAGCCCGATCAGAACCGAATAACCCTTATGACCTTGCACGAATTCGTCTTCGTGGGTCTCTTCTCCGAAGTGGAAATGCGGGGTTACGGTGTGTTCGAAAAAATGAATGATGAGATATCCAACCAGAACCAAAAAAGCTGCGCTCTTCCCGCGCAATTCCAGGCTGGCAGGAAAGATCTCGATGATCGCGGTCGCCAGCATGAACCCCGCTCCCAGAGCGACAAAATATTTCAGGTAGGAACGGTCCCAGTGCTTCTGAACAATAATGGCGCCGCCGAGAACATTGGCCGCAGCCGCGGTCAGGCCCATGAGAACACTGAGTAGAATAGGGTTCATTGCTGCGCGAGGATAATACCAGTTCGCTGTTCTTGGTTCTCAGGCGGGTCTGATGGAAGAGGGCTGGGTCTAGATAACGCTATCCGCTATGCCGTATATGCAACACATCCCCATCCTGCACGATGTAGTCTTTGCCTTCCAGCCGAAGAATGCCACGAGCCCGAGCGTTGGCTTCTGAACCCGCTTCCAGAAGTTGATCCCAACGGATGGTTTCGGCACGGATGAAGTGTTTTTCCAGATCGGAGTGGATCGCGCCGGCAGCTTCCACTGCACGCGTGTGGACGGGAATTGTCCAGGCGCGGCATTCATCCTCGCCGACCGTAAAGAAAGAGACCAGGCCCAGCAGCGCGTATGTGGTCCGGATGAGGCGAGTCAGCCCACTCTCTTTCAATCCGTAGCTGGAGAGAAATTCCGCGGCATCGGCATCGCTCATTTCGGCTAGTTCCGCCTCCACCCGTCCGCAGATGGCGGTAGCGCCCGCATTTGGACGCGAAGCTACTTCGCTGAGCTTGAATTTGTTAACCGCGTTCTCCAGTTCCTTGCCCAGTTCTGGAGCTTCGCTCACGTTCAGGACATAAAGAATTGGTTTCTCACTGAGGAACATGAATCCGCGTAGGCGTTTTTTGTCTTCGGGGGTCATCTCCATCTCGCGCAGCGGACGCTCCGATTCCAGGTGAGCTTTGGCGCGCTTTAGCAGATCAAATTCTTTCTCGAGCTCCGCTGATCGCATTTTTTTCAAATCTTTCTCCAGACGCTCCAGCCGCTTTTCGATTTGACCCAGGTCGCTGACCATAAGGTCAAATTCGACGTTCCTGATGTCGCGCAAGGGATCGATGGGTCCGACATGAGGGATCGAAGGATCCTCGAAGGCGCGCACTACGTGGGCGAGCGCATCCACATTGCGCAGATGGCCGATATAGGCAGTTTCTTTTAACGCGTCCTGACCGATGGCGCCCACGTCCACATATTCCACCGAAGCGTGAGTTAGTTTTTTCGGGCTAAAAAGGGAAGCCAGGCGGTCAAGACGGTCGTCTGGAACTTTGGCAACGCCGACGTGGGCCTCGCGCGGGTTGGCATAGGCCTGCTCCGAAAGCTTTGCTTTGGTCAGTATGCCGAACAGGGATGTCTTGCCTACTTGGGGCAGCCCAATGATGCCGGTTTTCATAAATGAGTAACGAGATGATAGCAGGACAGTCGCCCACTCCCTGCTGACACCAGGCCATTAGCTGCCTGAAAGTTGTTGTGTGGTCAGGTACACTGCTACTAGACCTAAGAGTAAGACTCCGCCCTCCAGTCGCGTTGACCACGCGTGCAGCGCATTGAACTGCATGCGGACGGGATCAGTGGCTTCCGGCGAATTTGTTTCAGGCAGCGATCCGCGCAGAGTCGCCATTCTCGGTGAGATAGCGAATTGTGAAATCAGTGTCAGTCCGAGCATGATGTAGAGAAGAATGTGACGGGGAGCGAGCGGTTGTGCCGATCCCGCATGCAAGCGAGAGTACAGCATTGAAGTAGTCAGGAAGACGACGCCCGAGACGATTCCAATCCAGTGCAGCGCGCTCAGAGACCGGCTCACAACCGATCCCGCCAGATGACGCGTTGGCAGCACGGAAAATACTGTCGGCGCAAGCACAAAAGAGAAAAAGATCAAGCCGCCCAGCCAGACGATAAGAGACAGCAGCATGAGATAACGCAATAACGGCATGGCGATACATTATCCGGGGCGGGCGCAAGAAACGCCAGCGTGCGACTGGCAACAGAGTGCAACTACACCGGAACGGGCACACTCTCTAGAATTTCCCGCATGACTTGCTCGGCCTGTTCGGATTTTTTCAGAATAGACGAGTAAAGCGCGTTTACCACCACACGGTGGGCAAACACTGGAATCACCAGCGGCTTAAAATCTTCCGGGGTGCAAAAGTTACGGCCATCGAGGAAGGCCGTAGCTTGAGCGGCGCGATAAAGCATCTGCGAGCCACGTGGCGAGACGCCTAACGAGAAATGTTCCGATTCTCGCGTTTTCTTCACAATGGCCAGGGTGTAGCTAACCAGGGATTCGTCCACGTGTACTTGCTTGACAGCCTCCTGCATTTCCAGCACATCGGCGGCGGTGAGTATCGGTTGCAAGTTCTCCAACTGCGCCGCGCCGGCTTCCGATCGCAGGATGTCGCGTTCGGCATCCCCGTCTGGATAGCCCATTCGCACCCGCATCAGGAACCGATCGAGCTGTGATTCGGGAAGGGGATAGGTTCCATGATGCTCGACCGGATTCTGCGTGGCGATCACCAGAAAAGGCTGTGGCAAGGCGTAAGAGTGAGAGTCCACCGTCACCTGGTCCTCGTTCATCGCTTCCAGAAGAGCGGATTGAGTCTTAGGTGTTGTGCGATTGATTTCGTCGGCTAGCAGGATATTGGTGAAAACCGGGCCGCGCTTGAATTCGAACTGCTGCTCGATCGCAGAGTAGATGGAAATCCCCAACACGTCGGAAGGCAGCATATCGCTGGTAAATTGCACCCGTTGGAAGCTGCAATCGAGGGCACGGGCCAACGCCTGACCCAGAGTTGTCTTGCCCACGCCCGGGACGCCTTCGATCAGCAGATGTCCCCGCGCCATCATGGATACCAAAGCCAGCCGTATGACGTCGTCTTTGCCGCGAATCACCTTGCGCAACGCGGCTTCCAGTTCGACCGCACGCTGAGAAATGCTGAAGACCGTTTCGGAGAACATTGGATCAATTTTACTATGCACTCAGATGTGATCCTCCAGGCTGGGACGACGGCTGGGTACGAAAGTCATGGCATTAGCTTCCAGATTGGCCGCTATCCAACAGAACGATCAGATTGGGTGACTTGCAGAAATAATTGTCGAGGGCCTAAGAGTCGCTACCGCGTGAACTCCGCAGGACGTCCGGTCAATCGCTCGATGCGTTTCGCCACCGGTGGATGAGTGGAGAACAAGCTGCCAAAGTTCATCCCCAGCAAGGGCTGGATGATGAACAAATGGGCGGTCGACGGTGTGGCTGCCATGGGCACACGCCTCGAGTAGGCATCCAGTTTCGCCAGCGCACTGGCTAGAGCATAGGGATTGCCGGTGAAATGCGCCCCGGTTTCGTCCGCTTGATATTCACGGGAACGCGAAACCGCAAGCTGGATGAGCACGGCCGCGATCGGTGCCAGGATCAACATCAGCAGTGAACCTGCGCCACCCCGACGATCATCGCGGTCGCCCATGCCGCCAAAAAAGAAGCCAAAGCGGGCCACGTACGTAATAGCGCCGGCGATCGTGGCGGCGATCGAACTGATCAGGATATCCCGATTATTGACGTGTCCCAGTTCGTGGGCCAGCACGCCTTCCAATTCTTCGTCGTTCAACAGTCCAAGGATGCCATGAGTGACCGCAACCGAGGCATGCGCCGGATTGCGTCCAGTGGCGAAAGCATTGGGAGATTCGGTTGGGATTACATAAATCTTCGGCATGGGAAGGCCGATTTTCTGAGTGATTCGCTCCACTACGCTGTAAACCCGCGGCAGTTGCTCGCGTGTCACAGGTTGCGCCCGGTAAGTGGCCAGCGCAATCTTGTCGGAAAAGAAATACGCGACAAAGTTGGTTCCGGTGGCGATAATCAGCGCCCATATCATGCCCGTCTGGCCACCAAAGGCGCGTCCGATTGCCATCAACAGCAGGGTCAGTGCGGTAAGTAGAAATGCAGTTTTGAATGTATTTCCCATAGAAGTGTCCACTCAGTTAGATGCGTCCTAAGACTGGTGGATTCGGGAGCGAAAGGGCAAGTACACCTCGGACTATGATGTGATCTTTGCCACCGCGCGCTTTAGCGCTCTTTCCAAGGTTTGATCCAGCGCGGCTTTGGCTTTTTCATATTCCTGTTGCGAGATGTGGCCCTGTTTGTGCTCGACTTCGAGCTCAAAGAGTTCTTCTTTGAGGGCTTCGAGCAAAAGGCCAGAGCGTCCGTGCGCCGCGGGTGTTACTGCGCGTGGAAGGGCAGATAACTCAATATCGGAAGGACCAAAATTAGCTAGTGAGGCTGTGCGCGGCCGCTTGCTGATGTAGAAGGCACCTGCTGTCATCACCAGTGCGAATCCACCGAGAATATACCAGCGATATTTTTCCAGGGGGTCGGGAGCATCAATGGGTGGTCCGAGCCCTCCACCAGGGCGTGAATCCCGGCCTGCTGTCGTACTTCCGGAAGCCGGACTGTCCGCTTCCTGATTGCTGCCTTCCTTGTCAGTCAGAATGCCGGTACCAGAAATCTTGAAGGTTAGCGGCTGTCCAGCTTTCGTATTGGACGCCACCTGCACAATAGCATCAGGCTGACGCGGATCATTCATCGAAGCGAAGGTTGCGCCTGAGGCCGAAGCAAACTGCATGGTTTTGGGCAGCATGACTACAAAATGCTGTGTTCCATAGAGTTCCTTAGGATCAATGCTCGCCTCGCCACGGTAGGGCAGATGGAATACAACCTGAAACTGCGTCTCGCCTGGGCGCAGTGGGAAGATGAAAGCGTACCGGTTTTTATCTTTCTGTGGAACTGGCGCCGTGGTGAGGGGTTGACCACCTTCGGTCATGGCAATCGCTGTGTCCACCTCCGCTCCATCGGGTAAATAGAATTCGAAATTCTGATCGTTCATCTGGGTGCGCGGCGGCTTGGATTTGTTATCCACCGCGAATAGACGAATTCCTTGCAACTCATTCTTTTGGGCTTGGAAGCGCAGGACATCGGCGGTTACGCTCAGGGCTTCGATTTTTTTGGAAACATCGTACACCACAACCTCGACCGAACTTGTTCCCGGAGGCGCGATGCGATGGTAGGTCACTCCCTGATGAATGGCACGTACCAGATGCGGCGTCGATGTGTCATCCACCTTGAAACTGAAAGCTCCCTTGGCGTCGGCCTTCGTCCGGCCAGCTTCTTCCATGCCTTGCCCCAGCTTGAGCAGCACAACTTCGTCGCCAGCAGCCGGCTTATTCGAAGTGCCGTTCTTTACTGTGCCGGTAAGCGTTTCAGCCGGACTGAAAGCAGCCGCAAGCAACAAGGTAAGAACGATGCATGCCTGCCGCGCGAATTTTGTTCCTGCAAAGTTCAAATCCTCGCTCCCTTTTCGCCGTGCAACGAATTAGCGCCCGCCTTTTCGAGGCGCGCGATCTCAGCCAGTATGGTGGCGGCTTCTTCTTCTAACGAGGACTTGAGCGACTGATAGTCCGCATCGGGAAGTTTCCCCGCCTTGTATTCGAAATTCAGGTCGCGGAGGTTCTCGTAAACCGCCTCTTGACGTTCCCGTAAGTAGGAAACCCGCGTTTTTTCCACCCCGAAATGCAGCTTTCCGGGCAGATAGAAGATGTAAAACAAGGCGCTCGCCGCGACCAGAGCGCAAATAAGGACGATCATACTTCTGTGTCCTTTCGAGCTTGCTCGCGGTAGTGTTCCAATTCAGCGTTGCCTGCTCGTCCCACTCCGCCGGCAGCAATGACTTGGGGACGCGTTCTCCAGGTGCGAACGATCAGCACCACTGTGGTTAGGCCGAGCACCAGCACGAGATACGGCATAACCCAGGCCACACGGTTGAAGCCGGTGGTAGTGGGAGCGATCAAGACGGTGGGTCCGTATTTTTGGACGAAGGCTTGCAGCGTCAAATCGTCACTATCGCCACGGTCAACGTAGGAGGCTAGTTCTCCGCGCATACGGTCGGAATAAGTACAGCCCACGTGGTTGCACTCCAGCAATACCTGGTTGCAGCCGCAGATGCACATTACTTTGTGACCCAGAGTCTGAAAGCGAGCGTCCTGGTCACTCGCAACAAATGCAAAGAGAGCAGCAATGAGGAATGTCAGCTGCGCTGTCTTTTGAACAAAATTGCGCATCAGTCTCCGGCTCCGACTGGCGCAGCCTGGATTCGCGCCGGGGCGGTTACGCGCACGGCCACAGCATTTGGAATCAGGGCAACCACGGTGCCGGCGATCATGATCCAAACCCCCACCCAAATCCACATCACCAGCGGATTCAAGTGGACCTTGAGAATTGGACGGCCAGTATCCTGGTTCAAGCCCTCGTACACAAGGTACAGATCTTCTTTGAAGGTGGAGCGATTGGCGACCATGGTCGCCATCTGCTGGCTGGCTTTGTAAAAACGTCGCTCTGGATACAGAGTCTCAATCTGTTTGCCGCCTTTGAAAACATCGATGATGGCCCATTCACTGCTGTAGTTCGGTTTGTCCTCCTGGGTGTAGGAGCGGCATACCAGCGTGTAAGCGCCGAGACTCATTTTGTCGCCGTAGCCCATCTCCTGCTCTTTGTCCCGGTTGAAGGCGGCACCCGCGAAACCGATCATGATGACGATCACGCCGAAGTGAACGATGTAACCGCCATAACGCCGGGTATTGCGATGCGCGAGTTGCACCATCGAGGCGAAAAGACTCTGACCGGTGTGTCCTTTGATCACTCGGCCGCCTCGAGCGAATTCCGAAATCACGGTGAACCCTACCAGCGCGGAAAGCATGATCGTCATTAAAGAGTAGAGGTATGTGATGTCTTTCCAGGGACGAATCCCAACCACGATCAGCACGGCACCGACCGCGATTGCACTCAACGCCGGCCACAGAAAATTACGTCTTAGACTTTCGATGGAGGTCTTGCGCCACGCTAGTAACGGGCCGACCGCCGTCAGGAGCAAGAGCAGCAATGCTACCGGCACGTTGACGCGATTAAAGAACGGCGGACCAACCGTAACCTTGTTTCCTTGGACCCATTCCGACAGAACCGGGAATAGCGTGCCCCACAACACAGTGAAGCAGGCCACCAGGAGCAGCAGGTTATTGAACAGGAAACTGGACTCGCGGGACACCAACGATTCCAGTTTGTGCTCGCTGCGCAAATGCGAACGATTCTTTACGTAGAAGAAAAGACAGACTGCAAATGTAATCGCCAGAAAACCGACAAACCAGTCGCCGATGGACGATTGTGCAAAGGCATGCACCGAGCTGACTACGCCGCTCCGTGTGAGGAATGTACCGAAGATGGAAAGCAAAAACGTGGCGAAAATCAGCCACATGTTCCAGGTCTTCAGCATCCCGCGTTTTTCCTGCATCATTACGGAATGGAGGAAAGCGGTGCCGGTGAGCCACGGCATCAGAGACGCGTTCTCCACCGGATCCCAGCCCCAGTAGCCTCCCCAACCCAGGACGGAGTAGGCCCAATGCGCGCCCAGAAAAACACCGCAGGTTAGAAATCCCCAGGTCACCATGGACCAGCGGCGAGTGATCTGAATCCACTTTTCACCCGGGTAACGCATGATCAGCGCGGCCAGCGCAAAAGCAAATGGCACGGTGAAACCCACGTATCCCAGGTACAGCATGGGCGGATGGATCACCATCTCTGGGTACTGCAGGAGTGGATTAAGACCGTTGCCATCCTGCGGCAGCGTTCCCTGCATGACAGCGAAAGGATGCGCGGCAAAATTCAGCAGCAGCAGAAAAAAAACCTGAACCGCAGCAATGATGACCGATGCGTGGGCAAAAAGCCGGCTGTCAGTCTTGTATCGAAGCCGGAGAACCAATCCATAAGTTGCCAGCAACAGCGACCAGAAAAGTAAAGAACCTTCCTGTCCGGACCACAGCGTGGCAAACTTGTAAGCTCCCGGCAGATCGCGATTGCTGTGATGAAAGATGTAGGCGATCGAGAAGTCGTCCTGGAATGCTGCAATGACCAGAACCAGCGCCGCCAGAAATACCATGGCGAACGTGGCAATCCCCGCGCGCCGCGCGGTTTCTCCTAAGCGCTCCGCTCCCGCTCCTTTGCGGGTCAGCGCCACCAACCCGGCGAGGAATGAATAGGCACTCAACACCAGTGCCAGTAAGAGCGCAAAACTGCCTATTTGCGACATGGATGACCTTGGCCTATTTTTTCAGAAACGGCGTGCTCAGGCAACCGCTGAGAGCAGACCACGAGCGACCCAATTCGCGACGGTCCCAAGCCAGCTCTAACAGGAACGATCAGGAGTCTTTTTCGAGAAATGCACGAACTTGCCGGATTAGTTCTTCAGGCTGACACGGTTTGTGCAAGAAGCTGACGTTGAGCGCTGAGTATTCTTCTTCAGCTTCCGCAAGACCGCTGATCACAATAACCGGCACCTGTGGACTGGCGCGCCGGAGTTCCTTCACAAAAACCGATCCGCTGGCACCCGGCATGACGTGGTCAGTGACGATCACCCCTAAGGTTTCCGTAATCGCGGGATCGCGCAATAAATCCAATGCCGCTTGGGCATCGCCGCTGGTGCACACAGAGAATCCGGCCTCGCGCAGGACGGCTTCCCGTACTTGCAGTTGCGCAGGATCATCGTCAATGATCAGGACTTGAGCCATTGGATCGCGTTTCAGACCGGATTTCAGACGAAGACGACGCAACAGCACCGGACAGAATCGGGGTTTCGGAATCTAAGCACTCTGCTGCTGATTATAACGGGCCAATATCTCACGTTCCGCAACCAGCCAATCCTCGTCCTCGTGGCCAGGCGTGCCCCCTCGCTCCTGGTAGAGCTCGTAAGCGCGGCGGCGGATTTCCGCCTCAATGTCCACCGAGGAAGAATTTTTCTTAACCTCGGGCACCAAAGCTATTTGTGACGTGGAAGCGACCGGCTTATTTGCGGCGTCGCCATTGCGGGGAGTTTTAGTTCGAGCCATATAGGAATACTCCTTACAGATACCAAGGTTCAGCAATGAACCGAATTGATGAATTAACCACATACTCGGCTGGCCGCCAACTCATTAAGAGCCCAGAGGGATTTTGTGGCGAGTGTGTATTCATAATAAACCCGATGGCTGTGGATGTGTAGGAGAGAACAAAAAAATATGGCTTGCTAATCTCCGGTTTCGGGAGATTAGTAGAAATCGTGCGAGGTGGTCTGAGCGCGGGTGATGGGAAGTGGTATTACGCGGGCGGCCTTGACCGAAATGACGTTATCTTGATTCTGCAGAATCCCTTCGACCAGCAGAAACTGCTCGGAACTGAGGAGCAGCCGATTTTTCTGAAATAAATCTGGGGTGACGATGGCGTTGGCGACTCCGGTTTCGTCTTCCAGGCTTAAAAATACAAATCCTTTGGCCGTTCCCGGGCGCTGCCGGGCGATCACTCCTCCGGCAATACGTACATTCTGGCCATTACGAATTCCACTGAGTTCGATGGCTGTGCGCACGCCCATGGTTTGCATCTTTGCCCGATGATAGGCCATAGGATGCGGACCCACCGTCATTCCTGTGCCCCGGAAGTCGGCTACGAGTCGCTCTTCATGGTGCATGGCACGGAGCGGAGACTTGGAATCGGGTTCTGGGAATTCCTCCAGCAACGGGCCGGAATGACGCACAGCGCGTTCAACCTGCCAAAGAGCATCGCGGCGATGAAAAAAGCAATTTCCCATTTCCGATTTCCAATTTCCACTTTCAGAATCCGAACCTTCTCTCTGAGAAATGCCAATCGAATTCAGCGCTCCGATTTCCGCCAGCGTGTTCAGTTCATCCTTGCGCAGATCAGGGACACGGCGCACCAGATCATGAATGGAAACAAAGTCAGCACAATTGCGTTCCTCTACCAGGGCTTGAGCCACTTCTTCTCGCAACCCGCGGGCATAGCGTAAACCCAGGCGCACCGCCGGTCCTTCGACTGCCGTTTCCAACGTGCAAAGCCAATCAGACTTCAATGCATCCAAGGGCAGCACTTTCAGCCCATGGCGTTGCGCATCCTTCACAATGGTGGCTGGACGATAAAAGCCCATGGGTTGATTGTTCAGCATGGCAGCGGTGAAGGCAGCCAGGTAATGACATTTCAGATAGGCGCTGGCATACGCAATCAGCGCGAAGCTGGCAGCGTGAGACTCGGGAAATCCGTAGAGAGCGAAAGAAGTAATCGAAAGAATAATCTGCTCCTGAGCTTCGCGTGAAATACCATTGCGCTCCATCCCGGCGCGCAGCTTGGTTTCGATTTGCTTCATGCGCGCTTCCGAGCGTTTGAATCCCATGGCGCGCCGTAGTTCTTCGGCCTCGCCTCCAGTAAAGCTGGCGGCGATCATCGCTATCCGAAGCAATTGTTCTTGAAAAAGTGGCACTCCCAAGGTGCGTGACAGCACAGGCTCGAGTGAAGGGTGGGCGTAGGTGACCGGTTCGCGTCCTAGGCGGCGCTGTAAGAAGGGATTCACCATCTGGCCGACGATCGGCCCGGGACGGATGATGGCTACCTGCACCACAATGTCGTAAAAATGCCGCGGACGTAGGCGAGGCAGGCAGGACATCTGGGCCCGGCTTTCGATCTGAAACATGCCGATGGTGTCGGCTTTCTGCAGCGCTGAATAAACCGTGGGATCATCCTGCGGCAGGTGGGCGAGATCGATTTCTTCACCGTAATTGTTGCGGATGAGTTGGATGGAATCTTCCAGCACCGCCATCATGCCTAAGCCGAGCAGATCGACTTTGATGATGCCTAAATCGTGGCAATCATCTTTGTCCCACTGCACTACCACACGTCCTGGCATGGACGCAGGTTCAAGCGGCACCACGGAATCAAGCTGACCCTGACAAATCACCATGCCGCCGGAATGCTGGCCAAGATGACGCGGCAAGTCCTGCGCAGCCACACACAGTTCAAAATATTTTCGTAATCGGGGATGATTTATATCCAACCCGGCATCGCGAAAACGATGGTCGAAGGTGTCGTTTTCGTCACGGTATTCCCAGGTGGAGACTGCGGCAGAAACTTTGTCCAGAGTTTCGGGATCGAAGCCCAGCGCCTTTCCCATTTCCCGCGAAGCCAGCCGACTGCGGTAAGTGATCACGTTCGCGGTCATGGCTGCGCCGCGCTCACCATAAAGTTTGTACAAATACTGGATTACGCGCTCACGCTGATCGCCGCTGGGAAGATCGAGATCGATGTCCGGCCACTCGCCGCGCTCTTCAGATAGAAAACGTTCAAAAAGCAGATCCATGCCCACCGGATCCACCGCGGTAATGCCCAGCGAATAGCAAACTGCACTGTTCGCAGCCGAACCGCGGCCCTGAACCAGAATGCCTTGTTCACGGCTGAAGCGGACCAGATCCCAGACAATAAGAAAGTAGCCGGCGAGGTCCAATTTTTCTATAAGCGTCAGTTCACGTTCAATCTGGCGACGGGCACGGTCACGGACGTCTCTGCTGGCGCGACCGTAATGCTTCTGCGCACCTTCTTCAGTTCGTTGGCGCAAAAACGACATCATGGTCTCGCCTTCAGGCACAGGATATTTGGGGAACTGGTATCCCAAATCGTTGAGCGTGAATTCAAGCCGGGAGGATAGTTCCCACGTGTTCGCAACGGCTTCAGGCAAGTCCGTAAAAAGTTGTTGCATCTCCTGCGGCGATTTCAGGTGACGCTCGGAATTACGCGCCAGCAGACGTCCTGCGGTCGCCAGGGTGCGTTTGTGACGAATGGCAGTGAACACGTCACATAGTTCGCGCTGGCGAGGGCTGGCATAGCAAACGCCGTTCGTTGCCAGCAACGGAAGCTGAAGCGAACGGGCAATTTCGACTGCAGCTCGGTTCCGTGCTTCCTGCTCGCGATGAAAATGCCGTTGCAGTTCAACATAAACATTGTCACGACCAAAAGTGTGCGCCAGCCGTTCAACCGCGCGGCGCGCTTCGTCCATGCCACCACGTGCCAAGGAAGTAGCCAAGAGACCGTCATCGCCGCCAGTGAGGCAAATAAGCCCGGCCGTGTGTTCTCGCAGCTCTTCTTCGCGAACCGCACCTTCCTCTTTCCGAGGAGCGCGCAACTTCATTTTGGTGATCAGGCGGCAGAGATTCTGGTAGCCGGTGCGAGAGGAGACCAGAAGAGGAAGACGAAAAGAATTTCCGATTTCCGATTTCCAATTTCCAATTTTTAGTCGTGGCCCAGATGTAATTGGAAATTGGCAATCGGAAATCGGAAATTCTTCGCAACTAACTTCCGCCCCGATATGCGCCTTCACTCCCGCCTTCTTTGCAGCCATATGGAAACGCGGTGCCCCGTAGACTCCGTTGCGATCCAGCAGCGCCATGGCTGGCATGCTGAAGTTGGCGCAAGTAGCGATTAGATCTTCGGGTAGGGAAGCGCCTTCGAGAAAACTGAAAGCGGAGCGGGCATGGAGTTCGACGTACATGGAGTCAGCTTTGCTAATCGTAATTTCCTTCCAAAAACCATCGTCCGCTGAGCCGATCGTGAACCAGGCGATATAGTGCAATGTAAGATTCGGCTTGCACAGCGATATCCCACTCGTCCCGCGACCATCCTTCCTGTTCCCACCAATCCCCGGAGGAGCGCCACGGCCCGGCCGCCCACAGGATGTCGCCCTGAATTCGTTTGCTGCAGACTATGTGTGACGGCTTGCCATGCCGCAAAGTCACAGTGGCTCGCACTGGTGGACGAAAAATGCGTAGAGACGTGATCGCGTTGTTTGATTCGGGTTTTTCGCTCGACCGAGGCCCCAATCTCTGAGGCTCAGCGGGCGCAAACCGCCGCATACGAAATCCGTGAGGATGATGCGTATCCAATATTTCCAGCGACCCCAGGCTGCCTTCCCCCACGATTCCTGTAATTCTGGCCAGCGTCAGCTCCAGCTTTTCCGGTTCCGGCGAAGGAGGAAGAAAAAGTCCGCTTTGTGCTGCTCGAGGCCGCACCGGTTCTGCTGACAGATAAATCTTCACAATGGGAGCGCCGGGAGGATTCGCTTTCAGATCCAGCTGCAACAACTTGAGAAATATCCTGGCATCCAGCAGGGGAACGGGCAGGCGAAGCGTGCGCTGAAAAATACGTCGGTCAGATGGATCAAGAGCAGTGCTGGGACAACAATCATCTTCAGCATGCCATCCATTTTCCAATTCCAGCCGCAACCGCAATTCCTGCGTGGCCAGAGCTCGCGCTCCCAGACGCGCGCACAATTGCTCCAATAGCCGGCCCAGCAGAAATGCCAGCGGCTCCAAGAGCATCAGCGGATATTCCAACTCGATGGCTTCTTCGAAGATAAGCGGCGTCTCGACTGGAACCAGGGCGCGCGAAATGCTGCCACGGGCCAGTTGTTGCAGGCGGACGCCCTCCTGCCCCAGTCGCTCGCTGAGAGCCACATCCGGCAATGACGCCAGGCCCCGCAGGTTGCGCACGCCCCAGCGGTCGAATGTTTCCAGAGTTGGAGAAGGTACAGCGCCCACAAATAAAACATCCACCGGCAGACTGCTCAACTGCTCAGCTTCTCTTCCCGCAGGAATCACGGTTACGCCAAAAAAGCCGCGGGCCGCCAGTATGGCCGTATCGGGATTGGAAGCCACGGCGACATTGGCTTCGAGTCCAAGTTCGGAAGCGCGTCGTGCCAGATCGCGCGCAATTTTTGGCAATAGTCCAAAAAGCGGCTCCAAGCCGGCCAGGTCGAGCAGGATGGCGTCATCACCTGCGTCCTCAATGCGTGGCGAGAACGACTGCGCGCAATCCAGCAAGGCAGCGTGGGCGGCGGCTTCCTGCAATGGCGAGCGGGCACGCAGCACAAAATCAGTGCAGGCCTCTATCTGCAGTTTCGTCATCCCCACTTCCACGCCGGCACGACGAGCCTTTTCATTTCCCGCAAAAACTTTTTGCAGTGGAGCTTTGCCTTCCAATACCGCTACGGCCTGTGAGCGTAGCTCTGGCTCGGCGCGCAGCAAGGCTTCTACGGAAAAATCGGGGACGAAGATGCAGGCAAAAGGCATAATTTAAAAATTCCCGATTTTCGATTGCCGATTTTCGAATTAAAAACCCATCATCGTGCGCGCGGCATTTTTGTCATGAAGGCGGCATTTACAGATCGTGATGGCTTACGTTCCATGCGGCACCGGAGCAGTTCTCCTTCTACCTGGAGTCCATCCAGAAGCTGCGCATGCGGGGGAATTATTCGTCGTACGTCATTCGTCGTTGGTCGTTCGCCAAGGACCGACGACCGAGGACCAACCACCAATTTTTCCGATGCCTGCAATTTCAGCAGCAGGGTGGCGCAAGTCTGCGCACATGGGACTTGTCCTATGACAAACAGCACGGTGGGAGTGTTTTCTACCGCACGCTGAAAACGAAACCAGGAAGTCAGTGGGATGCGGCGTGCCATCTTGAGTGGAACGTCGCTGAGATCGATGGCGACCAGACCGAAGCCGCCGCTTTGTAACAATAAGTCGGTCACCCGCAGGGCTTGTTCGACGGGTCCTTCAATTTTTCTTTTACAGGCTAAAGCCCTGACTCTTAAGGAAGTCTTATTGGCACGATTGAAGTCGTGCCCTTCCCGATCCCGTGGCTTCCGCTCGCGCCCACACCGCACCCAGAGCAATCTGTCCAAGGCCACTCTCGCGGCGGCGGCCGAGTGGGGATTGAATGCATCCGTGACATCCACCAGGGCACACACTTCCTGCCGCTGCGTAGCTGCGGCCAGAGCAGCCAGCAACACACTGCTGCGTCCCGAAGAAGCAGTGCCGAAAATTTCGGTGAGGCATCCCCGAGGGAGCCCGCCAGTCAGCGCGTCAATCGCATGGATCCCGGCAGAAACCATCTCCGGCGCGGGCCGCACCTCTAGTCGCGACGCCGCCGTAACCCCGGTAAGCTTGGGGAGTGCAGAAAGGCGATTTAGAAGGAGTGCGCATCTCTCCTCCGGAACAAAAATAAGGGGACGATTCATTGCCGTCTGGGAACAAACCAGCGGGGAAGCCATAAAACCTCGTAATTTCAGGGAACGTCGAGGCCAGAAAGCGCTCGGGTGAATCCAGAGTAGTTTCGCTTTTTATTCGCCTAACGAAATTCTGCTCTTTGCCGGGAAACTTGTCAAGACTTTAGGAAAGGAGCCGCAGTAGAAATTTGTAATGTTCTTGTG
>WNGQ01001344.1_pt1 | contig 26613 bp, 18 predicted proteins | sample 5407661 | NCBI WGS metagenome assembly WNGQ01 (sample SAMN13153382, study PRJNA577476) | soil metagenome | isolation source: 60 cm soil or saprolite under Garry oak tree replicate 2 | place: USA:California | collected 2016-06-15 | reverse complement strand
CTCGGCGACCGCCGGCAATGCCAACATCACGAATGACAACGCCGCCTTCCTCAACTTTCACAATTCGAGCACGGCGGGCGGCGCGGCCATCACCAACAATGCCGGTGGCACGGCACAATTCCGCGACAGCAGCACCGCCGGCACCGCCGCGATCACCAACGTCGTCAACGGCATCACGCAGTTCTGCACTAATTCCACGGCCGGAAACGGCACTAGCAACAACCTGGGCGGCCTGACCCAGTTCAACAATTCGAGCACCGCCGGCAACGCGGTCATCACCACCAGCGGTGGCGGTGGCGTATTTTTCGTCGGCACGAGCAGCGGCGGCCAGGCGACCTTCATCACCAATGCCGGCGGGGTGTTCGACATGTCGGGGCTGACCTCGGGTGGAACCAGCGCCGGCTCGATCGCGGGCGCCGGCAGCTATTTCCTCGGCTCCAACACGCTTTCCGTCGGCGACAATCTTTCCACCACCGTCAGCGGGGTCATCTCCGATGGCGGGCTGTCCGGCGGGACCGGCGGCGCGCTGACCAAGGTCGGGACAGGTGCGCTGACCCTCTCCGGCACCAACACCTATACCGGCGCGACCACGGTCAATGGCGGCACGCTCATCGTCGACGGATCGACCGCGTCGTCTGTGCTGACGACGGTCAATGCGGCCGGCACGCTCGCGGGCAGCGGTACGGTGGGCAATACCGCCGTCGCCGGCGGTACGCTGGCGCCCGGCAGCGCCGGAGGCAGTGTGTTCGGTCCGCTGACCGTGAATGGTAACCTCTCGTTCACCGCGGCCTCGACCTACATGATCCAGGTTTCGTCTGTGAATGCCGGCCTCACCAATGTCACCGGCACGGCGACGCCCGGCGGCGCCACCGTGGACGCCGTCTTTGCGACCGGCACCCTGCGGAGGCAGTACAAGATCCTCACCGCCAGCGGCGGCGTCAGCGGCACGTTCAACCCGGCGGTTGCCTCCAACATGCCGAATGTACAGTCGACCCTCAGCTACGACGCTCGCGATGTTTTCCTCAACGTCAACCTTTCGTTCACTCCGTCGGGTGGCACCCTCAACGTCAACCAGCAGAACGTCGCAAACGCCATCACCGGCTTCTTCAATGCGTCCGGCAGTATTCCCGTGGCCTTTGCGGGGCTCAACGCCGCCGGCCTGACGGTCGCGTCGGGCGAACTCGGCACTGGCGTGATCCAGTCCTCGATCAAGGCCGACGATCTATTCCTCAATCTCTTGCTCGATCCCACCGTTGCAGGACGCGCCGGCGGCTTTGCCCGGTCGGGTCGCGGCGCGTCGCCATTCGCAGGCGACGACGAGCCTTCGGCCTATACGACAAAGCGCTTGGCCACGCCCGGCGAGCGCGATGCCTATGCGATGGCGACCAAGGCGCAGCCCTGGTCCGCCCGGCCGGTCGACCGCTGGAGCGTCTGGGGCGCGGCCTATGGCAGTTCGGAGACCGTCGGTGGCAACGCCGTGGTTGGATCGCAGGACACCAGGGCAAGCGTCTATGGCGTCTTGGCCGGCACGGATTACAAGCTCGCGCCGGATACGCTGCTCGGGTTCGCACTGGGCGGCGGTGCCACCAGCTTTGCGCTCGCCAATGGGCTTGGCAGCGGTTCGGCGGATGTGTTCCAGGCCGGCGCCTACGCGCGGCACAATTTCGGCCCGGCCTATCTCGCGGCCGCGCTGGGCTATGGCTGGCACGATGTCACCACCAGCCGCACCGTGACGCTTGTCGGCGTCGACCTGCTGCAGGGCCGCTTCAGGGCCGACACCTTCTCCGGGCGGTTCGAAGGCGGCTACCACTTCGCCTCGCCTCTGATCGGCATCACGCCCTATGCCGCGGCGCAGGTGATCAGCTTCCGCCTGCCGGCCTATGCCGAGCAGTCGCTCACCGGCGGCGGCCTGTTTGCTCTGAATTACGCGGCGCAGACCACGACGGATACCCGCACCGAACTCGGTCTGCGCGGCGATCGATCATTCGCGATGCCTGACTCCGTGCTGACGCTGCGCAGCCGCGCCGCATGGGCCCATGACTACAGTCCCGGCCGTGGGCTCACCGCCATCTTCCAGGCACTGCCGGGCGCGAGTTTCGTGGTCAACGGCGCGCGGCCCGATCCCGACTCGGCCCTGGTCAGCGCGGGCGCCGAAATGAAGTGGCTGAATGGCTTCTCGCTGGCAGCGACTTTCGAGGGCGAATTCTCCCGCAACGTCACGGGCTATTCCGGCAAGGGCGTCGCCAGATACGTCTGGTGAATCAAGTCTGCCTGATTAGCCTCGGGTCGATCATCGCCTTTGCCGACGATCCGAAGAAAACTCATCCCACTCTACCGCCCCTTGAACCGGGGTTTGCGCTTGTCCATGAAGGCCGTGCGGCCCTCGCGGAAATCCTCACTGTCCATGCAGGCGATGCCGATATTCTTGATCGCCTCCATGTCGCGATGGCTTTCGTCCTTCAGCACCTGTGCGATCGTGATCTTGGCGGCGGCAATGGCAAGCGGCGCGTTGCCCGAAATGGTGCGGGCGATCGCAAGCGTCGCATCCCAGAGTTCGCCATCGGGAATGACACGCTCGACCAGGCCGATCCGCAACGCTTCCGCGGCGTCGATCCGCATGCCCGTGTACATGATGAGCCTTGCCCAGGAGGGGCCGACCAGCGAGACCAGATGCTTGAGGCCGTCATAGCCATAGGCGATGCCGAGCTTGGCCGCCGGGATGCCGAACTGGCTGTTGTCGGACGCGATGCGGATATCCGACATCATTGCCACCTGCATGCCGCCGCCGAGGCAAAAGCCCCTGATGCAGGCAATCGTCGGCTTCGGATAGTCGGCGAGCAACGCCCGCTGCGCTTCGCTGCGTTTGGAATACTCTGCTGAAGCTTCCGCGTTGTGGCGCGTCTTCTCGAACTGGCTGATATCGGCGCCCGAGACGAATGCCTTGTCGCCGGCGCCGACCAGGATCACGACGCGGGCGTCCGGATCGTCGCGCAACTCGACGAGCGCCTGGCCCAGCCCCTCCCACATGTCGAGCGACATGGCATTGCGCTTTTCGGGATTGTTGAAGGTGATAACACCGACGCCGTCGGTGACGGTCTTGAGGATCTTGCCGTCGGCGAAGGATTTGTCGGTTGGGGTGGGGACGTCCAGCATGGGGTGGCTTTCGTGCTCTCAAGGGATTACGTGACCGCCGCAATCCTTTGGGCGGCAGGGTAGGGTTGACACCTTAGCGTATTTTTCGGCGGGAGGCCTCGTCCTTCTCAAGGCGATGCAAAGCATCGTCCGGAGACGCTGCGCCACAGAGCCGGGACCCAGCCTTCATTGCGCGGAATCCTTGGCCCCGGCTTAAACCGTAAGCGTCGCTTTGTTACGACAAACCCGCCATCCGCGGCGAGCGCATGTCATCTGATTTGCGAAATTGGAGCGCGGGCCGGCGCGACTGATGAAAACGCATCATCCCAATCAAGACAAAGGACGGTTCGCGCGGAACCGCCCTTTATCGTACACGTCTCAGTCACAGTATGCCGACCGACCATAAGCTTGGTCGAATACACAATGCGCAGCGCCGTTGTATGGCACAGGCGCAGGCGGCCGCGGCGGAGGCTCTTCCGCATAAGTGTACTCTGACGGATCAACGTAGGCTCGGCGCGCCGGGTACACTGAGCGATATCCTTCATAGAATGCCGGTGCTCGGTATATCTGCCCCGGTGCCACATAACCCGGCGCGTATGCTGGTGTTCCATCGTGGGGTGCGTAGTACGTGGGACCATGCACCCCATAAGCCGGGTATCCGTTTTCGGTCCCAACATGAACGTGCGCAGACGCAATATAAACGCCTCCCGGCGCCACGTAGACAGATTGCGGCTCGCCCGCAGAGACTTGCGATGACCACAGAGCGCCAAGCGCAAGGACCAAAATTCCATATCTCATGGTGACAGTACTCCTGCGATACAACTCTGCCCCTCGCGAAGTTTACTGATCATTAACCAAAGAACAAACGTTTACTGCGAGCGCGTGTGTCCCATTTTCGAACAACATGACTCTTTGGCGGCATCAGGCAAGACGCGCGACCGTCCATCGATCATAGCGCGGCTGGGCGCACCCACTGGCAAGGGCGTCACGCGTTACTTCGCGAGCCTAGAATTCCTTGCGGCTTGTTTTTCAGCGCTCTCTGCATTTTGGTAGCAGTCACGAGTGACCACCGCGGCTCCAGCGTGGTGTCAGTGGTGGCGTCCGAGTCTGGCCCATCGCGAAATTTTTTCTGCAACGCAAAACTCGGTCGCTGTCGGGGCAAGCTGCCGACCAGGAGTCCGTCGTAGCCCGAAGGGCCTAGGGCGGACGTCTCGAACCATGAGGCCACGGCACGAGGCGATGCCACGCGTCACTGCGCCAGATGTGCCGTCAACGGATGATTGGCGGCCTGCTCGAAGAACGCCGCCTCCTCGGCGGTCGCCTCCAGAAGCTGCTCGTCCTGGTTATAGATGTCGGCGCGGAACTGCACGGTCTGGTCCCGCGTCATCCAGGCGGTCAGATAAATCCAGGCCACCGGCACCTTCTTGGGAAGCGAGATTTCCTGGTGCTGCCCGGTCGCGATCGCGGCATCGATCGCGGCGCGATTCCATTTCGACAGCTCGACCTGCGATAGCCAGGTCGCGAGGTCGCGGACATTGTCGACGCGCGAGCAACCGTGCGAATCGAAGCGGTAATCGTCGCTGAAGAGATTACGCTGATTGGTGTCGTGCATGTAAACCGAATAGGCATTCGGCATGTCGATCTTGACCGCGCCGAGCGCATTCCACGCGCCGTCTTGCTGGCGCACCGTGAAGTTCGGCGTATGCGTGCCGGACCAGTCGACCGCATGCGCGTCGATCGGATTGCCATGCGCGTCCAGGACCTCCATGTGCATGCGCGCGAGGTAGCTCGGATCCTTGCGCATATGCGCCGAGATCTCGGTTTTCGCGATCGATGAGGGCACGGTCCAGGTCGGGTTGAGGACGACGCCGGTGATCTCGGCGGTCAACGTCGGGGAGGGTTTTTCGGTCTTGCCGACGATGACGCGATAGCGCCGCACCACGGCGTCGTTCTCGACCGCTTCCGCGAAGGCCGCGGGAATGTTGACCACGACATAGCGCGGGCCGAACGAAAAATTCATGGTGTCGAGACGTTCGAGGGAAGCCTCGAGCTGCTTGATGCGCTTCTGCACGGGAACGTTGAGGGCGGCAATGGTCCGCGGCGTCACGCCGCCGATCGCCGCAAGCCCGTGCCGGACCTGGAAGCGCTTGACGGCCTCGGCGACAACCTCATCGAACGCACCGCTTGCGTTGTCGGCGGCGAGGTCGCCGGAGATGATCAGGCGCTTGCGCAACAGCTCGTCGTTCGGGCCTGCCGTGCCGATCGTGAATTTCGCGTCGACCGGAAGTTGCGGCCAGCCACCGCGCACCGCGATATCCGAATAGCTCAAGGCGGCTTCCTTGATCCGCTGCGCGGTGCCCTCGTCGAAGGTCGGTTCGTGCGAGAGCGCCAGCGCTGCGGCCGAGCGCTGTTCGGGGGTCGATGCTGCCGCGGCCTTCGCAGGCTGAGCGTGCGGGGCGGAGGCTTCGGCTGCGGCCGGTTTGGCCGGAGCCAGTGGTTTGGCGGACAAAGCCGGAGCGGCGGTCTCGCCGAATGCCGGCGCGGCTGCCAGCATCGCTGCAACGGCAAGAAACGTCATTTTTCGCATGATGGATGCCTCTGGGACTAGCCGCGGCGGCTAACTGAAATGTGTCGGAGGATGGATTCGGGCTGATCGGTGGACTGCCTCGTGAAATCCTAAGCCATTACGATTGCATTCCGAATGCGTGGTTATTGCGGCTGCTGCAGTGCCGAAGCGGCCGGATTGGACCGGATTGGATATGTGTGGCCTTTGCTATGTCGCGGCAACGGCGTAAGTGGTTCTGAAAAATAACGACGTGCCGACGGGAAACGCCATGCATTTGACGCGCAGGAGGGCTGTGGCCGCAATTGGCGGCGGACTGGTCCCGCTCGCCTCACGGGCCGCTCGCGCGCAATCGGCCTATCCGGGCCGGACCATCAAGATGATCGTGCCCTATCCCGCGGGCGGCACCACCGACCTTCTGGGACGTCTGATCGCCGACCAGATCAAGACCGGCCTTGGCGCGACCGTGATCGTCGAAAACAAGCCGGGCGCCGGCACCACCCTTGGCGCCGAGCAGGTCGCGCAGGCCGCGCCCGATGGCTATACGCTTTTGATGGCGACCTCGACGACGCTGGCCATCAACAAGACCTTGTACAGGAAGCTGCCCTACGATCCGGTGAAGGATTTTGCGCCGATCGCGCTCGTGGCCGCCGTTCCCTTTGCGCTGATCGTCAATCCGTCGCTCCCGGCCAACAGCCTGCAGGAGTTCGTCGCCTACGCCAGATCGACGCCGGGTCTCGCCTATGGGTCGGCCGGCAACGGCAGCCCGCAGCATCTCGGCGCGGAAATGCTGAAAGCCGCAGCCGGGATCGACATTCGCCATGTGCCGTATCGCGGCAGCGTGCCGGCCATGTTCGACGTGATCGCAGGCCACATTCCTTTCATGGTCGTCGACCTGCAGCCGGCGCTGCAACAGATTCGCGAGGGCAAGGTCAGGGTGCTTGGCGTGACGACGCCAAAGCGCGTTGCGGCGGCGCCTGAGATCCCGACCCTGGCGGAAAGCGGGCTTCCCGGCTTCGAACTGGTCGCCTGGCAGGGGGTGGTCGCCCCGGTCGGGACGCCGCGCGCGATCATCGATCAACTCGCGCTGCAGATTGCGAGGCTCCTTGCCGATCCCGCCACGCGCGCGAGACTCACCTCGCTGGCGCTGGAGCCGCTCATCGGATCGACGCCGGACAGTTTCGCCGCCTATGTCAGGACCGAGGTCGATCGTTGGGCCATGATCGTCAAGAATTCGGGCGCCGAACTCGAATGAGCGAGTGCGATGTCCTGATCGTCGGCGCCGGACCGGTTGGGCTCACGCTCGCGATCGACCTGGCCTGGCGCGGGATCGCCGTCACCGTCGTCGAGACCCGTGCGCGCGCGGCGCCGCCCGAGCCGAAATGCAACCATGTCGCCGCCCGAACCATGGAGATTTTCCGGCGGCTCGGCATCGCCGACAAGATCCGTGATGCCGGATTGCCCGCGGACTATCCGCACGACATCAGCTATCGCACGTCGTTCACGGGCGAGGAGCTGACCCGGATTCGCATTCCTTGCCGCCGCGATCGTTTCACTGCGACCGACGGCCCGGATTGCAACTGGCCGACGCCGGAGCCGCCGCATCGCATCAACCAGATCTTCCTCGAGCCGATCCTGTTCGAACACGCGGCCGCGCAGCCTCGCATCGCCATCATCAGCCGGACCGCGGCCGAAGACGTGGTGGTGCGGGATCATTCGGCGAGTGTCTCGCTTCGCGATCTCGACACCGGAGCCGTCAGACGGCTGGATTGTCGTTTCCTGATCGGCTGCGACGGCGCGCGCTCCATCGTACGCCGTGCGATCGGCGCCGAGTTGAGCGGCGAGGCCGTGATCCAGCGCGTGCAGTCGACCTTCATTCGTGCCCCCGACCTGATCAACCGGCAACGGCATGATCGCGCCTGGGGCACCGGCGCGATCAATCCACGCCGCTCTGGGATGGTGTATGCCATCGACGGCCGCGAGCGATGGCTGGTTCACAACTACCTCAAATCGGATGAAGCGGATTTCGATGCAGTGAATCGCGATGCCTGTATCCGGACCATCCTCGGGGTGGATGCGGATTTCCGCTACGACATCATTTCCAAGGAGGATTGGTATGGACGTCGGCTGGTCGCGAGCAGGTTTCGCGACCGCACCGCCTTCGTTGCCGGCGATGCCGCTCACATCTGGGTGCCTTATGCAGGTTACGGCATGAATGCTGGCATTGCAGATGCCACGAACCTGTCCTGGCTGATCGCCGCGCATCTCAACGGCTGGGCGCCGGCTTCCATTCTCGATGCCTATGAGGCGGAGCGCCTGCCGATCACCAGTCAGGTTTCACGGTTCGCGATGGCGCATGCCGAGGCCGAGATTCGCCGGCGCGGGGCAGTTCCTGATAACATCGAGGAAGTGGGATCGCGCGGCGAGGCCGTACGCGCCGAGATCGGGCGGATCGCCTATGACATCAACGTCCGGCAATATGCCTGCGCGGGGCTGAACTTCGGCACATATTACGATCGCTCGCCGATCGTTGCCTACGATGGGGCGGAACCACCGCCGTACACCATGGACACCTATGCGGCCTCGACGGTTCCGGGCTGTCGCACGCCGCATTTCCGGTTCGCCGACGGACGTTCGCTGTACGATGCGATGGGACCGGAATTCACGCTTTTGCGTTTCAATTCCACCGTCAATGTGGCCCCGCTCGAAGCTGCGGCCAGCAGACGGGGCTTGCCGCTGAAGGTAATCGACATCGATCGGCCTGGGACCGCCACCTTCTATGATGGCAGGTTGGTATTGTCGCGACCTGATCAGCACGTGGCGTGGCGCGGTTCCAACTTACCCGAAGATCCCTCGGCGTTGATCGACCGTATTCGCGGCGCTGCCTGAACCCGGACGGGGCAAAGCCGCGATCGCTTATACTTCGTTGGCGGCGATCGACTCCATCAAGGAAACCAGCTGACGTTGCACGGTCTGATCCTTGATCTTGCTATAGGCTCGCAACAGTCTCAGGCTGAATGCGCTGTCGAGGAACAAAAGGCTCTCGACTTCGCGCGCCTTGCCGTCGCCGTCATAGAAGAACGTCACGGGCACGTCGAGTGCCGACGCGATTTGCTGAAGGCGGGCAGCGCCGACGCGGTTGACCCCCTTCTCGTACTTTTGCACCTGCTGGAAGCTGACACCGAGCTTGTCGCCGAGTTCCGCCTGAGAAATCTTCTGTTCGACACGCCGCAGCCGGATTCGCTTCCCAAGCTCAATGTCGGACTTGCCGGCACTGCGCTGTTTCATCTTTTTCGCCGTTGATCTGTTCATTCTCGTCTTACCGTCCTTCACTCGATTCCCCCGAAGATTTGGGTCAGGGGTTCACCCATATATACACCGATTTAGGTTGTTTTGGATCGACGATTTCGACCTTAAACCACGGCTATTTTGCGGGGGCGAGGCCAAGCCGTAGTAATTCGGGGATTCGGTTCGGTTCTTGGTTAAAGCTGCTAGAGCTATGAAAACACATTCAAATACCACTTTTGGCGGGGTTCGCCGAACGAGAGGTAGCATTATCCTGCTCGGAGAGAATGCAAAAAAGTGCGGCAACCGGCAGTTGGCCTCGTTGACGCCGCGCGTGCCGATATCCCACGGCCGGATCAGCCATCCCTCGCAGGCATGCCGCCGACGCCGTCCGAAAAAGCCTCGCGCCGGAGTACAACGAAATGTTTCGAACATGCCCACCGGTCGTGCTAGGCTGATGAACGGTTCGCAGCGTTGATGAGCCAAACTGCGGGGGCATCGTGTTGGCCGGACCAAGCAAGTCAGGGAATGGAAAGTACGCCGGTGGCTAACTCAGACGAAAACCTGCTTTCGGTTCTGGCGAAGCTTGAGGAATGCCGGGCAACGCTCCTTGCGGGCGGCAGCCGGGACTCCGCCGAACTTGTTTCGGTCGTCATCCTCGAGCTCCGCATGAAGCTCAATGAGATCGACGATGCGGAACTTAAAGCTCTCTGTGAAGAGATGATGAGGGCCAGGGAGCCGGCTGAGAGAGTGCGCGACCTGAAATCCGCGCATGCTCAGCGCCGCCGCCCGCTGCTGCGGCTCGTGAAATAACTCGAATAAGACAGAGCCTGCAGCCTTGCGCTCGTCCGCGGTCGCGCCGCGGCGTCATGACGGCATTTTCGAGTATTCGTGACTTGAAGCCGACCGCGCGCTTCGGCACCAATGTCTCGTCCGGGTCGAGGCGGGCCGGGCCGTCACGGGCTTTGGCAGCTTCAGATCTCTGCCTCGGGAAATGGCGATGAGGGTATGATCCAAAATGTGTCTCTTCCGGCAGCGCTGCTTGCCGGTCTGGTCAGCTTCCTGTCGCCTTGTGTGCTGCCGCTGGTCCCGCCCTATCTGGTCTATCTGACCGGCGCCACGATCGAGCACGTCGAGAACGACGAGTCGGTCGCAGCCTCGCGGCGCGCGGTGATGATTTCCGCCGGTCTGTTCGTGCTCGGCTTCTCTACCGTGTTCGTGTCGCTCGGGGCCAGCGCGTCCCTGATCGGAGGGCTGATCCGCGCCTGGTCGGCAGAGCTCTCGATCATCGCCGGGATCGTCATCATCGTCATGGGCCTGCACTTTCTGGGGCTGACGCGGATCTCTTTGTTGATGCGGGAAGGCCGGCTGCCGATCCCGAAGCCCGTGGGCCTGTGGGGTGCCTACATCATGGGTCTTGCCTTTGCGTTCGGCTGGACGCCGTGCATCGGCCCGATCCTGGCGGCGATCCTGTCGGTCGCGGCAGCCGAAGCCACCGTGACCAAGGGCGCGGGCCTGCTCGCGATCTATTCTGCCGGCCTCGGCATCCCGTTTCTGATCGCGGCTTTCATGGTCGAGCAGTTCTCGTCGCTGTTTGCGCGGATGAAGGGGCATCTCGCCACTGTCGAGCGGGCGATGGGGGTCTTGATGATCGTCACCGGCATCGGCTTTCTCACCGGCGCGGTCAGCGGCGTCAGCATCTGGCTGCTGGAGACCTTTCCGGCGCTGCAGAGCTTCGGCTGAACCGTCTTCGGCATCAGCTTTCGAGCGCGCAGGTCACGGTGTAGACGACGCCGCGGGGCAGGAAGTCGACGGTCGCCTCGCCGCCGAGCTGATCGCGGGCGCTGCGTTCGATCATGCGCGATCCGAAGCCGCGCTGCACCGGTGCGACGACGGGGGGGCCGCCGGTCTCGGTCCAGGTCAGCCTCAGTTTCGGTGCGCGTTGTTCGCCGAGGATTTCCCAGTCCAGCGTCACGATGCCGGTGTCGTTCGACAGCGCGCCATACTTTGCCGCATTGGTCGCGATCTCGTGCACGATCATCGACAACACGACAGCGAACCGCGGTAACAGCGGGACCTTCGGGCCGGCGATTTTGATGCGGTCGGGGTTGTTGAGAGAATAGGGCTGCAGCACACGGTCCACCACGTCCTGCAGGCCCGAGCCCTGCCATTTCTCGTTGCTCAACAGATTATGCGCTTCAGCCAGCGCTCCCAGCCTGCCCTCGAACTTATCGCGTTCGGCCTTGCTCGCGCTCCTGAAGGTCTGCACCGCAATCGCCTGCAGGATGGCCAGCGTGTTCTTGACACGGTGATTGAGCTCCTCGATCAGGAGATCGTGCAGCGTCTCGCCGCGAGCGATCGTCGTGGCCATCCGCACGGCGAAGGCGAGGCCGACCAGCAGCAACGCGCCGCCGATGACGCTCGTGATCGCAAGATTGCGCCACAGCGGAGCGGACAGCGAGCTTTCGGCGATTCCGGCGCCGACGGTCCAGCCGGTCAGCGGCGACCTCGCAAAACTCGACACCAGCGACACGCCATCGAGCGAGATGGTCGACAGGGTGGCTTCGGAAGTCTGGAACATCGCCTCATAGAGCGATGATGTTGCGCGCCTGCCGATCGTCGCCTCCGGGTTCGGCGTGCGCGCAAAGACGATTCCGGCGCCGTCCAGGAGCGAAACCGTCCAATCCTCGCCGGGCCGCTGCTTTTCGACGATCGCCTGAAACATGTCGATCGGCGGACTGAACGAGATGTCATAAACCACCTCGCCATCGCGAATGACGGGGACCTCGACGGTGACGATCCACCGATGCTTCACCACGCCGATGAACAGGTTCGAATATTGCGGGCGTTTGGTGATGAACACCCTTTCCACGATTTCGCGGTTGTTGCGCGGCGGCAGGCCCGCCGTATCTGATGTCAAGGACGAGAACAATTGCCGGCCGTCGCGGTCGGACACCAGGATCACGCCGTCCTTGCCGTATTGCTCGAGAACGCCCGATGCAATGCGGCGAAAGTCGTCGAAGTTGCCGTTACGCAGCGCATTTGTCAGCGCCAGCACCTGCAGTCCGCCCGTCATGCGCTGCATCTCGGCATCGAGCACGAGGCGAATGCTGCGCACGGTTTGCAGCACGCGCTCCGTGGCGTCCTTGCGCTCCTGCTCGTAGTCGTTGAAAACCAGGACGGTCGCGAAAATGATGAGCGGCAGCGTGGTTCCGGCGATCAAAAGAGCAAGTCGTACGGGCAGGGAGGGTTTCGGCACGCGGTTCCCGCATCAATGGATTGCGCCAAATCCCCGGAAGCATAGGAGAAGCGCCCCATATCCGCCACGGATTTTGGACGCGGTACCGGTTCCAGCGGATGTGCAAGTTGTGATGTGGGAGGTGCTTCCTTAGAGGTTGCTTTCGGTAATTGCGGCGTAAACCATGGTGCGCAGTTCGCGTCGGATTGGATAGGCGCTGGAGGGCAGCACCTGGGTCATGAAGATCGTGATCAGCTCCTCGGCCGGGTCGATCCAGAACGAGGTGGTCGCGGCACCGCCCCAGGAATATTCGCCGGGGCTGCCGGGAATGAGCGTCTTGGCCGGGTCCATGGTCACGGAGAAACCGAGCCCAAACCCGATGCCGTTATAGGTCGCCTCGGAGAACAGCGATCGCGACATCTCCGGCAGATCGCGCCCGCCGGGCAGATGATTTGACGCCATCAGCTTGAGAGTCTTCGGCCCAAGCAGCCTGACGTCGCCGAGTTCGCCGCCGTTGAGGAGCGCCCGGCAGAAGGCGAGATAGTCTGATATTGTCGAGCACAGTCCGCCGCCGCCCGAGACAAAAGCCGGTGGTTCCAGGAAGGAACTCGTCGCGGGATCGTCCTGCAACGTCAGCCCTCCCTTGCGATCGGCCGCATGGAAGCTCATGCCGCCCTGCGGGTCGGCCGAATAACAGGCGGCGAAGCGGTCAGCTTTGCTCGCGGGCACATGGAAATCGGTGTCGGTCATGCCGAGCGGATCGAAGATGCGCTCTTTCAGATACTGCTCGAACGGTTGGTCGCTGATCTTGCCGATCAAATAGCCGAGCACATCGGTCGAGACCGAGTAGTTCCAGGCCTCGCCGGGCGAGAATTCCAGCGGAATCCTGGCAAGATCCTCGACCATGGACTCTAGCGTGCCCGCCTTGACGACCTCGCCGATCTTCCTTTCGCGATAGGCCGCATCGACGTTGGAGCGCTGCTGGAAGCCATAGGTCAGCCCCGACGTGTGGCGCAGCAAATCGACGATCAGCATCGGTCGCGACGGTGGCCGGGTCAGGAAGCCGGGATAACTGCCGGCGACGAAGACCCCGAGATTCTTCCATTCCGGAATGTATTTGTGGACCGGCTCGTCGAGCGCGACGCGGCCTTCCTCGAACAGCATCATGAAGGCCACCGACGTGATCGGCTTGGTCATCGAATAGATGCGGTAGATGGTGTCGTCCCGCAGCGCAACCTTGCGCTCGACGTCGGCAAGGCCTTGCACGGAACTGTGGGCCACCTTGCCGCGGCGGTAGACCAGGAGCTGCGCGCCCGGAAAGCGCCCGGTATCGATGTAGCGCTGCTTCAGATGCGCATCGATCCGGTCCAGCGCTGCCTTTGACAGGCCGACGGATTCGGGGGAGGCGGGGGTCGGGGCTAGCATCGTCATCATCTCCGGCTTGGGGTTGTGTTTGATAGCCGAAAACCGTGCCACGTTCCAATGGCCGCTGCTTACTCCAGCCCCAGGACGGGTGTAGCTTTGCGAGCAACAACGTACGGTTTGAACGTACGCCTCGGGAGGAGGACAACCGCAATGACCCAATTCAGCGAATCCGAACTGACCGCCGCCGTCGTCAAGAGTTTTGACGCGACACCGGATCTGCGCGCCAAATTCCTGCTGCAGGAACTCGTGAAGTCGCTGCACGATTTCGTGCGCAGGACCGATCTCACCTTCGATGAATGGGGTTATGCGATCGATTTCCTCACCCGCACCGGCCAGAAATGCAGCGACAGCCGGCAGGAATTCATTCTGCTGTCGGATGTGCTCGGGGTCTCGATGCTGGTGGATGCCGTCAATCATCGCGAGCGCGAGGGCGCCACCGAGACCACCGTGCTTGGTCCGTTCTATGTCGGCGAGCACCGGCCGACGCCGCACGGTACCGATATCTCCACCCAGGCCGCGGGCGAGAAGATGTTCGTGACGAGCCGTGTGACCGACCTCGAAGGCAAGCCGCTGGCGGGCGCCGCGGTGGACGTCTGGCATGCCGACGGCGACGGTTTCTACGATTCGCAGCGGCCATCCTACGAAGCCGAAGGCCCGTCGTCACGGGCGCGGTTCATCACTGACGCCGACGGCCGCTTCTACTTCCGCACCATCCTGCCGCACAGCTACCCGATCCCGACCGACGGCCCGGTCGGCGACATGATCCTCAGGGTCCGGCGCCCCGCGATGCGGCCGGCGCATGTGCATTTTCTGATCGATGCGCACGGCTACGAACCGCTGATCACCCACGTCTTCATCGGCGGCGATGAGCATCTCGACCGCGACGTGGTGTTCGGGGTCAAGCAGGAGCTGATTTCGCGGGTCGAAAGACAGACCGATCCGGTGATGCCCGATGGCAAGCTGGCGGCCGGACCCTGGCATCTGATGACTTACGAATTCCGCATGAAGCCGGGCGACGGCGCAGCGCCCAAACCGATGAAAATAAAGGTCGCGGAAGCCGCCTGAGACGTTGAATTAGACAGATGCTCAATTTTTGTGCGCCGCACAAGAATTGAGCGAATCGCAAATTTTAGATGCGGGCGGCTTTGTGGCCACTACCCAGGCGCTCTGAGCAAGTATTTGAAATAACGTCATAAATGGCGATACCCAAGCTTGGCACGAAGCTTGAATATTGAATCCGCGACGCCATCGACGCCGTCAAAACCAATCATTCGAATTTTGACACCGCAAAACCGGGGCCTCCCCGGAGCGCGCATCCATGCCTGCGGGCGCGAAAGGAATCTCTGATGAGCAAGCAAGACCCGACATGGATTTCCGATTGGAATCCTGAGGACGAGACGTTCTGGAACACCAAGGGCAAGACGATCGCCCGCCGCAATCTCATCTGGTCGATCGTCGCAGAACATATCGGGTTCTCGGTCTGGCTGATCTGGAGCATCGTCGCGACCAAGTTGCCGCAGGCCGGATTCCACTTCTCGACCGACGAATTGTTTCAGCTGGTCGCGCTGCCCGGGCTGATCGGCTCGCTGATGCGCTTCCCCTACACCTTCGCGGTGACCACCTTCGGCGGCCGCAACTGGACCATCTTCAGTGCAGCGGTCCTGTTCATCCCGACGGTCGCGCTGGCCTATTTCGTCAGTCATCCGGAGACGCCGTTCTGGCTCATGCTTCTCGTTGCGTCCACCGCCGGTCTCGGCGGCGGCAACTTCGCCTCCAGCATGGCCAACATCTCCTTCTTCTATCCCGACCGCATGAAGGGCTGGGCGCTCGGCCTGAACGCGGCCGGCGGCAATATCGGGGTTTCGAGCGTGCAGTTGCTGACGCCGATCCTGATGGGGCTCGGTATCTTCAATCTGTACCAGGCGGCGCCGGTCAGCGGCGTCTATCTGCAGAACGCCGGCCTGATGTGGATGGTGCCGCTCGCGATCGCGATCTTCGGCGCGATCTTTTTCATGAACAACCTGACCTCGGCGAAATCCTCGTTCAAGGATCAGTTGGCCATCATCAAGCGCAAGCACACCTGGATCATGTCCTTCATCTATATCGGGACGTTCGGATCGTTCATCGGCTACTCGGCCGCGTTCCCGCTGCTGATCAAGACCCAATTCCCGGCGATCACGATCGCCATCGCGTTCCTCGGGCCGCTGGTCGGCTCGCTGTCGCGGCCGCTCGGCGGCTTGCTCGCCGACAAGGTGGGGGGTGCGATCATCACCTTCTGGAATTTCATTGCGATGGCCGCGGCCACGATCGGCGTCCTCTACTTCGTCGGGACCAAGGATTTCACGGGCTTCCTGGCGATGTTCCTGATCCTGTTCGTCACGACGGGAATCGGCAACGGCTCGACCTACCGCATGATCCCTTCGATCTTCCGCGAGGAAAACCTGCACAAGGCGAAAGGAAAGGGCGAGGCCGGCCGAGCGCTGGCGCTCAAGACCGCCAGCATCGAAAGCGGCGCGGCGCTTGGCTTCATCGGCGCGATCGGCGCTTGCGGCGGCTATCTGATCCCGAGCGGCTTCGGCAAGTCGATCGCGCTCACCGGCGGTCCGCAGCTCGCGCTCCTGATCTATCTCGGCTTCTACGCCGTCTGCCTGGGGCTCACCTGGCTGTTCTACCTGCGCCGCAATCCGGAGACCGCGGGCGCGCCGAGTCTCGCCGAGGCAAGGATCTGAAGGTCCGGGTCTGAACGCTCGGCCTCGGCGAACCGAAGGGCTCGTCGAGGCGATGAAGGTCTTGGTCCGCCTTTCCCTCGTCCCGATTGCGGGGCGGGGGAAAGCAAACAGGAGGAGCCAAACGTGACACCCGATCAAATCAAACTCGTGCAGGACAGCTTTGCCAAGGTCGCGCCGATCTCCGATCAGGCGGCGGTGATCTTCTATGATCGCCTGTTCGACGTGGCGCCTGCGGTCAAGGCGATGTTTCCCGCCGACATGACCGAGCAGCGCAAGAAGCTGATGGCGACCTTGGCCGTCGTGGTGAACGGTCTTTCCAATCTCGACTCGATTCTGCCGGCCGCGAGCGCGCTCGCCGTGCGTCATGTCACCTACGGCGCCAAGGCCGAGCATTATCCCGTCGTCGGCGCCGCGCTGCTGTGGACCCTGGAAAAGGGACTGGGCGAGGCCTGGACGACTGAAATTGCCGCCGCCTGGACCGCCGCCTACGGCACGTTGTCCGGATACATGATTTCCCAGGCCTATGGCCGGCCTCAGGCCGCGGAATAAGGAAGCGTCGTGAGCGAACCGCTAGTGATCGTCGGTAACGGAATGGCGGCTGCGCGCCTGGTCGACGAACTGTCCAAAACCGCGCTCGGCCGCTTTGCCATCGCCGTCGTCGGCGACGAGCCCAGGCTTGCCTATAATCGCGTGCTGCTGTCCTCGGTGCTGGCGGGTGAAACCGCATCGCATGACATCGAGCTGAGGCCGGCCGCATGGTGGCGCGACCGCGGCGTCACCCTGAAATATGGCTGCGTCGCCACTGAAATCGATGTCGGCCGCCATGAACTGAAGATTGCGGGCGAGGAGAGCATCCCGTTCTCGCGCCTGGTGCTGGCGACCGGTTCGACGCCGTTCCGGCTCAACGTTCCCGGCGCCGACCTTGCCGGCGTACATACGTTTCGCGACAGCCGCGACGTCGACCTCCTGCTGGCGCTCGCCGCCGGCAAGAAGCGCGTCGTCGTGGTCGGCGGCGGCCTATTGGGACTGGAAGCGGCTTACGGGCTGGCGCGCGCTGGCGCCACGGTGACCCTGATTCATCTGATGGACCGCCTGATGGAGCGCCAGCTCGATGCGCCCGCGGCCGCGCTGCTGAAATCCCTCGTCGAACGCAAGGGCATTCGCATCCTGCTGAATGCCAATACCGCGCGCATTGACGGCGGGGCCAGGGTCGAGAGCGTCGAGCTTGCCGACGGCCGGCGCATCGATGCCGACGCGGTGGTGTTCGCGGCCGGCATCCGGCCGAACACGGAATTGGCCGGCAATGCCGGATTGACCGTCAAGCGCGGCATCGTGGTCGACGATGATCTCACGACCAGCGCGCCGGATATCTTCGCGATCGGCGAATGCGCCGAACATCGCGGCATTTGCTACGGCCTGGTCGAGCCGGCCTATGAGCAGGCGCACGTGCTGGCCCGGCATCTCGCGGGACGCCCCGCGACCTACAAGGGCAGCGTGGTCGCGACCAATCTCAAGGTTTCCGGCATCGGCGTGTTTTCCGCCGGCGACTTCACCGGCGCCGATGGCAGCGAAAGCCTCGTGCTGAGCGATGTCAGGCGCGGCACCTACAAGAAGCTCGTCGTTGCCGACGGCCGGCTGACTGGCGCCGTTCTGATCGGCGACGTCGCCGACGCACTCTGGTATCTCGAATTGATCCGTAACCGCAAACCGATCGCAAGCATGCGCGCCGACATCATGTTTGGCCGGGCGCTCGCCGTGCGACCTGAGGCGGCATGATCGAGTCCGCGCCGATGACTGCCGATCTCGCGACCCCCGCCACCCGCACCACCTGTCCTTATTGCGGCGTCGGCTGCGGCGTGCTGGCCAGCGCCGACGGCAAGGGCGGTGCCGCGATTGCGGGCGATCCCGAACATCCCGCCAATTTCGGCCGGCTGTGCTCGAAGGGCTCGGCGCTTGGTGAAACGCTCGGGCTCGAAGGCCGCCTGCTCCACCCGATGATCCGCTGCAAGGGCGTCATGGAGCGGGTGGCCTGGAGCGACGCGCTCGATCATGTCACGCATCGCCTCAAGCACATCATCGCCCGCGACGGCGCCGGCGCGGTGGCGTTCTATCTCTCCGGGCAGATGCTGACCGAGGACTATTATGTCGCCAACAAGCTGATGAAGGGCTTCATCGGCTCGTCCAATGTCGACACCAATTCGCGGCTGTGCATGGCGTCCTCCGTCGCGGGCCATCGCCGCGCCTTCGGCGCCGATACCGTGCCCGGCTGCTACGAGGATCTCGACGCGGCCGATCTTCTGGTGCTGGTCGGCTCCAACGCGGCATGGTGCCACCCGGTGCTGTTCCAGCGCATGATCGCCAACAAGCAGAAGCGCGGCGCGCGGATCGTCGTCATCGATCCGCGCCTGACCGACAGCGCCGGGGATGCCGACCTCTTCCTCGGGCTGAAGCCCGGCACCGACACCGCGCTGTTCAGCGGCCTCTTGGCGTATCTCGCCGACAGCGGCGCGCTCGACCGCGACTATATCGCGAACCACACCTTGGGCTTCGAGGAGGCGCTCGGCCGTGCGCGCAGCATCGCCGGCAGCACGGCCGCGACCGCGCTCGCGACCGGCCTGAGCGAGGCGGATGTCGCCCGCTTCTTCCAGATGTTCGGCGACACGCCACGCGTCGTGACGCTCTATTCGCAGGGCGTGAACCAGTCGGCGCAGGGCACCGACAAGGTCAACGCGATCCTCAATTGCCACCTCGCCACGGGGCGGATCGGCAAGACCGGCGCATCGCCGTTCTCGCTGACCGGCCAGCCCAACGCGATGGGCGGACGCGAGGTCGGCGGTCTCGCCAACCAGCTCGCCGCCCATATGGGCTTTTCGCCGCCGGACATCGATCGGGTCAGGCGCTTCTGGAAGGCGCCGCGCATCGCCACCCATGAGGGGCTGAAGGCGGTGCAGATGTTCGAGGCGATCGCGCGCGGCGAGATCAAGGCCTTGTGGGTGATCGGCACCAATCCGGCGGTCTCGCTGCCGGACGCGGACGTGGTGCGGGAGGCGCTGAAGAAGCTGGAGCTGTTCATCGTCTCCGACAATGTGCGCTCCAACGACACCGTCGAGGCCGGCGCGCATGTGCTGTTGCCGGCGCAGGCCTGGGGCGAGAAATCCGGAACCGTGACCAATTCGGAGCGGCGGATCTCGCGGCAGCGCGCCTTCCTGGCCCCGCCGGGGGAAAGCAAGCCGGATTGGTGGATCATCAGTGAGGTCGCCAGGCGCATGGGCTTTGGCACGGCCTTCGATTTCAAGTCGGAGGCCGATGTGTTTCGCGAACATGCAGGCCTTTCCGCGTTCGAGAATGAAGGCGGCCGCGATTTCGATATCGGTGCGCTGCAGTCGTTGTCGGATGAAGACTTCGATACGATGTCGCCGCTGCAATGGCCGATCCGATTGGGCGATTTCGAACCCCAACAGCGCTTCTTTGCGGAGGGAAGCTTCTACACCAACGACCGCAAGGCGCGCTTCATCGCAACCGACATTCCGGCGCTGCGAACCGAGACCAACGCAGGCCGGCCACTGCGGCTCAACACCGGGCGCGTCCGCGACCAATGGCACACCATGACCCGCAGCGGCATGAGCCCGCGACTGGGTCAGCATCTGCCGGAGCCCTTCGTCGAGGTTCACCCCGCCGACGCCGCGCGGTTCGGCCTCAGCCATGACGGCTTTGCCCGGGTGGTGACCGATTACGGTCAGTGCATCCTCAAGGTCACCGTCAGTCCACGGCAGCAGAGAGGCATGCTGTTCGCACCGATCCACTGGAGCGACCAGAACGCATCGAGCGCGCGGGTGGGCAGCCTGGTTGCTCCCTTCACCGATCCGTTCTCCGGTCAGCCCGAGAACAAGGCCACGCCGGCCTCGATCGTCCCCTATGAATACGTCTTCCGCGGCTTCGTGCTGTCGCGGACGGAACTGAAATTGCCGGCCAGCCTGTGGTGGGCGCGCGTGGCGGTGAGGGGAGGCTACGGCTATCTGTTCGCCGACAACGCCGATCTTGCGCGTTGGCCGGCATGGCTGAGCGCGATGAGCGTCGACGATCTCGCCGAATATCGGGATTTCGGAGGCGGCGTCTATCGCGCGGCGGCCTTTGCCGGCGACCGCATCGAGGCCTGCCTGTTCGTCGGGCCAGCGCGAGATGCCGGCGACTGGGAGGTCGTGAAGACCCTTTTCGCATCGGACGCACTCACCGACCAGCAGCGGCGGATGCTGCTATCGGGCCGCGCGAGCGATGGCCTCGCCAATTCCGGCCCCGTCGTCTGCGCCTGTTTCGGCGTCGGCAAGACCGCGATCTGCGATGCGATCGCGGCCGGCGCGAAGACGGCCGCCGACATCGGCGCGCGCCTGAAGGCCGGGACCAATTGCGGCTCGTGCATCCCGGAGATGAAGCGGCTGATCGCGCAGACGATGACGGTTGAGCCGACCGGGCTTGTGGCCGCCGCCAATTGAACCCTGCTACCCCCTCATGGTGAGGAGGCGCGCAGCGCGCGCCGTCTCGAACCATGAGGCTCATCCTTCGAGACGCGGCGAAGGCGCCGCTCCTCAGGATGAGGGAGCAATCGACTGCCCGGAGGATGTCGTCTATGGTGCGCCCGTTACAGAGGGCACCCGTGAAACAGCGAAAATTCGGCAGCCGAGGTCCCGACGTTTCCGTGATTGGGCAGGGCACCTGGTACATCGATCATGGCGACCGTGCGAGCGCGGTTGCCGCGTTACGCCGCGGCATCGATCTCGGCATGACCCATATCGACACCGCCGAGATGTACGGCGACGCCGAGCCGATCGTGGCGGAAGCGATCAAGGGTCGTCGCGACGAGGTGTTTCTCGTCTCCAAGGTGCTGCCGAGCAATGCGTCCCGCCGCGGCACCATCGCCGCCTGCGAGCGTTCGCTGCAGCGGCTGAAGACCGATCGGCTCGATTGCTATCTGCTGCACTGGCGCGGGTCGTATCCGCTCTCCGACACCGTTGCCGCGTTCGACGAACTCGCCAGTGCCGGCAAGATCCGCTCCTGGGGCGTCAGCAATTTCGACGTCGACGATCTCGACGAGCTGCTCGAGGTCGCGGGCGAGGGCCGGATCGCCTGCAATCAAGTGCTCTACCATTTGAAGGAACGCGCGATCGAGCACGCGGTGATTCCCTGGTGCGAGCGGCACGGCGTTACGGTCGTTGCCTACTCGCCGTTCGGGCACGATGATTTTCCGTCACCGCGCAGCGAAGCCGGCCTCGTGCTGCAGGGAATCGCGGAGGCGCATGGCGCCTCGCCGCGTCAGGTCGCGCTCGCCTTGCTGACGCGCAAGACCCCGGTGTTTGCGATCCCGAAAGCATCGAGCCCGGCGCATGCGAGCGACAATGCCGCGGCCGGCGATCTCGAACTGAGGGAGGCCGAGATCAAGGCGATCGATCAAGCCTTTCCGCGCGGCGCGCGGCCGCGCGGCCTGCCGATGCTGTAGCGGACACGCTTTCTAACGGATTGTTTCGGAGCCCGTCGCAGCGAATGCCGCAATCGCGCATATCGGAGTCCTGTTTTCGGATGTTGCCGAAGCCGGCCCATTGTCGTTTGTGATGCCAAACCGAATCAATATTTCGCCCAAGGCCCATCGTGACTCCGCCAGCCGCCTCAGCCGCAAGGCTCGAACGCGCTTCACCGCCATCGCCTGCAAAGCCCCTCGCGCCTGAAAAGGACGTGCGCGCGCGTCGCGCCCCCGGTCGTGCCGACCGGCCGTTTCGCGGTATCGCGCTGATCCTGGCCTCGACGGTATTCCTCGGCGTCTCGGACGTGACCGCGAAATATCTCTCCGCGACCTTGCCCTCGATCGAGATCGCCTGGATCCGCTTCCTGATCTTCGCAGCGATGATGGCGCCGGGCATGCTGCCGGGATCGCCGCTCTTTGCGTTGCACTCGGATCGTCCGCGGCTGCAATGGATGCGCGGACTGGCGCTGCTCGGCTCCTCGCTGTTCTTCATCACGGGGTTGCGCTATCTGCCGATCGCGGAAGCCTCCGCGACCGGCTTCGTGTCGCCGCTGTTCGTCACGGCGCTGTCGATCATGTTCCTCGGTGAGCGGGTCGGCCTGCGCCGCTGGCTTGCGACCGCGGTCGGCCTTTTTGGCGTGCTCGTCATCCTGCGTCCCGGGACAGGCGCCTTTCACGTCGCCGCGTTCTTCCCGATCATCTCGGCGCTGTGCTGGGCGGGCACGCTGATCATGACGCGCGTGATGAGCGGGCGCGATCCCGCGTTCACCACGATGACCTATTCGTCGATCATTGGGGTTTCGGTCCTGACCTTGCTGGTGCCGTTCGTGTTCGTCGCGCCGAGCTGGCACGATGTGATGTTCGGCGTCCTGATCGGCGTCGCCTCCACCGCGGGACAATGGATCGTCGTGCTCGCCTTCCGCTATGCCGACGCCTCGGTGCTGGCGCCGTTCTCCTACACCCAGCTGTTGTGGGTCAGCATTTTGGGCTTCCTCGTTTTCGGCGAGCTGCCGGACATCTGGACCGTGGTCGGCGCGGTCTTCATCGTCGCGAGCGGTCTCTACACCGCCCACCGCGAGCGGGTGCGGCGGCTGGAGCTCGCGGTGCTGGCCGAGCGGTCGCCCAATCCTTGAGCCGGAATCCGCAGGGTACAGCCTTCGCGGGCGTTCGCGACGCAGTGGCTGGGCGTCACGCCCTACGCCGCGGGGCAGTTCGCCACTTTCGGTCTGCCGGCTGCCGAGATGAGATGGTTGAACGGCTGCTCGGCGGCCGCAACCTTCGAAGGCGAGTTCTCCGGCATCAGCCGCGCCTATGCCGGCAAGGGCGTCGTGCGTTACACTTGGTAGGGCTTTCGTGGTAAGCCGGTGCCCGCCGAACGACGCGGAGGGATCATGCGCGCTGCCATTTTTCGGAACGGCGAGATTGTCGTCGACCATCTGCCCGAGCCTGTGCCCGGGCCAGGGCAGGTCCTGGTCAGGACGCTCGCCTGCGGCATCTGCGGCTCCGACCTGCATGCGCGCCAGCACGCGCGACGCCTCGTCGAGATGAGCAGGCATTTTCCCACCCGCAAGCCGATGGATCTCGCCCGCGACGTCGTGTTCGGCCACGAGTTCTGCTGCGAGATCCTGGACCATGGTCCGGCGACCGAGCGCAGACTGAAGCCGGGTACGCGGGTCTGCTCGATCCCGGGGTTGCTGATGCCGGAGGGGCCGCAAGGCATCGGCTATTCCAACGACAATGTCGGCGGCTATGCCGAGCGCATGCTGCTCAGCGAACAGCTGCTGCTCGAAGTGCCGAACGGGCTTTTGGCCGAATACGCGGCGCTCACCGAGCCGCTGGCGGTCGGCGTTCATGCGGTGGAAAAGGCCGCCGTCCGCGGCCATGAAGTGCCGCTCGTGATCGGCTGCGGCCCGGTCGGGCTCGCGGTGATCGCGGCGTTGCAATTGAAGGGGCTGCATCCGATCGTCGCCGCCGACTATTCCCCGGCCCGCCGTGCGCTCGCAGCCAAACTCGGCGCGGACATCGTCGTCGATCCCGCGCAATCAGGTCCGTATGCGACCTGGGCGGAGCATGCCGCGATGTCGGAAGCGGAAAAGGCGGCGCGGCCGCCGCTGCAGGCTTTCCTGCCGGCGCTCAAGCCGGCGCTGATTTTCGAATGCGTCGGCGTCCCCGGCATGATTCAGCAGGCGTTCGAGGGCGCGCCGCGCGACGCGCGCATCGTGGTGGTCGGGGTCTGCATGGAAACCGACCGCACCGAGCCGATGCTCGGCATCATGAAGGAGCTGAACGTCCAGTTTGTGCTCGGCTACACGCCGGAGGAATTTGCCCGCTCGCTGCGCCTGATCGCGGAAGGCGAGGTCGATGCCGCCGCGATGGTGACCGCCAAGGTCGGCGTCGATGGTGTCGCGCAGGCCTTCGCCGATCTCGCCAATCCGGAAGCGCATACCAAGATCATCGTGGAGCCGTGGCGGTAGATGTCGCGAGACGATACCGCACGTCCCGTCGTGCTGGCGCATCAGCGCTTCATGACGGAACGCGACTCCTTCACCGGCCTGAACCTGCAGCAGCGCTTTCAGCGCATCCATGACACCAATCTGTGGGGCGCGGCGGCATCGCCGTCGGGGCTGGGCTCGGAGATCGACGCCACCGCCGTGCTGCGGGCCGAATTGCCGCCGCTGCTCGCAAGGCTCGGCGCGACCTCGCTGCTCGATGCGCCCTGCGGCGACGCCGGCTGGATCAACAAGATCAGACTCGGCGCGTCCTATGTCGGCATCGACATCGTGCCCGACCTGATCGCGCGCCTGCGGGCCGGTGCCGCCGCAGGCGAGATCGCCGGCGAGTATCATCTCGCCGACATCACGCAGGATGAATTGCCGCGATGCGATGCGATCCTGTGCCGTGACGCGCTGGTGCATCTGTCGTTTGCCAATATCGCGCGCGCGGTGGCGAACTTCGCCCGGACCGGTGCGGCGTGGCTGATCACGACAAGTTTTCCGGATTGGCAGGTCAACCGCGACTGCGAGGACGGCGACTGGCGCGCCCTGAATTTCGAACGCGCGCCGTACCTCTGGGGCCCGCCGTTTGCGGTCTTGAACGAGAGTTGCGACGAGGCCGGCGGCGGCTGGCGCGACAAGAGCCTGGGGGTGTGGCGGCTCGCTCGCCTTTCGGACCGTACCTAAAGCATGTCTCCGATTTGGAGGCCTCATCCTACTCAAGGGGATGCAATGCATGGTCCGGAGACGCGCGCATCGGGTCGTCTCGAACCATGAGGCCCCGCAGAGCCCGATAGGTGACACCGCTTCAGATTGTCGGTCGCGTCGCGAAACCGGGATGGTGCGAGAAATGACGAATGGCTCTCCTGAGCCAAATTCCCTGTCCCTTGGCTATGGTGCAATCCGATGCAGCTTCTGACGCAACGGCTGATCCTCCGATCATGGAGGGATTCAGACAGGCAGCCCTTTGCCGACATGTCTCAAGATGCCGACGTCACGGAATATCTCCGCCCGCTCGCAACACGAGACGCATGCAACGCCTGGATCGACTTTCAGATCAACCATCAATCTTCTCATGGCTTCTGCCTGTGGGCCTTGGAATCGCGAGCATGGGGACAAGGGTTCGCCGTGGAGGCGGCGCGGGCAGCGCTTCAAGTTGCCTTCGGAGAGATCGGCCTCACGCAGGTTGTGGCGCACGCGAGCGAGCGAAACGGACGATCCCGACGCGTGATGGCGAAGCTTGGGATGTCTCACGATTGCGCAGAGGATTTTGACCACCCTCGTATCCCGGAACGTGACCCGCTGCGACGACAGGTTCTCTATCGGCTGACCCGAGACGCCTGGTTGTCTCAACGCGATGCACGTTGAGACATCGACGGAGAGTTCAGACGCAACGTTGGTCGTCATGGTGCCATGAACGGACTTGCCGCTGCGAGATGCGCCGAAATTGCGTCGATGATCGCGCCGCGCGCTCAGCGGCTATCGAACGCACGCAGGTCGCATCGAGAGATTCGCCCACATCTCTCAACGTCATTCCGCCCCGATTGGTGGTTATGGATTCTCTGATGTGCGATTGCACATCATAGCTCGCGCAAGAGCGCGCCACGGAATGACGGCAGAGGGGATGTGTGATGTCGCCGGTCAAAACCGGTGCCAATGTTCAGGTGCGAAAAAGAGGCTGCGCTGCAGGCTCTTCTCGCGTTTTTTTACCAAGTGATTTGCCCGACGGGCAGCGCTCGCGAATTCCTGTCCAGCCCTCGCGCGAAAAATAAATCGCTTCGCGATTACCCCAAATCACATTTACAACTGTCGCCATCTCATCCCGCAAGAGGGGCGGCTCGCGATCGTCACGAACGTTGGGATGAGATGCGGTGGACGCGGCAGCGTCGGCGCGCGAGGAGCTATCGCAGGGCGATTCATCGTGAGCGGTAGTGGCGCGCAGACGAACGGCGCTGAAGCGGACGGCGAAGTCGTGTGGTCCTGGCATCCGTTGCTGATGCTAAGCCTCGCGGAGGTTTTGGCGGCCCAACCGGGCACGTGAAGCCATTCAATCTGCGGGGCGACGGTGGCAAAAGGAATTCGTCGCCGGGGAGATCACGTATAAGCCGTAAAACCATTGCGTGGGGAATGCCGGATGTTTCCGGTGCCTCCGCTGTGAATACTCGTGCGCATACTTACTACCAATAGCGCGCACGAGGCTGCGGGTGCATTGGGCACCCGGCATTCCCCGCGCCCTC